>ERZ650312.120-NODE-120-length-37849-cov-6.744086_pt1 | contig 37849 bp, 44 predicted proteins | sample MGYA00376248_ERZ650312 | MGnify/ENA primary metagenome ERZ650312 (study PRJEB26733, sample SAMN07839316) | wastewater metagenome | biome: urban; feature: wastewater treatment plant; material: waste water | place: USA: North Carolina | collected 2016-07-28 ... | reverse complement strand
AAACAAAAATGCGATTATAGGGGAGAGAGACTTGTGGCTAGCGAACGTTATCTTTTTACCGTATTGATTGCGTCTCGTATAATTTGTAAGCTTTCCTCAAAACCTTCGGCTTTACCGCCGACATATTCATTTTCGCCAAACTCGACAATATCTTCACTTTTACATTTCTCAATATTCCATCTGGCTCTATTCTCGGACGCTAACGTGGCAATTTTTTCCTCAACGGAACTAAAGGTTATTTTTTCTATGAAACCTTTTGACATAAGCTCCAGAGTTTCAGTTCTTAAATCTTGCAAATTTTCCCAAAGTTGAAATGTTTTATATTCGTCAAAATCTCGTATCGTTTCATAATCTATATTTGGGTCAAGCTCAACATAGTCTTCATCTTCTGGCGAATATTCTTTGCAAACGATGCAGAATGGAAAATAAAATGACGGATTATCAACCAAATACTGCAAGATTTGCAACGCCAACTCTCTGCTTATCGGCATTTAGATAACCTCATAATTACCCCTGCTTGTAAATTTTAAATACCCCCTATCTCTTAAAACTTGCAACTGCTGTCTTATTTTGTCCTCAATAAAATTATTGTTTGGATATTTGGTTTTGAGATATGGTGCAAAAGCGTACATTTCTTGCAGAGTAAAGTTCTTATTACCAATTTTTCCGATGCAAAACATAATATCAATCAGCCACCCTTTTTGTTCGCCTTCAGATTTTCTCAAAAAAAGCGTCTTAGACCAATTATTCAAAATGACGCTTTTATCTTCAAGCTGTTGATTTTTTACAAAATAAATCTTGCCGCTTTCCGGAATGTTTTGCATCAAGATATTACACCCAACCCATCCGGCCCTTTTTGCGGTTGACGATAACGGCTTTCTTTTTTCTATGATTTCATCTGTAAAAAAATGCTTTGGTATTACGATAAAGTTATTAACTTGAAATTTTTTGACATCGTAGTTTAGAAAGAAAAAGTTTGGGTTTTCACTGCTTTGCAATCTTTCTATCATTGTAGAATAAGCGCCGTCAACGATTTTCTTTCCCATCGAATTTTTCTTTGACTTGAGTTCATAATCTTCATTGCAAACTGAACAGTAAAAATCAGCTACAGGTTTATTGTTTTTATGGGACGTAAGATTGTTTCCGCAATTTGGACAGAAAATATTTTTACCTACCCAGTTTTCAGTCAGAACCCTAATAATTTGCGATTTATTTTCATATGCCGTAGATAACGAACAATCAAAATTTAAATCCATCCGAATTAAAAAACCGTCCTGTTCACAAAAAATACCGTCACCTATCCCCTCCGGCCGTATGTAACATTTTTTTGGCGTATTCCGTGGCCTCTTTGGTTATCTCTCCGCTGGAGACCATTCTGGCGATTTCGGATACCCTCTCTTCGCCGGATATTTTTGAGACTACGCTTTGGGTTTTATTTTTTGTGACCAAAAAATGGTTATTTGCGACAGCGGCCAACTGCGGCTGGTGAGAGATGGCAAAAATCTGATATTTTGCCGATAGCTCACGGAGCACATACGCCACCCCGGCACTCTCCTCACCGCTCAGATTTGCATCCGCCTCATCGAGAAACAGCGCCCCGCAAAACTCTGAATCTATCTTTGCCGCCATCAGAGCCAAACGGAGCCGTCTGTACTCTCCGGAGCTTAGTTTTTTTGCATCTGCCATCCCGATTTTTAGCATTATCTCGTCAAATCCGGTACTTTTTGGGGTCTCTGCACTGCTTATCTCTATCGACGGCTTTGCCAAAATCAGCTTCTCCAGATAAAACCCGAGCTCTTTTGTCGCTTTAGGCAAAACCTTTTGTCTTTGGATGGATAGCTCTTTGCCTATCTCAAAAAGGGTTTTCTCCCCCTCCCTTATCGCCAAAGCTACCGACTCTTTTTTCTCTTCGATACCGTCTAACTCTTTTAGTTCTAACTTTTTTGCATCGAAATACTCTATAGCCTCTTTGATTCCGCCGTATTTTTTTGTGACGGAGGCGATTTTTTCGAGCCTGTCAAATACATATTCTATATCCGTCTCGTCCAGTTTTGAGAGTTTTTCGCCCGCTACCGATAGGGCATCCTCCACTTCAGAGTAAAACCTGTCGGCAAAAGAGCCGTCAATCCCCAAAAAGTCGATAAGCTCATATACCGCCGATTTGTGCTGAAGCCCTGCCGATGCCTTTGATATGACACCTTCCATTTTGTCTTTTTTTGCAAGCTCTTTTTTTAGTAGCGCCAGCTCCTCCTCCTCACCCTCTTTTGGGTTTATCTGGGAGAATTTTTTTATCTCAAACTCCAAAAACTCTTTTTCGTCCGATGCCCTCAGAGCCTTTTCCAAAAGCTCCGTATACTCTGCTTTTAGCTCTTTTAGCGACAAAAAATGTTCCCGATATTTCGCCAGATTAGAGAAATGCGTTTTTGGAGCAAAAGAGTCCAAAAACTGTATCAAACCATCCCCTGATAACTCATCCCCCTCTTTTGGGGAGAGGTATCCGGCAAAGTTTTTGGCAAGTCCCAAAAGCTCTTTTTTTGAGATTTGGGAGGAGTTTACGAAATATCTCGTTTTATCTTTTTTTTGAAACCTAAAGACATTTTCAGCTTCGTTGTCTATCCCCATCTCATCCAGTATCGGAAGGTTAAATTCGGTCACAAGTTCACAGCTTTGCGCCAATGCCTCCCTAAACCCGAAAGCCGACAACACCCCATCCATCAAAACAGACTTTCCCGCCCCCGACGGCCCCGTAAAAACGGTCAGTCCATTACCAAAATCCAACTCGACGTTATCGAATCCGATAAGCTCTTTTGAGTAAAACCTCTTTATCACTATCTATCTTGACCCCATCTAAGTTTTTGTTTTAGAACTTTAAAAAAGTTGTGGTTTTTTGGCCACAAAAGCATCGCTTTGTCTTTGCTTTGCTTGATTGTGAGGCTCTCTTTGTAATCCAGATTAAAACTCTCCTGCCCGTCCAATATCGCAACAGCCGGAGCAGACGAGGGGATAACCGTCAAATCCAAAAATGTCGGAACTACTAGCGGACGTTGTGTTAGAGAGTGCGGACAGATAGGCGTCAGGATAAAATCCTCGCTAGTAGGATAGACAAGCGGGCCTCCACCTGAGAGGTTGTAGGCCGTCGAGCCGGTCGGTGTCGCTATAATGAGGCCGTCGGCGTAGTAGCTGTTTATCTCCGCACCTTTAGAGAAAACGTCTATAGCTATCATCTTTGAAAATATATTTTTTGTTATCACTATATCGTTAAAGGCGTATTTTTTCTCCAAAGCACCGTTTTTTTCTACGGTTATCTCCATCATAATCCGGTGTTCGATATCAAACAACCCCTCAAACAAATCGTCGATAAAACCCTTGTATTCATCTTTTGAGACGGCGGTCAAAAACCCTAGATTTCCCAGATTTATCCCGAATACCGGTTTTTTGTACTCATGGGAGCGTCTGGCCAAAGCTATCAGAGTACCGTCGCCGCCTATGGAGACCAGTATGTCCGATTCTTTGAATACCTCTTCTATAGGGGTCGGCTTCTCCTCGACCGCCGCCGCCGATACGGGGTCTATGAGTATATCCGCCCCGTATGAGCGGACTAGCTTTTTAAAATCGTAAAAAAACTCCCTTATCCCGTCCGTAGAGGGTCTTAGCGATACCCCGACAGTTTTTATCTTCATATACTACCGTCCAATTTTGGAAGATGCCACTCCCGAAAATACGCCGCCATCCTAAGCAAAAAAGCGGCAAAAAATAAAACCGATACACTGTATCCGTTTAGATACCCGAAAAAATCAAGAGCAGATACGCAAAGCCCTGAGAGTATCGCCACCGTCGCATAAAATTCGCTTTTTAGGATTGCCGGAACCTCGTTTACCAAGATATCACGAATCATCCCACCGCCGACCGCCGTCAAAAGAGCCAGTACGCAAACCCCGAAAGCGTTTAATCCGGCATCCAAAGCAACAAGTGCGCCGCTGAGCGAAAAAGCCGACAACCCTATGGCATCACTGACTACAAAAATGAGTTTTTGCTCAATTTCGGCTCTTTTGTGGAGCTTTAGCAAAAGCGATACCGAAATAGTAGCCAAAACAATCAGGCACAACGAAAAATCTTGCATAGAGTAAGGAATTTTGTCAACTATGACATCTCTGGCTATCCCCCCGCCCAGAGCCGTCAAAAAAGCAAGGAGAGAGACTCCGAAAATATCGAGATGCCTTCTGGAGCCGGCCAAAAAACCGCTCACGGCAAAAGAGATAATCCCGATAAAATCGGCTATTTTGAAAATTTCATCGCCCAATGAATACCCTTAGAGGTACTCATCTTTAAAGCCGACATAACGTCCGGCATGCTCATATAGCCCTTTTACCTCTTCGTCGCTAAGCTCCCTTACGACTTTTGCGGGAGAGCCCATAATCATGGAGCGTGGCGGAAATTTTTTGTTCGGGGTCACCAGAGAACCGGCTCCCACTATCGACTCTTTGCCTATTACGGCACCGTCCAGTATCGTAGCCGACATACCCACCAAACACCCATCCTCTATAGTGCACCCGTGTAGCGTTACGCTATGCCCGATAGTCACGTCGCTACCTATAATAGTAGGAAATCCGGTTGACTCATCGTCCCCTTTGTAGTGCGTGACGTGAACCATTGATAAATCCTGAATACTGGTTCTCTCCCCTATCTCTATCCTATGCACATCCCCTCTCACAACGGCTCCAAACCATATAGAGCTATCCTTGCCTACCCTTACCCTGCCGATTACGTCGGCACTAGGCGCTACAAAAACTTTTTCGGCGATATCCGGCGTAAAATCTTTAAATTTCATTATCATCGTATCAACTCTCTTTTAGTAGTTTGCTAACCATCTTTGACTCTTTTGAGTTTTGCTCTCTGGAGTATGACTCAAAAACACCCGATACATAGTCTTCCAATATTTTTTGACTATCCAGACCACCGTTTTTAGGGGTAAGCTTTGTATATTCGCCGTCCGCACCTAGCTCTCTGGCTTGCACGTCATCGGCTATCTGTAGCCTCAGAATCTCAAGCATTTTATGTGAGACTTTTTGGTCAAGCACAGGGGTGAGTAGCTCTATCCTTTTTTCCAGATTTCTAGTCATCCAGTCGGCGCTGGAGAAATAGACCTGCGGATTTGAGTTTTTAAAATAAAAAATTCTGGCATGCTCCAGATATTTACCTACGATGGAGATAACCCTTATATTGTCGCTAATCCCTTCGACCCCCGGACGCAAGCAACAAATACCTCTGACTACAAGCTCTATTTTTACACCTGCCATGGAGGCTTTATATAGCGCCCTTATAACGTCCGAATCAACGACAGAGTTCATTTTTGCGATAATGTATCCGTTTGCGCCGTTTCTCTCTTCGTTTTCGATAAGCTCCAATATCTTTTTTTTCATCTGCGTCGGAGCCATTGAGAGGGTTTTTAGCTCTGAGTATTTTGCCGCACCGGTCAAGTGGTGGAAAAACTTTGTCGCATCCTCCGCAATCCCTCTATCTGCCGTGAAAAACCCGACATCGGTGTAGATTCTGGCAGACTGGACGTTGTAGTTTCCTGTTGAGAGGTGGACATAATGACTTAGTCCGTCTTTTGCTTTTTTAACAACGGTTGCTATCTTGGCATGGACTTTTAGCCCGGCTATACCGTATACAACGTGTGCCCCGGCACGCTCTAGCGCCCTCGCCCAATGCAGATTGTTCTCCTCGTCAAATCTGGCCTTTAGCTCCACGAGAGCGGTCACCTGTATGCCGTTTTCTGCCGCCTCTATGAGCGCTTTTACTATCGGGGAGTTCTTCCCTACCCTATAAAGGGTCATTTTGATTGAGAGCACCTCCGGATCTTTTGCAGCATCGGATATAAATTTTACTACCGGATCAAAGCTCTCATACGGTTGATAGAAAAATATATCCCCTTTGTCTATCTGCTCAAACAAATCCCCGTTCAGGTCTATCGGAGGTAAAACTTTTGGTGTGTATGGCTTATAGGTCAAATGGGCGAATCTTTTGACCCCTACTATCTGCCACAACGAACTAAGGTCAAGAGGAAGAGAGTCGTATCTGTAGATATCTCCTTCGTCTACTTTGATATGAGAGATCAAAAAATCTTCAACCTCTTTGGAGGCTCTTCGCTCTAGTGCCAAACGGACAAAATCACCTTTTCGTCTAGCTCTAATGCCCTGCTCCAAAAGCTCCAAAAAGTCCTCTGCCTCTTCCTCTTCAATGACCAAATCGGCATTTCTGGTTACCCTAAACGCTACACTGTCACTGAGTTCATAACCGGAAAAGAGGTTTTCGACATGGTGCCTGACTATCGACTCTATAGAGGTAAAAATCCCGCTCTCAATCTCTACAAATCGGCTAAGCACCCTAGGAATTCTGATTAGCCCGAACTTAACAACGTTTTTATCCTCTTTGTCTAGTAGTTTTACCGCAAGGGCAAAGCTTAGGTTATTGAGGTGTGGAAACGGATGGGTAGAGTCTATAGCTATCGGTATAATTACCGGATAAAGGCTGGTAAAAAAATAACCGTCCGCTTTTAGCTGCTGCTCCGCCGATAACTCCTCATACTCTTTTATATAAAGCCCTTCGGACTCTATACCCTGTAAAATCTCATTATATATATCTTGTACGGCGGTCTTCTCTTTGTGTATATACCCCCTGATTGCCCCCAGTTGCTCTATAGGGGTCATCTTGTCGGCACCGACGGCATTTATCCCCATTTTGTACATCTCTTGCAAACCGGCAACCCGAACCATATAAAACTCGTCCAGATTTGTCCCGTATATGGCTATAAACTTTAGCCTCTCCAAAAGAGGGTGTCTAGTGCTTTTGGCCTCATCGAGCACCCTTGTATTAAATCTGAGCCAAGATAGCTCTCTGCTTATAAAATTATTTGGATTTTTTAATTTTTTTGTTGTTTCCGTGTCCATTTTAACCCCGATGTTTTTAGCGGTAGAGGGTACATTATAGCTAGTCAAAATTAAAAAAAATTCAACAATAACAGGTTATAAAAAATTAAGATGCAAAAAAGTAGCATACGATCATGAAACTACACTTTGATTTAACAATTATTTAATGAATACGGCAAAAGAGATTAGGCTAATAATCTTTACGTTTTTAGCCGTTATATTGGTTGGAACATTTATCCTCATGCTCCCTTTTGCAACCACAAAACCCATCAGCCTAACGGATGCACTATTCACGGCCACTAGCGCCACATGCGTTACCGGACTTATCGTAAAAGACACTCCGGTAGATTTTACCGGATTCGGTCAAGCGGCAATACTATTTATGATACAAATAGGCGGCCTAGGCTACATGACGATTGCAACGTTTATGGCAATAATGCTCAGAAAAAAGCTCTCGCACAGAGATCAGATGATTTTGAAGACATCCCTAAACTACGATACGTTTTCAGGCGTTGTCAGGTTTTTAAAAAGCGTCTTTAAAATGGTTTTACTGTTTGAGGCGCTCGGAGCTTTGATCTTTGCCGTCAGGTTTTCATTTGATATGAATATCGGCAAAGCTATATGGTACGGGATATTCCACTCCATCTCGCTATTTAATAACGCCGGATTCTCTCTTTTTTCAAATAGCCTCATGGACTATAAATTCGACCCCGTCGTCAATTTTATGGCCACATCGCTCATCATAGTTGGGGGTATCGGCTATTTTGTTATTTTGGAGCTTTACTACTATAAAAAAAACAGACTCACAAGAATATCGACCCATACAAAACTCACCGTAGCCACAACCGCTATTTTAATCCTCGCTTCGCTATTTTTATTTTTGTCTTTGGAGTGGTTTAACCAAAAAAGTATAGGCAACTTCGATATAACAGGAAAGCTTATTACCGGTTACTTTTATGCGATTAACCTCAGAACAGCCGGAGCTAACACGATAGACCTCGGAACCTTGACCGACTCCACTCTGTTTTTGTCTACCGTCTTTATGGTTATCGGTGGCGGTGCCGGCGGTACGGCGGGCGGTATCAAAGTGACCACATTTGCGGTTATTGCTATTGCAATGTGGCACTTTATCAAGGGGCATTCGCAACCGTTTATATTCAAACGGACCATTCCGCAAACCGTTATCACCCAATCCATAACGATGCTACTGGTTGCAACCTTTTATATACTGACCATTACCGTTTTGCTAGCCGAAACACAAAACACGACGTTTATAAAAATACTCTACGAGGTGGCAAGCGCATTCGGCACCGTAGGAGTATCGGTAGGCAACGGAACTACGATGAGTCTCTCGGCAAATTTTAACGATTTCGGAAAACTCCTCATTACCTTTATGATGATAGCGGGCAGGATAGGAATTTTGGCGTTTACTTTGGCGTTTATAGGAAAAATAGAGGAAAAAAGATACCAATACGCCGAAGGCAGAGTGATAATTTAGGGGAGAACGTATGAAAAGTTATGCAGTAATCGGGCTTGGAAAATTTGGATACCACATCGCAAAAGGGCTTGCAGAGCAAGGACTGTCGGTTATAGCGGCAGACAACGATGCCGAAAAGGTAAAACAGATAGGGGACTATGTAGAAGATGCGGTCATACTGGACTCTACAGACAGCAAAGCACTAGAGGATAGCGGTATCGCAAAAGCCGATATCGTCATAGTAAGTATAGGTGAAAATATTGAGGCCAGCACACTTACCGTTATGTCTCTTATCGATTTAGGGGTTAAACAAGTTATCGCAAAAGCAATATCGGTCATGCACGGCAAGATTTTGACAAAACTAGGGGCATACAAAGTAATCCACCCTGAGCGTGAAGCGGCAATGAAACTGGTAAAAAACATAGCCGAGCATATCCACTACGACACAATAGACCTCTCAAATACGATGAGAATCGTAAAGTTCAGCGTTCCGAAAATATTTATAAACAAACGGATAGGTGATATCGACTTTGAAAAAGAGCACAAAGTAAGACTCATCGCTCACAAATATGACGGCGTATGGCACACGGATATAGATGATGATCTGATCATTCAGGATACCGATATTCTGGTTATTCTGGGTGCAGTCTCAGATATAGATAAAATCAGTAAAACGTTTTAAACGTAACTTAAATTATTTTTTTGTATCATTCGCTTCCTAAAAACCAAAAAATTTTAAGAGGTTCAAATTATGTACGCAGTTATAAAAGCCGGCGGCAAGCAATATAAAGTAAGTGTCGGCGACGAAGTACTAGTTGACAAAATGGGCGTAGAAGCTAAAAGCGAAGTAGAATTTAACGAAGTTCTTATGGTAGGCGCCGACAAACTAGTAGTTGGAAATCCTTTCGTCGCAGGGGCAAAAGTTGTCGCAAAAGTAGTAAATGAAGGTAGAGGCAGAAAGGTTATAACTTTCAAAAAGAGAAGAAGAAAAGACTCAAAAGTAAAAAGAGGCTTTAGAAGAGACTTTACAAGAGTCGTAATTACGGCTATCGCCGCCTAATTAAGATAGGAGAAAAGAAATGGCACACAAGAAAGGTCAGGGGAGTACCCAAAATAACCGCGACTCGATTGGACGAAGATTAGGACTTAAAAAATCAGGCGGACAGTTTTGTAGAGCAGGAAATATCCTAATTAGACAAAGAGGGACAAAAATCCACCTAGGTAAAAATGTAGGCATCGGTAAAGACCACACTATATTTGCTCTAATCGACGGAATAGTAACGTTTGAAAGAAAAGACAAAGATAGAAAAAAAGTATCGGTATATCCGGTAGCTTCTTAATCTAACAAGATCCTCAAAAACTCCATGGCGTACACTTTTAGTAGTAATCATCTGCCGCTTTATGCGGCTAGCTTTAGTGGCTTAGCGCCTAGCGTAGCAAGAGCGGGCTTTGCCCGCCTTAGCGTGTAAATCATTATGTTCACTGATAGCGTTGTTATAACGGTAGCCTCAGGCAAAGGCGGAGCCGGCTCTAATGCTTTTCATAGAGAGAAGTTTATTATTGCGGGCGGCCCATCGGGCGGAGACGGCGGCAGAGGGGGAAATGTATATTTTTACGTAGATCCGAATGCCGATTCCCTCTCAAAATACAGAGGCAAACACCACCATAAAGCAGAAAACGGCAGCGGTGGCGGCAATAGAAATATGCACGGCAAAAGCGGCGAAGATCTAATCCTAGTAGTCCCCGTGGGAACTCAGGTTATAGATATCCAAACGGATGAGATTCTGGTTGATTTGACAGAGCCAAACTCCAAAGTTTTGTTTTTGGAGGGCGGAAAAGGCGGACTGGGGAACGTTCACTTTAAATCCTCTACAAACCAAAAACCCACATACGCCCAACCCGGACTTCCGGGGGCTGAAAAAAAGGTAAGGCTTGAGCTGAAGCTTATAGCCGATGTCGGTCTAGTCGGATTTCCGAATGTCGGAAAATCAACCCTCATATCGGTTCTCTCTGCCGCAAAACCGGAGATTGCGGATTACGAGTTTACAACCCTGAAGCCAAATTTGGGTGTAGTAGATATCGACTACAACAATGCCTTTGTAATAGCCGATATTCCAGGTATTATAGAGGGCGCATCCGAAGGACGTGGACTCGGATTAGAGTTTTTGAAGCATATAGAGAGAACAAGGGTTTGTCTTTTTTGTCTGGATAGTGCAAGAGATGAGTCCTTGATTGAGCAATTTGAGACACTAAAAAAAGAGCTTGAAAACTATTCAGAAAAAATCAGCAAAAATAATTTTGCCATAGCCATAACAAGAATAGACGCATTAGATGCAGAGTTGCTAGATTCAAAACTATCTGAGTTTACCGCTCAAATAGGGATTCCATACAAAAACGGTTCAGGCGAGAACTTTTTTTATGAAAACGACTCACAAAATTTAAGAGTGGTAATGCCGATATCGTCTTCGGCTCACATAAATATTGAAAAACTAAAGTTTGCCCTTTTTAGAATTCTAAAAGGATAACATAGATGTCCAAGCAAAAAATCGTTATCAAGGTCGGTAGTGCCGTATTGACAAAAAACGGCAAAATCAGCATAGAGAGGATACAAAATCTCGTTGAGTTTTTGGCCAATCTAACATCAAAATATAAAGTTATTTTGGTAACCTCCGGTGCGATTGCTACCGGACACACAATACTACCCTCAATCTCGAACAAAACAACCGCAGGAAAACAGGCTCTGGCGGCTCTGGGTCAAGCGGCCCTCATAAACAAATACCAAAAAGAGTTCAAAAAATTCGACATCACGGTAGCACAGATACTTCTAACCGCCGAAGATTTTGACTCCATAAAGCGCTCTGAAAATGCGAAAGCGGCCGTAAATACCCTGCTTGACAACAATATAGTTCCGATAATCAACGAAAACGATTCAGTCATAGTAGATGAGATACTTCGTGGTGATAACGACCAGCTATCCGCACAGGTAGCTCATTATTTTGATGCCTCGATGCTTGTCATACTATCCGATATCAGGGGTTACTATGATAAAGATCCAAACAAGTATCCGGACGCAAAACTACGCAAAATCGTCTCGGCAATAGAAGAGAGTGAGCTCTCAGCCGACTATAACCCAAATGATGCTTTTGCAACAGGGGGTATTGTGACAAAGCTGAAAGCGGCCGATTTTTTACTCAGACACGACAAAAAAATGTTCCTCTCTAGCGGTTTTGATCTACTAGCCGCCAAAAAGTTTTTAATGGATAACGAACAGACAGAGGGAACACTATTTGACGGAGGGGACAAGTGAAAAAACGGGTTGTTTTCATGGGTAGTGCCGATTTTTCGAGCATTATCATGGAGTCGCTGGCAAACGATGAGAGGTTTGAGGTAGCGGCACTTTTTACCCAGCCCGACAAACCTGTCGGCCGTAAACAGATAATGACTCCGCCTGATACCGCAATATGTGCAAAAAGATTTAATATCCCGACTTTCCAGCCGCAAAAAATATCCGAATGCACAGAGCAAATCAGCAAACTAAAGCCTGATTTTATAGTAGTTGCGGCATATGGGCAAATACTTAGAGGGGATATACTAAGCATTGCCCCTTGCATAAATCTACACACATCGTTTTTGCCTAAAAATAGAGGGGCGGCTGCGCTGCAAACACATATTTTGGAAAACGATGACTACGCCGGAGTAACTGCTATCCGAATGGATAAAGGGCTGGATACGGGGGATATACTTGGAACCGTATTTTTTAGGCCGGACGGGTGCGTAAAGTTTAGCTGCCTCCTAAAGCATCTCGGCTATCAGGCAGCCAATCTGACAAAAAGCGTCATCACCGAATTTGCAATGCTAAAGCCGCTAAAGCAGATAAACGCTGATGCAAGCTATGCAAAAAAACTTTCAAAAGAGGATGGCTTAATCGACTTCACATCTGCCAAAAAAGCGTACAAAAAATTTCTCGCCTACTATCCGTGGCCAGGGATATACCTTGAATCAGGGCTTAAAATCAAAGAGGGCTCTTTTTGTGAATTTGATTCCAAAAATACACCCGGCGAGATTATCGAAATTACGGAAGATTTCGTAAAAATCGGGTTTTTAAAGGGATCGTTGCTCTTTTCAAGGCTACAGGCTCCTTCAAAAAATGAGGTCTCTGCCGTAGAGTATATCAGAGGAAAAAGGCTAAACGTTGGAGATATTTTGGTTTGATACTCTTGACTCTACGCAAAACACACTAATTGAGTCGGTCAAATCAAAAAGATGCACCCCTCCGGTCTGCATAGCGGCAGAACGCCAGACAAAAGGGATCGGCTCCAGAGGAAATAGCTGGGACTCAACCGAAAATGCTCTGCTTTTTTCTTTTGCTCTAAAAAAAGAGAGTCTCCCCTCCGATCTTAAAATAGAATCGGCATCCATATACTTTATGTATATTTTAAAGGAGCTACTAAAAGATGGCGGCTCACAATGTTGGTTTAAGTGGCCAAACGACATATATATCGGTAACAAAAAAATTGCCGGGGCAATCACATACTTTGACAGACAAAATGAAACTCTGATTTGCGGCATAGGTATAAACCTCTGTGATAGCGGGGCTTATGGCAAATGTGATGTCAAACTTGACAAAAAAAATCTTTTGAGTCTCTATCTGGCAACGGTAAAAAAAATGATCCCATGGGGGGATGTTTTTAGAAAGTTTGAAGTAGAATTTTTCAAAACCAAAGGGTTTGAAGGTTACGAAAAATCTATAATTTATAATCAAGAAGTCACGTTAAACGATGACGGTTCAATAAGTTTAAATAATCAAAAGGTGTTTAGTTTAAGATGACCGAAATAATTGCTATAGCTAACCAAAAAGGCGGAGTCGGAAAGACTACAACGGCCGTCAATCTAAGCGCCTCTCTAGCGGTTGCCGAAAAAAAAGTCCTACTGATAGATGCCGATCCGCAGGCAAACGCCACGACAAATCTTGGGATTCATAGAAACAGCTTTGAATACAACATCTACCATGCGTTCATAGGGGCAAAGAATCTTTCCGAAGTTATTTTGCCGACCTCTCTCCCTTTTTTGGATCTAGCTCCTTCAAATATCGGTCTTGTGGGGATAGAAAAAGAGCTTCACGATAAAAACATACAAAACAGAGAGTTGATTTTAAAAAATTTGCTCGCCGAAGTCGAGCACAAATACGATTACGTCATCATAGACTCACCTCCGGCTCTCGGAACAACAACGGTGAATATACTGTCGGCAGCTACGTCGCTAATTATCCCGATTCAATGTGAATTTTTTGCCCTTGAGGGGCTGGCACAGCTACTCAATACAGTAAAAATAGTCCAAAAAACAATTAACCCGAAACTAAAAATCAGAGGGTTTCTACCAACGATGTACAGCAACCAAAACAACCTTTCAAAACAGGTCTTTATGGATTTAAAAAGACATTTTGTCGAGAAATTGTTTAGATTTCCGGAAGCCAAAGGTGGCATTGAAGAGACGTCGGAGTTTATCGTTATACCTAGAAATGTAAGACTTGCAGAGTCTCCGAGCTTTGGCAAACCTGTCATTCTGTACGATGCAAAATCACCCGGTTCACTAGCATATCAAGAGCTTGCCTATACGCTACTTAAGGATACGAATGGCTAAGAACTCCGGTGGACTCGGGAGGGGTCTTGGGGCTATACTGGAAGAGGTCGAAGAGGCATATATGCACAATGCCGGAGGCTCCGATTTTGTAAAAGAGCTACCGCTGTCCAACATATCCGTAAACCCTTTTCAACCTAGAAAGCAATTTGATCCGGAATCCATAGCAGAGCTTGGTGAATCCATAAAAAGACATGGCCTATTGCAACCGGTCGTAGTTATCAAGCAAGGCGACGGGTATATGCTAATCGCCGGAGAGAGAAGGTTAAGAGCCACAAAACTAATCGGCGTTGAAAAAATCAAAGCGATTGTGGCCGACATAGATACCGGCAGGATAAGAGAACTTGCCCTCATAGAGAACATACAGAGAGAAAACCTAAACCCTATAGAGCTTGCAATCAGCCTTCAAGAACTTATTGCGGAGCACAATCTAACCCACGAAGAGCTGTCCGATATCGTAAAAAAAAGCCGGAGCTTTATTACAAACACATTACGACTATTATCGCTTGACGATTACGTAAAAAATAAAATCGCATCCGGCAAAATTTCATATGGCCACGCAAAAGTTATGGTTGGGCTAGAGCTTTCAGAGCAAATAAAAATAACAGACTCGATCATAGGACAAAAGCTAAGTGTCAGGGATACAGAGGATCTTGTCTCGAAAATAAAAAGAGAGATGCCGGAAAAAAAGTTCCAACAAACAAAAACGACAGAGTTGGATATTAGCGTCCTTATGGATACGTTGTCTGAAACTTATGAGATTCAATCCAAAAAAACAGGCTCTACGCTCTCTATCAAATTTGAAAATCAGGGACAGGTCGAAGCCCTAATTAACAGACTAAAAAACAGCTAGGTTAATTTTTAGGCATCCTTTTTCAGCTTTACTGTGATAAAATCACCATCAGTACTACAAAAAAGGAGTGCTTTAACTATGCTAGACATACAGCCTAGCCTACTTGCGTTTGAAATCGTTACATTCTTAGCGCTTGTAGCTATCCTAAATCAAATTCTCTACAAACCGATGCTAAGCTTTATTGAGGAGAGAAACTCAAATCTTAAAGCCGATGCTAATCTCGCCCAAGCAGAAGAAGCAGAGAGAGAATCTACGCTTCAAGAAGCTAACAAACTTCTAGCCGACGCAAAAGCCGAGGCCGCACAAATCAGACATGAAGCCATATCTGCAGCAAAAACTGCGGCAGAGGCAAAACTGGAAGCGGCTAAAGAGCAAGCAAAAGCCGGAATTAAGAGTTTTGAAGAGGGGCTTGCCTCTCAAAAAGAAGAGCTCAAAAACGTTATTCTTTCAAACTCACAAACCTACAAAGAAAGCTTGTCAAAAGCTTTAAAAATATAGAAAGGTCGCAAATGAGTCTTGTTAAAGTGGCATCCGTGACGTTGCTAGCTTCTGCCGCTCTATTTGCGTCGGAAGGCTCTCACGGTCAAACCGATATAATTCCTAGAGCGGTCAACTTTTTGATTTTTGCCGCACTTGTGTATTACCTGCTTGCAGACAAAGTAAAAGCTTTTTTTGCAGACAGGACGGCTTCTATAGCAAAAAAATACGAAGAAGCCGAAAATAAAATCAAAGAGGCTAAGTTGGCTTTGAATGAAGCAAAAGCCAAAAGAGACGAAGCCTCAAAACTTGCAAGTGAACTCGTTACGTCTGCAAAATCGGATGCGGCTCTGCAATCGGCAAAAATTGCCGAACATGCCGAAGAAGAGGTATCCAGAATACTCAAAAGCGGCACAGAGGATGTTGATATGCTTAGAAAAAAAGCTATCATAGAAACCGTTGAGGAAACTCTAAGCGAAATAATTGAGAAAGACGGCTTCGGCGTTGACGACAAAGAGTTTGCAAAAATCATAGCTAGGAAGGTAGCATAATGATTTCCGCAATTTCAAAAAAATATACAAAAGCTTTGGCCGGATCGCAAAACGATACCGAGCTATCAAAAAGCTTAGAATCTCTAAATAGAATCGGGCAAGCCCTCAGGCTCTCCAAGTTTCACGATATTCTAGGTGCAAAAAATATATCTTACAACGAGAAGATTTCGCTAATTTCTGAAATAGCCCAAAACGGAGACGAAAAGTTCTCTAACTTCTTAAAGATTTTAATCAAAGCGCAAAAAGTTGAACTAGTTCCTGCTATTGCCGAAGAGATTAGAGTATTGTTGGCGCAAAAATCCGGAAAAGTTTCCGGTATTGCTACGGCATGCTTCGATGTTGACGCATCAGATCTCTCTGAGATATCTCAAATGCTTAGCAAAAAGCTAAATAGAGAGGTAGAACTTGTATTTGTGAAAACGGATGCAAGCGGTTTTAACGGAATCAAAGTGGAAATCTCCGATCTCGGGATTGAAATTGAAATTAATAAAAATGCGCTAAAGAAATCTATCATAGCGCACGTACTAAATACATCTAAAATCTTTTGAAAGGGGACATGGTGAGCACTAAAATACATGCTGACGAAATCAGCTCGATAATCCGAGAGAGAATCGAAAGTTTCGAGCTAAAAGTCGATGTTAACGAAACCGGTAAAGTAATAAGTATCGGTGACGGTATCGCAAAGGTTTACGGCCTTAAAAACGTAATGGCCGGAGAAATGGTCGAATTCGAAAACGGCGAAAAAGGTCTTGCACAAAACCTTGAAGAATCAACAGTAGGTGTTGTTGTTCTAGGTAAAGGCAAAGGAATCGTTGAAAACACTACAGTAAAAAGACTAGGCAAACTGCTAAAAGTTCCGGTAGGTGAAGCGCTAGTAGGTAGAGTTGTAAACGCACTTGGTGAACCTATCGACGGAAAAGGACCGATTGCGGCTACCGAGACAAGATTTGTTGAAGAAAAAGCCCTCGGTATTATGGCTAGAAAATCTGTACACGAACCACTTCAAACAGGTATCAAAGCAATCGACGCACTTGTGCCGATCGGTAGAGGACAAAGAGAGCTTATTATCGGTGACAGACAAACAGGTAAAACAACAGTTGCGCTAGATGCTATCATCAACCAAAAAGGTCAAGGTGTATATTGTATATATGTAGCTATCGGTCAAAAACAATCAAGTGTTGCACAAGTTGTTAAAACTCTTGAAGAACACGGCGCTATGGAGTATACGACCATCGTTGCAGCTACTGCATCTGAGAGTTCAGCACTTCAGTTCCTTGCTCCGTACTGCGGTGTAACAATCGGGGAATACTTTAGAGACAATGCAAAACATGCCCTAATCGTATATGATGACTTGTCAAAGCATGCGGTGGCCTACAGAGAGATGTCTCTACTTCTAAGAAGACCTCCAGGCAGGGAAGCTTATCCTGGTGACGTATTCTATATCCACTCAAGACTTCTTGAAAGAGCCGCAAAAGTAAATGACCAACTCGGCGCAGGAAGCCTTACGGCTCTTCCTATTATCGAAACTCAAGCTGGAGACGTATCAGCGTACATCCCGACGAACGTTATTTCGATAACAGACGGTCAGATATTCCTTGAAACAGATCTATTCAATGCAGGCGTCAGACCGGCTATCAACGTGGGTATCTCGGTTTCTAGGGTTGGTGGTGCTGCTCAAATAAAAGCAACAAAACAGGTTGCGGGTACGCTGAGACTTGACCTTGCACAGTTTAGAGAGCTTCAAGCGTTTGCTCAATTTGCTTCCGACCTTGACGAAGTAAGTAGAAAACAACTTGAAAGAGGTCTTAGAATGGTTGAAGTTCTAAAACAAGGGCCTTATGCTCCTATAGCAATTGAAAAACAAGTGTGCATGATATTTGCAGGTAACGGCGGATATCTTGATGCTATGAACCCAAAAGAGGTAACTACCTACGAAGGCGAGCTTTACGAGTTTATTGATTCTAAATATCCACAAATTTTTGAAGATATTAGAGCGAAAAAACAAATCGATAAAGAGAACGAAGAGGTTCTTAGAAAAGCGCTTGATGAGTTTAAGGTAATTTTTTCGTCAACAGCTAAAAAATAAGTAAAGAGACAAAAAAATGGCTAACCTAAAAAATATTCAGCGCAAAATAAAGAGCGTTCAGAACACGGGCAAGATCACAAGAGCGATGAAGCTTGTCTCTACCGCCAAACTTAAAAGGGCGGAAGAACTTGCAAAGTCATCTAGGGAGTATGCGGCCAAATTAAACAACGTTCTCTCGAATATTGCCTGCAACGTAAACAAATTCGATATATCCGGATTTGGCTACGATGCTAGGCTTTTTACTAAAAGCGAGAATGTAAAAGTTGTCGATATAATCTTTATTACATCCGATAAAGGTCTATGCGGCGGGTTTAATTCGCAAACTATAAAAGCCGCTAAAAACCTCTATTTTTCTCTAAAAGCTGAAGGTAAAACCGTCAGAATGCGAGGGATAGGGAGAAAAGGTGTAGATAACCTAAAATTCAACCAAATTGACTTGGCTGATGTAAATATAGGCGTATCCGGAGCACCTTCTTACGAAAAAGCGCAAAAAATAATCGCTAAGGCTTTCTCCGATTTTATAGACGGAAAAACCGATAGAGTTGTGATTATCTATAACGGCTTTAAAAGCATGATATCTCAAGAGGTAAGAGAAATTGAACTTCTTCCTATTGATTTTGAAAGCGTTGCCGGCACTAGTTGCACTTCTGCTATTTCGACTGAGCCTGACGACAGCAAAGTGATTTTGGACTCATTGATTCAAAAATACATAGAGTTCAACCTATACTACTCACTAATTGACTCGCTGGCGGCAGAGCATGCATCAAGGGTTCAGGCCATGGATGCAGCAAATAGAAATGCAAAAGAGATGGTTAGCAATCTAACCGTTCAATACAACAAAGCAAGACAAGAATCTATTACAACTGAACTAACGGAAATTATCAGCGGTATGGAATCGCTTAAATAATAAAGGAGATAAAAGAGATGGAAGGAATAGTAAGCCAGGTAATCGGCCCGGTTGTCGACGTCGATTTCGAAGGGCAATTACCAAACATCAACGACGCTATTGAAATATGCTATACCGTCGAAGGTAAAGATGTAAATCTAATCTGCGAAGTTGCCCAACACGTTGGCGATAGCAGGGTTAGAGCAATCGCCATGGATATGACCGAAGGCCTTGCAAGAGGTACAAAAGCTATAGCTCTAGGTGCGCCTATCAAAGTTCCTGTAGGTACCGAAGTACTTGGTAGAATCTTTGATGTAACCGGCAAAGTCATCGATGAAGGTGAGCCTGTACAAGCAAAAGAGTACTGGTCAATCCATAGAGATCCGCCAAAATTCGAAGAACAAAGCACAAAAAGTGAAATGTTTGAGACTGGTATCAAAGTTGTTGACCTTTTGGCTCCGTATGCGAAAGGCGGTAAAGTTGGTCTATTCGGTGGTGCGGGCGTTGGTAAAACGGTCATCATCATGGAACTTATCCACAACGTTGCTTACAAACACAGCGGCTACTCAGTATTTGCGGGTGTTGGTGAAAGAACAAGGGAAGGTAACGACCTTTATCACGAAATGAAAGAGTCAAACGTTCTTGATAAAGTTGCTCTATGCTACGGTCAAATGAACGAACCACCGGGTGCTAGAAACAGAATCGCTCTTACAGGTATTACAATGGCTGAGTACTTCAGGGACACTATGGGTCTTGACGTTCTTATGTTTATCGACAACATATTCAGATTTGCGCAATCAGGTTCTGAAATGTCGGCTCTTCTAGGAAGAATCCCTTCTGCCGTTGGTTACCAACCGACACTTGCAAGAGAGATGGGTGCACTTCAAGAGAGAATCACATCAACTAAAAAAGGTTCTATTACATCTGTTCAAGCTGTATATGTTCCTGCGGACGACCTTACTGACCCGGCTCCTGCAACAGTTTTTGCTCACCTTGACGCAACTACGGTTCTTAGTAGAAAAATCGCTGAAAAAGGTATCTATCCTGCGGTTGACCCACTAGATTCAACATCTAGAATGCTTGACCCAAAAATTCTTGGTGAAGAGCATTACAAAATAGCAAGGGGCGTTCAAGCTATCCTTCAAAAATACAAAGACCTACAAGACATCATCGCAATTCTTGGTATGGACGAGCTTTCTGAAGATGATAAGCTTACAGTTGAAAGAGCTAGAAAAATCGAAAGATTCCTATCTCAACCGTTCTTCGTTGCGGAAGTATTTACGGGAAGCCCTGGTAAATATGTAAGCCTAGAAGATACAATCAAAGGCTTTAAAGAGATACTAGAAGGTAAACACGACTCTGTACCTGAAATGGCGTTCTACATGGTTGGCGGTATCGACGAAGTACTTGAAAAAGCTGAAAAGCTAAAGGCAAAAAAATAAAGGCTAGCTTATGAACAGCTTTAAATTACAAATAATAACTCCGCAAGGGAAGGTTTTTGACGGCGACGCAACACTTGCCGTTTTCCCTGGCGAAAAGGGTGAATTCGGTGTTCTACCGGGTCACTCTACCCTCCTCTCACTTTTGGGGCCTGGGCTGATTGAGGTTACAAAACAAAGCGGCGATAAAGAGAGCGTTGCTATAAACTGGGGTTATGCTGAAATAGACGAGCAAAAAGCGGTTGTACTTGTTGACAGCGCTATTGCAGTTGAAGGCAAAACAACGGGAGAGATCCAAAAAGCAATCGAAAAAGCGGAAAAACTGCTAAAAGACGCTACGGATTCCGATTTGGTTCTATCGGTTGCATCTCAAAAACTAAAGAATATCTCCAGATAATGTCACAAATTATCCAATATTTCCAAAACGGTACATGGGCTACCGTTTTGGTTTTTATCGTCCTCTCTCTTTATCTGATAGCAACTTTATGGGTTTTTTTGTATAGATACTTTTATCTAAGCTCTTGGTCCAACAGAGAAAAAGAGTCTATAGAGAGATTAACAAGCGGCAGAAAATATATTAGTGAGTTTTCTATTTTATCACGGTGTCATAACCATGACGAAGAGATTAGTATCAATTCACTCAATGCCTGCCTAAAAGCGGCCGAAAAAGATGCGACAAGCGGTCTCACTCTCCTCTCAATCGTAGCATCCACATCACCGTTTGTAGGCCTTTTTGGAACGGTTGTCTCGATACTCGATTCGTTTGCAAAAATAGGTGTTGCCGGAGGTGCAAGCCTAAACGTTCTCGCCCCTGCTATCAGCGAAGCGCTTATCGCTACCGCTTGCGGTATATTCGTAGCCGTCCCTGCATACGCATTTCATCTTGCTCTAAAACGAAAATGTTATGTCATACTCAGCTACATACAAATGCAAATTGAGCTACTAAAATCATAAATGCTAGAGTTTGACGAGAATCCGGAACTAAACATAACGCCACTTGTGGATGTTATGTTGGTGCTATTGGCCATATTAATGCTATCAACGCCAGCCATTGTCTATCAAGAAAAAATCGAACTTCCAAAAGGGTCAAAAAGCTCCCAGATGACGAAAACCGAAAAAATATCCGTCAGAATTGACCTGCAAAAAAATATCTACGTAAACGAAAAAAAATACGACTCGATAACTTTTGCAGATACTTTTCCAAACCATTACGCCTCGTTGGATAAAGAGAGTCAAATAACGATTAGAGCCGATAAAAACCTAAAATACGATGATGTGATGTTTGTTATGAAGGTGATTAAGACGGCCGGATTTCAAAAGATCTCTCTGGTTACGGATGGATAAAAACAGACTTTTTATTTTCGGAGCCGTCGGCTCTTTCGGTATCTATGCGGCTCTTGTTGCCTTTTTGGTTTTTTATCTAACCCACAAAGAGGTATTCAAAAAAATCTCCCTCCCATCCGAACAAAGTGCCGTTGAGGTTGAGCTAGACGAGCTCTCAAAGCCGCAAAGGGCAGAAAAACAGATAATGACATCTAAGCCGACACCTCCAGTGGAACAAAAATCAGAGCAAAAAAAACCTGAATCTACGCCGAGCAAAGAGATAAAAGAGGAGCCAAAAGAGATTTTTGATCCTAAAAAACTGATGAGCGACGTTGTAAAAAAAGAGCAAAAGCCGCCCCAAAAAGAGCAAAAACAACAGCCATCCCAGCCTCAAGTACAAGAGCCAAAACCAAAAAGCGCATCAGAGCTTTTCTCGTCGCTTAATATCAAAAAAAATTCCGACGTTACTTTTAGCTCAACCAGTAAAGGTGCTACGGATGAATACCTCACTACGGTCGCTAAAATCATCAAAAGAGGCTGGAGCCCACTAAAAACAGACTCCGGCCTTACCGCCACAATAATGATGAGTATCGGTGCCGACGGTAGCTTTACATTTAGATTAAAAAGGGGGGCTAATCCTGATTTCAACGATAGATTGGCAGAATACCTAAAAATATTACAACAAAAGGGGTTCCCACCCCCGACCGATGCAAAAAATATAAACGTAGAATTCAACTTTAAGGCCAAAGAGTGATCAAAAAACTGATTTTTAAACTTTTCCTAATCATATCGGCAACCACTTCACTTTTTGCCGAAACTGCTAGCATAGACATCGAAAAAAGTGCGCTAAACCTCGTAAAAATAGCAGTCGAAAGCTATGCGATGCCCGGTGTCACGGAGTTTGAAAAAACACAGATAGATGCTATGTTTTTAAACGACCTAAAGGTGTCCGATAGATTAGAGGCTGTTGCAAACCCTTTTAAAAATGGATACGACACTCCGGTAACTGCCGCCGAGATGCAGACCAAGGGGATAGAGCTCTTAATAAAATACAAAATCACCAAAACGCCAAACGGTCTAAGTACCGAGTATAAACTATTTGACCCACAAAAAAATGCCCCTGTAATGCAACGTTTTACGGTATCTAGCTTTACTGAATACCCTTTTTTATCACACAGTATGACCGTATCAATCAATGACTACCTAAGGGCACCCTCGATAGACTGGATGAAAAATTTTGTCATTTTGGCAAAAGATATGGGGGCAAAAAAAAGCGATATTGTTATAGCCGACTATACGTTGACTTATCAGAAAACAATCATTCACGGTGGATATAACATATTCCCGAAATGGGCCGGAAACTCTCAAAAAGAGTTTTATTATACTGCATACGAAAACGAACCGACACTTTATAAATACGATATCTATAGCGGTAAAAAAACGAGGATAATGAGTTCCGACGGGATGATAATGTGTTCCGATGTAAGTGCCGACGGCAAAAAACTCCTTATCACAAAGCCAAGCGGCGGCCTCCCCGATGTGTTTATGTACGAACCGATACTCTCTAAGCTCACAAACTTAACAAGATATTCGGGCATCGACGTAAACGGAAATTTTATAGAAAACGATACAAAAATAGCCTTTGTCTCTGATAGACTCGGGTACCCGACCGTATTTACCAAAGCTCTAAACTCGGACAATGTAGAACAGCTGATTTTTTCTCCTAGATATAACTCTTCGTTTAATGCTCAGGGGGAGTTACTTACGTACGTAGCGAGAGAAGGGGGCGAGGCTAATCTTTATCTGATGAATACCAAAAGCGGACAAAAAAGACAGATTACATTTGCCGGATACAACAGCTCACCTAGATTATCAAAAGCGGGAGATGCAATTATGTTTTTTAAAAACGACCATAGAAAAACATACCTCGGTATTTTTCGTTTAAATTCTTTTTCTGTCTACCTTTTCCCTATGAATATAGGGAGAATCAAGTCTTTGGACTGGTAAAATTATCGAAACTGTGGTATAATCTGACGTTTTTCAACTATAAATTGGGAGGTTGTTATGTTTAACAAGTACATTTTAGGTTCGGCTTTGGTTGCCGGTATTATCCTTTCCGGTTGTAGCTCAAAAGAGCCAACTGTTGACACATCTGCAAAGACTACTACGGAAGCTCCAAAAGCTACAGTAGAAGCTCCAAAAGCTGCAGAACAAAAAGTTGCCGAAGCTACTGCGCCGATGGTATCAGTAGATCCGATCGCTGAAGCACAATCAAAAATCCAATCTGTTCTATTCGATTTTGACAAGTTCAATATCAGAGCCGATATGGTAGCGGTTACAGAAGCAAATGCAAAACTTGTAACAGGCGTATCTGCAAAAGCAAAACTTGAAGGTAATGCCGACGAAAGAGGCACCGATGAGTACAACTACGCACTTGGCCTAAAAAGAGCAAATAGCGTAAAAGCCGGATATGTTGCAAAAGGCGTTGCCGAAGCCGGAATATCTACCGTTAGCTACGGCGAAGGAAACCCTGTTTGCAAAGAGAGCACAGAAGAGTGCTGGGCTAAAAACAGAAGAGTCGATACTAAACTAGAAAAGTAAAACCGTAATATGAAAAAAACCCTGATTGCATTGCTATCCTCGGTTGTTTTTCTATTCGGTGCCGAGCCGTCGGCTTTTAAAGCCGGCGACCTCGACAGTCCGAACCCATACGGATTAACATCTGCCGAAAAAAAAATATTAGAGCAAAACCAAAATATACAAACAATCAACAGAAACTTATTCGACACTTCACAAACCCAAAATGAGTTAAAAAGCGAATTAGAGGGGATACGCTCCATAGTCATAGGGCATTCTGAAAAAATCAAAAATTTTGAGTACCAATTAAAAGGCGAGGATAGCTCATCGCTTCTCAACTTAAATAAAAGATTCGAAGAGAATCTAAAACTACAAAACGAAAATTACGACCGGATAACCCAGACACTCTCTCAAATAGCAGCGCTCCTTGATGACACCAGAGAGAACTATGTCAGTAAAAAACAACTAAAAGCGATACTTGGCAAACAATATAAAGAGCTTGAGCAAACAAAAAAGCAAGCCAAAAAGCAAAATCCTGAAGATGAAAACAAGTCTACCCAAAAAGAGGATATAGCCTCCGTAGATACCGACAAAACGGAGACTTCGAAACCAAAAACTATAGAAGATAAGTTCAAAACCGCACAAGCTCTTTTTAGGGATGAAAAGTTAAAAGAGTCAAAAGATGTATTCGCCGAGATTGAGCAAGAGGATAAAAACTACAAAAAAGCGCTCAGATACTACTATCAAGGGGAGATTGAGTACAAAAACGGCGAGTATAAAGCGGCGCTTGAGATGTATCAAAAAAGCATAGAGGTCGATGAAAAGGCCACCTACATTCCGACCATTCTATATCATACCGGACTCAGCCTTGAAAAAACAGGCGACAAAGCAGGGGCAAAAAAAGTCCTTAGCTCCTTTGTTTCAAACTACCCAAAACACACGCTAACCCCAAGCGTAAAGAAAAAATTGGCCGAGTTAAAATAATACTCGGTCTATCCTCTTTTGAATCTTTTTTTTAGTAAAATCCACTTTCAACGCATTCATAAAATCAATAAAAGCGAGAACGAAAATGGCATTTGAAAATAATACGGTGGTAGCTTTTTCATACGAATTGAAAGATACCGATACAAAAGAGATTATAGACGCTTCATCACCTGAGCATCCTTTGGAGTTTATCACAGGAAAAGGACACATCATCCCAGGATTAGAAAAAGAAATTTTGGCGATGAATATAGGCGACAGCGCCGTAGTTGTGGTTCCTGCGGCAGAAGCTTATGGAATATACAATGAAGAAGCGGTAAAAGCATATCCGAGCGAGCAATTTGCCGGAATAGAGCTAGCTGTCGGTATGCCTCTATACGGTCAAGCCGAAGACGGGTCAACGGTACAAGTAATCGTAAAATCTTTTACCGATGCGGAAGTCACTATAGACTACAACCATCCACTTGCAGGCAAAGATCTTGAGTTTGCAATAACCATAGAGTCTGCCAGAGAAGCAAGCGCCGAAGAGGCAATGACAGGTAAAATCCAATGTGCCGATCACGGTAGCAAAGGTGGATGCGGCTCAGGCGGATGCGGCTGCCACTAAAAATAATATAGCCGGATGGATAAATCCATCTTCGGCTACGCTAGGCGCTAAGCCAGCACAAGCAAAGCCGCATAAAGCGGCAGAGGCTATACAAAATACGCCGGATGGATAAATCCATCTTCGGCTACGCTAGGCGCTAAGCCACTAAAGCTAGCCGCATAAAGCGGCAGAACTTTTATACTGAGGATTTTATATAGTGAAAAAAGTAGGGTTTTTATTTCCGGGACAGGGTTCGCAAACGCTCGGTATGGGCAAAGATTTTTTGGAGAGTTTTGCCGATGCCAAACGTATGAGTGAAGAGGCAAACGACTCTTTGGGATTTGATTTGACAAAAATTATTTTGGAGGACGGTGAAAGACTAGACCAGACCGCATACTCCCAACCTGCTATTTTATTCGTTAGCCAACTGGCTTTTGCCGCATTCAAAAAAGAGTTTGACATCGACCCTGTTTTTGCGATCGGGCACTCTCTTGGTGAATTTAGCGCTATTACGGCAGCCGGAGGTCTTAGTCTTGGGGATGCTGTTTATACGGTACACCAGAGAGGTCTTTTTATGAGCGAAGATTGCGATGGCAAAAATGCCGGAATGATGGCCGTTTTGGGTCTTGACGACGAAAAGGTTGAGGCTATATGCGATAACGCCGTAAAAAACGGTAAAAAAGCATGGGCTGTCAACTATAACACTGACGGGCAGATAGTTTTGGCCGGAATAAAAGAGGATTTGGCCTCTTTGGAGGGAGAGCTAAAAGGAGCCGGTGCCAAAAGGGCTTTGCTCCTTAATATGTCCGTTTGCAGCCACTGCGAAATCCTCCAAAATGCCTCAAAAAAACTGGCAAAAGTATTAGGCGATAAACTACACGATAAATTTGCATTTGAGATAGTATCAAACGCAACCACGGACAAATATTCCACTAAAAACGATGCCGTAACACTGCTAGAAAAACAACTTGTTGCCCCGGTTCTCTACAAGCAATCTATAAAAAAGTTTGAAGATGAAGTTGATGCCTTTATAGAGTTTGGAAACGGATCCGTGCTGTCTGGGCTAAATAAAAAAATCACATCCATCCCGACATACTCGGTAAACTCCATGGCAAATATAGCCGAGATAATAGAAAAAATAAAAGGATAAATATGAGAATAGCAATTTTAGGTGCCATGAGAGAAGAGATTGAGCCGTTACTGCCAAAGGTTGAAAACCTCAAAAAAGAGGAGTATGCAAATAATATTTTTTATACCGGAACCCTATCCGGAAAAGAGATAGCTCTGGCATACAGCAAAATAGGGAAAGTAAATGCGGCACTTACCGCAACACTACTAATCGAAAAATACGGTTGTAAAAAACTCCTTTTTAGCGGTGTTGCAGGGGGGATAAATGAGAGCCTTAAAATTGGCGATTTGATAGTTGCCGATAAACTAGTTCAGCACGACGTTGATATCACGGTTTTCGGGCACGCTTGGGGGTTTATACCGGAGAGCGGAGACTTTGTAGAATCCGATAAAGAGCTAAACGAAATAGCCTCAAAAGTAGCCGAAAAATTGGGTATAAAGTTAATCAGAGGGACGATTGCAACCGGCGATCAGTTTATAGCCAGTGAAGAGAAAAAAGAGTGGATAAAAAATACCTATAAGGCTGATGCTTTAGAGATGGAAGGGGCAAGCGTCGGGTATGTATGCAAATGCCTCGGAGTACCGTTTTTTGTCCTAAGAGCCATATCCGACACGGCAGACATGGATGCCGGATTTAGCTTTGAAGAGTTTTTGGTATCATCCGCAAAAGTGAGCGCAAACTTTTTAGAAAATATTTTATTTGAGCTGTAACAGTATGAGCGAGGGGCAACCTAGTATCGTTTTTAGTAAAAAACTGGTCAAAATATTCGGTCAAACAAACGCTGAATTTTCATTAATCGAAGGGGGGGACAAAGTTTTGGTCGCCCTCTCAGGCGGCAAAGACTCCCACACTATGCTCCATCTGATAAACAGGTTAAAAAAAATCGCCCCTTTCAAATTCGACTTTAAAGCCGTAACGCTCTCATACGGAATGGGCGAAGACCTCACTTTTTTGAGCGAACACTGCCAAAAATTCGGGATAGAGCACGAGGTAATAGACTCAAAAATATTTGAGATTGCAGGTGAGCATATCAGGGAAAACTCCTCTTTTTGTAGCTTTTTCTCCAGAATGAGGCGGGGGGCATTGTATACGTATGCCCTAAATAACGGCTATAACAAGCTTGCCCTTGGGCACCATTTGGATGATGCGGCCGAGAGCTTTTTTATGAATTTATTTCAAAACGGCGCCCTTAGGTCTCTGGCTCCGAAATATAAAGCCTCAAACGGCATATACGTCATAAGGCCGCTTATTTTGATGAGGGAGGCAGCACTCGCTAATTTTGCAAAATCAAACGAGATTGCAACAATCGGCGACGAAGCGTGTCCGGCTATGAATTTTAAAGTAAAAATGCCTTACAAAAGAGAAGAGACAAAAAACTTCCTAAAAAATCTGGAGAGGGAAAAGCCGGATTTGTTTGTAATGTTAAAGTCGGCATTTAGGCACATACACGACGACACGTTTTTTGATAAAGAGAGATTAAAAGTATAGATGATTGACAAAAAACTCCTAGACCAGCTCTCAACAGAAGATAAGCAAATCTTTCTGGATACGCTGGACACCCTTATAAACCAAACATACGTCGTAGAAAATGAGTATAGAGACCTAAAAAATTCGTATGAAGCACTACATAAAATACTTAGCGAGATTATAGAATTTTTGCCTACGGCAATATGGGTTTTGGATGAAAAAGGGCAGGTTTTTTTGCAAAACTCAACCGCCAACTCACTCGGCTTTGATTTTCAAAACTTCAAAGACAACTGCGAAGCGGAGATTGATGATAGGTCATACCTCATAAAATCGGTAAAGCTAGAAAATAAAACCATTGTCTCTGCAACCGATATGACGGAGCAAAAAAGAACTCAAAGGCTAGCCTCCATGGGTCAGATGGCGGCACATCTGGCACATGAGATTAGAAATCCGGTCGGAAGCGTCGCCATATTGGCATCCACAATCCATCCGATGGTAGATGATAGAATAAAGCCGATAGTAGACGAGATCAAAAAATCAATCTGGAGGGTGGAGAGGATAATCAAAGCAACTCTTTTATTTACAAAAGGGGTTGCAATCAAAAAATCGGATTTTGAGCTAAAACAACTCGAAGATGAGATGAAAAGCGCCGTTAGCCACTACTCCTACTCTAAAGATATAGAGTTTGAATTCACGCTTCCCGATATAAACATTCAGGGTGATTTTGAGCTAATCTCAATGGTAATCCAAAATATGATTTTTAACGCCATAGATGCCATAGAGGACACTAGAGACGACACTGGGTTAATCAGGGTTTATCTCGATGAAGACGACGGATATTTCTATCTGGCCGTCGAGGATAGCGGCGCACCGATAGCCGACAAAAGCATGCTATTTGACCCGTTTAAGACAACAAAAACAAAAGGGAACGGGCTAGGTTTGGCACTCTCATTGCAGATTGCAAATGCACACGGCGGCAAAATAGAGATAGGGGAGCCGAAATGCTTTAGACTCTCCATCTCAAAAGAGCTTTAGCGGTTTTTGCTAATCACAACTAGATCCTTGACGGTTGCGGCTACACTCTCTCTCAAGAACGGCTCATATATATCGGCAAGCTCCAGTGCGTTAAACGTCGGTTTTATCCACTTGCTTTCGTTGTATCCATACTTTTTGGTTACGGTATTTCCACCTTTTTTGATGCTCACCTCTATCTGAAGTTTCATCATCAGGTTTTTTCCTGTTAGTTCACTTTTTAAATACTTCATCTCAAGATTTTGGACACTCATAGACACCGAAAAATCGGCATTTTTCTCATCCGACAAAGGGGTAAATCCGGCCGCCCTCACCTCTTTTTCAAAAGCCTCCCCAAACCAATTTTGCATATCGGTAGATGTCGTTAGATACCCCTCTACGGCTCCGGCAGAGTTAATGATGGATCCCACGATCTTAGTATCGCTTGCCGCATATTTAACTCCCGACAAAAATACTTTTGAATACGCCCTCTCCCCCATATAGATAGAGTACGGTTTTGAGAACTCCATATTTGTATTTTTGACGGCACACCCTGTTAAAAATAAAGCCGAGACAGAACATACGGCTAAACCGATTAAATATTTTTTCATAAAAAGCCCCTTTACAGCGCAAAGTATTTTTCTATAAGCATAACAACATCAACCATCTTGTTTTTTTGGATAAAATGGTCGGCACCCAGAGATTCAGACATATTTTTATTTGAGTCGCCGCTCATGGACGAGTATACCGCTATCGGTAAGGATGCAAACATATCTCTTGACTTTAAGCTTCTAATAACTTCAAAACCGGATACCTCAGGCATCTCCAAATCCGTAATTATAAAAGCACAATCTTTCATCTCATGGATATTTGCATCAATAAATTCTAGGAGTCTTTTTCCGTTATCAAAAAATTTATAGCTGACCCCGGTTTTGTCTAGTACAGATTTTAGCGCTCTGGCCGCCACCTGAGAGTCTTCGGCGACAAGGAGAAATTTTGAATAATTGAGGTCGGCTTTTTTTACGTTTACCGCTTTTACCTCTTCCTCCAAAAAAGGGAAAACCTCAGAGACCATCTTTTCTATATCTACAATCTGAACCAAAGAGCCGTCTGTATAGTATGTATGATTGTTGATTTTTTTGTCGTTTCCGCCTCCGACGTTCATAGAGGGGGCTATATCGTCCCATTTTTTTGTCAATATTCTATCTGCTCTATGTATCCTAATGCCTATAAAAACACCGGAAAAGTCGCAAAGCATAACCTGAGAATCTTTTGGATCAAGACCCGCTTTTTTTAGATTTGCCCCCGATAGCGTTGAGGATGCAAACCATTTTTTCATATCTACAAGCGGAATCGTAATTCCCCTTACGGTTATAAGCCCCTCCAACAAGCTCCCCTCATCGTGCCCCACCAGAGTCGGTTCCTTATCGTATTTGATTATCTCTTGAACTTTAAATACGTTGACCGCATAGAGTTCACCCCCCTCTTGGAGGCGAAAGCACAGGTACTGCACTTCGTTGTTTTTGTGAAGTCCGGTTACCCTATCTATACTACTGCTTGCGCTCATGGCATTTCCACCTTTTGGACACATTTTATTTATACTACCAAACAAAACATTAGGCTAATACAAAATCGAATTAGTGTTATAATCGACAAAAACAAATAACGGCGGTTAAAACTATGTTTAGCGACGATTTAGAAGAGAGGCTGTTCGGCGGCTCACCATCATCCAGACTACTAGATATACTCAAAAATGCAAACGAGCATTTGGCATTAGAGGAACTCTCAAGGTTTCTAAAAAGGGCGGCAGCAGCAGAATATATGCTGGAGGAAAAAGGGATAAACGAAAAAGACATAGACAGATATGTATTTGAAAACTCCGAAAAAGTTCTAAGGGGTGCAGACTCTTTGGCTTTGTCGGTTATGTCGGATATCGTTACCAGAAATGAATAAACTTTTTTTAGTTTTATTTACCTGTTTTAGTTTCGTTTTTGCGGCCGACGGCGAAGATTCTGCAATAAATTGGAACTACAGAAATCAAGTAGAGCTGAAAAAAGATGAACTGGCCAGATATACTCTTGCCATAGACGATAAAATCTACAATCTGGATTTTAGATGGACCCTTTTTGTAAACGAAGGGCTCGTTATGCTATATAAGTTTAATAAGTTTCCGTACCAAAACATTTTATATAAAGACTACAAACTAAAAAGCTTTAAAATCAAGCTGAAAAATAGAGCTGAAAACGCTTTTTACGAACCGTACGCCCTCATAGTCTTTGAGGATTTTGATACTAAGACAAAAAAGGCTAAATTTACGGTTTTGCTAATGGACGAAAAAAGGGCTATACAGGCCGAGAGAGTTTTACCGAAGGCGGATTAGTTGACACAAAGAGTATCAGACGAGCTACAAAAGATCATAAAAGAGCTAGGCTCCCCCCAAATAGAGGATTTGGTATCACAGGTGGCCGGCGGGAAAATGCTTAGGCCGAGGCTAATGCTAAAAATATCCCAAAATGAGCGGATTTATGAGCTTGCCGCAATTATAGAGCTGATACACATAGCAAGTCTTTTGCACGACGACGTGATAGACTCGTCTCTGCTACGAAGACAAAAACCTACCGTAAACGCAACCGACGGAGATAAAACAGCCGTTATGCTCGGCGATATACTGTATTCAAAAGCTTTTTCAAAGCTAATATCATTCGGCCCAAAAATAGCCTACGAGGTTTCAAGCGCCGTCACAACGCTAAGCATAGGCGAGATGGAAGATGTCGAAATGGGTAAAAGCGTTAACCTAAATGAAGAGCTATACCTCTCTATGCTCTACAAAAAAACAGGCTCCCTGATAGAAGCGGCGGCAGTATCGGCGGCAATGCTAGATGGAATAGACGACGACAATATCAGAGTTTACGGCCAAAATCTAGGGGTTGCATTTCAGCTAATAGATGATTTGCTAGACATCATATCAGATGAGAAAACACTCGGAAAACAACCGTTTAGCGATTTTAAAGAGGGTAAAACGACAATAGCCTTTATCCATCTATACAAAAACGGCGACATAGATGCAACTGGGTTTTTGGACTCCATCTACCGCAAAGAGCCGTCAGAAGAGGAGATAAAAAAGCTACTCGGACTCTTTCGGCAATACGGCTCGATAGAGTATGCACTAAGTCTTGCCAAAGAGATATCCAAAAAAGCGGTATCGGCAATCCAAAAAAGCGCCCTCCCCGCAGACAAAAGCGGAGCACTTGCCGAAATAACATCGGCACAACTTCAAAGACTATCTTAGGAAAAGGTTTTAAATGCACTATCTAACGGTGAGTTTTTCACACAAAAACAGCGACATAACCGCTCGTGAAAAACTTGCTTTTACCGAAACATCCAAAGAGGAGGCGCTTGCTACGCTTACCTGTGAGGATACAAAAATATCGGAGGCGATTATCGTCTCCACCTGTAACAGGGTTGAGATTTTAGCTAGCACAAACGACACTGCAAAAGCGTCTACGGAGATATTTGAGATGCTATCACGTCACTCCGGACTCAGCATCGAAGAGCTGGAGGGGAGAGCCGACGTATTTGAGAATGAGGGGGCAGTTCACCATCTGTTTGCCGTCACAAGCTCTCTTGACAGCGTAGTAATAGGCGAGACACAGATAGCGGGGCAGATAAAGGACGCTTTTAAGTTTGCATACGACAGAGGGCATTGTTCCCAAAAACTCTCTAGGGTTATGCACTATGCGTTCAAATGTGCGGCAGATGTCAGAAACCAAACGGAGATTGCAAAAAAACCGATATCGGTGGCTAGTGTCGCCGTCGATAAAGCAAAAAAGCTCTTCGGAAAACTGGACGGCGAAATTGCCGTAGTAATCGGAACAGGAGAGATGGGGGAAATCGCCTGCAAATATCTGCTAACAAACGGGGCAAACGTTATTTTGGTCAGCCGTAGCAAACAAAAAGCGGATGAGATGGGCGAAAAACTCGGCAAAAACGTAACCGGTGCCGATTTTGGGGCTATAAAAGAGCTTTTAAATACCCATAAACTCGTTTTTTCGGCCACCGGAGCGCAACACCCTATCATAACGGACGAACTTGTCGAAGAGAGGGATTTTTATAGGGCTTGGTTTGACATCTCCGTCCCTAGAGACATAGATGTCAAAAAGAGGGATAATCTGGAGGTCGTAACGGTTGACGACCTAAAAGATATAGTAGAGCAAAACCAGATGCTAAGGGCGGAAGAGGCCAGAATCGCATACACCCTTGTCGGCTCATATACGATGGATTTTTTCAAATGGATAGGGACGCTAAGCGTAGATCCGATCATTAAAGAGCTAAGGGAAAAAGCGCAGCTGATAGCCGAAAAAGAGATAAAAAACGCCGTCAAAAAAGGGTTTATAACAAAAGAGCACGAAGAGGACGTACTAAAAGTACTTCATAGTGCATTTAAAAAATTTATGCATGATCCAACGGTCAACCTAAAGGCTTTAGCAAATAGTCCAGGGCTTGATACGATGGTTGAATCACTAAAATATCTCCACAACCTCTCCAGCGAAGCCAAAATAGTAGATCGCTACAAGTGCGAATATACCGTTTCCGGCATCGATGAAGGGCAAGATTAAAATACTTTTTAAAAATAACAAGGCAGTTTTTAGATGAAATTTTCGAGAAGTCTCATAAACACGATAAAAGATTATAAAAAAGAGGATACCGAAGGGGGACTCAGAAGTCAGGAGTATCTGACGAGGGGAGGGTTTGTCCATCAGGTGGCAAGCGGCGTATATGATTTTTTACCGCTCGGCAAAATGATGCTAGACAACATCCAAAACATCATTAAAGAGGAGCTAAACAACGCCGGATGCGTAGAGGTTACACTTGCGTTCGTAACCCCTAGTGAGTTATGGCAAAAAAGCGGCAGATTTGAGAAATACGGCAAAGAGCTCTTGAGATTCAAAGATAGAAAAGAGCAGGATTTTGTCCTCTCCCCTACATGTGAAGAGCTGATGGTGGAGCTTGCAAAATCGAAAATAACAAGCTATAGACAGCTCCCTATGAATATCTATCAGATCCATCTCAAATTCAGAGACGAAATCAGGCCTAGATTTGGCCTGCTCAGAGGCAGAGAGTTCTGGATGAAAGACGGTTATTCGTTTCACGATAGTGAAGAGGATATGCTAAGAGAGTTTAATCTCATGGAGAAAACTTACAAAAAAATCTTTGCAAGACTAGGACTTGAATTTAAAGTCGTCGAGGCCGATAGCGGTGCAATCGGTGGAAGCGGCTCAAAAGAGTTTATGGTACTAGCTAATGCCGGAGAAGATACTCTGGCCGTATGCAAAGCTTGTGAATACGGCGCAAACATAGAGGCCGCCAGACGAAAGCCAAAAAAACACAAAGATGAGGCAACGCAAAAAGAGGAGATCCATACCCCCGACACAAAAACCATAGACGACCTCTCTGGGCTACTCTCTACCCCAAAAGATAGATTCGTAAAAGCGGTAGTCAAAAAAGCACTCTTCAAAGAGGAGACAAAGCCTGTAGTGTTTTTTGTAGCCGGTTGCGATGAACTGGAAGAGACAAAAGCGATAAATGCGTGCAACGCTCTGGCTTTTGAGGATATAAACGAGGAGGAGGCCGCATCATACGGTATTACTCTGGGTTTTGTGGGGCCGGATGTAGACGTAGAGTTAAAATATTTTGACGAAGAGCTAAGAGAGAGATTAGGGCTTATAGTCGGGGCAAACAAAAAAGATTACCATATAAAAGGATACGACATCCCAAAAGACGGCGTATTCAAAGATCTCGTAACGGTTCAGGAGGGGGATGCGTGCCCTAGGTGTCAGGCAGATCTATCGTATGCAAAAGGGATTGAGGTAGGGCATATCTTTCAGCTTAGAGATAGATATTCGGCTCCGATGGAGGCAAAATACCTAGATAAAAACGGAAAAACCCAAAACTTTGTGATGGGAACCTACGGAATCGGGGTGTCCAGACTCATCTCTGCAATCATAGAGCAAAAAAACGATGAAAAAGGGTGCATTCTTCCGCTCTCTGTAGCCCCTTATCAGGTAAACGTCATAATCTCAAACGTAAAAGACCAGACGCAATTTGAGGCGGCAACCAAAATATACGAAGAGTTGAAAGCAAAAAAAATCAGGGTAATTTTGGACGACAGGGACGAGAGATACGGACACAAAATGGCCGATTTTGAGCTTATCGGTTTCCCGTATGCAATTATCGTCGGCAAAAATATCACAGAACAAAAAGTTGAGATAGCAAATAGGGCAACCCTCCAAAAAGAGGCGGTAGATTTGTCCGAAGTCGTCCAAAAAATAGAAATTTTAATCGGAGAGGCAAAATGAAAAAAACGTTTGTAGCCATTTTTATGGTAGCAACGGCGCTCTTTTCGGCGACGAACAAAGAGGTTGAAGAGTACATATCGGCGACACTAAAAAACAACAAGTCGATAACGGTAAAAAATGTAAAAGTAATCTCCAAAGAGGCAATAAAAGAAAAGGACCTCTCAGGTTGGGAGTCTATGATAGTCGGCATAGAGGTTGAAGTCGATAGAAAAGGTAAAAAACAGCAGGTTAAAACAACGGATATGTACTTTACCAAAGGGGATTTTTTGTCCCCTGATATTATTGACGTAAAAAAAAACAAAAGCCTAAAGGAGTCACTCAGACCAAAGCCGACGGCGGAGTATTACGACGCTAACCACTTGGTGGCGGGCAACAAAGACGCAAAATACAAAGTCCTTGTGTTTAGCGACCCGCTCTGCCCTTTTTGCAGAGATTTGGTTCCGGATCTAATAGAGGCCGCAACAAAGCACCCGTCGAAAATCGCCATCTATCACTATACGTTCCCTCTCCTTTTTATACACCCGTCCAGTGATGCGATAGCCAGAACCGAGATAGCAATCGGTTCAAAAATACAAAAAGCAAAACTCCTGTCGCTGCTATACAAAACAGATGTAGAACCGGAAGAGAGCGACGAGGAGAAAATAACCGCCAAACTCTCATCCGAACTTGGAGTTACAGTCAAAAAATCAGATATAAGCAAAAAAGAGATACAAAAAGCATACGAAGACGAGGTACAAAAAGCGCATAAGCTCTTTGTCAAAGGGACCCCTACGGTCTATGTAAACAATGAGTTAGACGGTTCAAAAACACAAATCAATAAAATACTAAAAGAGCTTTCAAAATGAAAAAACTAATCATCGCAACAAGAGCCTCAAAACTGGCACTTTGGCAATCAAACCACATAAAAGCGGAGCTTGAAAAAGCCCATCCCGGTCTTAGCGTAGAGCTAAAACCTATCAAAACCACCGGAGACAAGATACTTGATACGCCGCTTGCCCTTATAGGAGGCAAAGGGCTCTTCACAAAAGAGCTTGAAGAGGATATGCTCTCAGGCGGCTCACACATGGCGGTTCACAGCCTAAAAGACGTACCGACAAAGTTTCCGGAAGGGCTAGTGCTTGCCGCCGTAACAAAAAGAGAGGATCCTAGAGATTGCTTTTTGTCTTTTAAATATGAATCTATAGATGCCCTCCCGAAAGGGGCGGTAGTTGGAACAACAAGCCTTAGAAGACGGATGCAGTTGATGGAGATTAGAAACGATCTCACTATCAAAGACTTGAGGGGAAATATCGATACTAGGCTTAGAAAATTGGAAGATGGCGAGTTTGATGCAATCATATTAGCCACCGCCGGAATCAAGAGACTAGGACTCATCGAAAACGTAAAATACGCCTCTCCGGTTGACGTAGAGCTGATGACTCCGGCTATGGGTCAGGCAGCACTCGGAATTGAGAGTATCGATGACGACGAAGTGATAGAGCTATTATCCGTACTGAATGATGAAGATAGCGAAGTTGAGACTACCATAGAGAGGGATTTTGTGGATACGCTGGAAGGCGGCTGTCAGGTTCCTATCGGCATCAACGCAAAACTGGTTGGAGAACTGGTAACGGTAAACGCTATTATCGGTATGCCGGACGGTTCAAAATCGATGAAAAAAACAATCACCGCATCTGCCGAGGATTTTTTGGAGATTGGCGAGGAGCTAGCAAACGACTTTTTGGCGGACGGAGCCGATGAGCTTTTGAAGGCGGCGTGCGCAATGGGCGAAAAGATACTAAAAAAATAGATGAAAACCACCCTCCTCTCCTTTTATCAAAACAGAAAAAACCGCCTCGGAGCGGCTCTCTCCGCTCAGATTGACCCATCGGAGGTTTATGACAGAGAATTTGCCTTTGGCAGATCACCCATAATGCTTGTCGGAGAGGCTCCCGGAGAGAGTGAGGCAAAAGAGGGGAGGCCTTTTTGTGGCCCTGCCGGAAAAAACCTCTCAAAACTCATAGCCTCCACGAGGATACAAAGAGGAGAGATATTAATCTCCAATGCCTTTGCTTTTAGGACTTTTGAAGAGGGTAAAAACGGGA
>ERZ650312.118-NODE-118-length-38057-cov-18.455608_pt1 | contig 38057 bp, 35 predicted proteins | sample MGYA00376248_ERZ650312 | MGnify/ENA primary metagenome ERZ650312 (study PRJEB26733, sample SAMN07839316) | wastewater metagenome | biome: urban; feature: wastewater treatment plant; material: waste water | place: USA: North Carolina | collected 2016-07-28 ... | reverse complement strand
AAAGGCTCCATAATTTCCATGGTAGTTTTACCCACTACAGAAATTATAGAGCCGATTTAACTTGACCTCTTTTTCTATTCACTTCATGTTTTAAATACGAAAAACCTTTGTTCTATTTCGTATGCTTCAATTACAATCAACTACTATCCTACCCAAAATATTTATCTACCAATTCCTGAATTCTACCTTCTTTGGCAGCTGGAATCGTATCTTCTAAAACAAAGTTCTTTCTACTGATATCTTGAGAGAGATTTCCAAAGATAAAATTCGTCGAAATGTTATAGATAATTTCTGAAGGCGCAAATCCATAAACTTGATTTTCTAAGATATGTTTTAGGCGTTCTTCAGGATTTGGAAAGGCTTCTTTCAAACCATTGCTGTTATATAGCCGCTTAACAAGCTCTGCAATATAGAGACCTGACTTCATGTACAAATCAATGAATGTCTTAGACGGATCATCAAAGATTCCTGGATTTTCTTTTTCAAGGTCATCCACCATTCTCTTCACCACACGTTTAGGAGTGAAAATCTGATTGGTTTTCTGTGGTGGAATATAATCGAAAATATCTTCTTTTTGATCTTTAAAATAATCTGCCAACTCCTCTTTCTTGCGAAGAAATTCTTGGATGGCTTCATCAAATGTTGCTCGATCAAAGAGATGTCCTGCAAAATCCTGCCCACCATCTCTCAAATAACGAAATTGTTCAATCGTAATACCAGTCACTTCAAAGAAGACATGCTCAGGAACAAAGGTGTCAAAATTATCAAGTGTTAGAGATTGATCACCATAGGCCATGATGAAACTTGGAATAGTTCGTGCAAATCCTCGAAGATGGTCTCGAATCTCATCCTGAGCTGATTGTTTCAACTGTTCCACACGTTTTATCTCAACCTGTTCAATAAACTTCTCGGGCATTTTTTCCACTTCTTTTTTAAGTGTTTGTTCTAGTTTTTCTTTATGAATGAGATTATTTTCTTCTAAACGTTTTTCAAGAACTTCTTGAATCTTATCTTTTTGCTCTTTATCTTTTTCTTCCTTGAGCTGTTGTTGCAACTCTTCCTTGATATGGGCTTCAGTAATTTTACGTTCTATCTCATTTTTTCGAACTTCGTTCTCAAATGTTGCTGCAATTTGTTTCTTGATGTTATCTGTTTCCCTTGTTTTAAGGTCATATCCAGCTTTCAATTCCTCTACAATCACTGAAGAAACTGTCTTGCTCAAGTCATTGACTAGTTGTTTTTGAGTTTTGTCCTCATCCTTAGTGACCAACTCTGTAACGGACTGTCCAAGTCCATAAACTTTTTCACCAAAAAGTCGCGCTTGTTGATTGACCACGATTTCATGGTCAACAACTGCATTGCCCTCGTCATCCACTTTAACATCTGAAAAATCTAATAAATCAGAAGGTGTTTGTAACTTTCCTTCCTTTTCTACTGGTAGTTCATTTAAAATGTCTAGAACTGTTTGACTAGCTTGAAAAATACCACTGATATTATCAAAAAGTAGATTGGACATAAACCCTCGTTTGAGGACTTCTCTAGCTTTTATCTGACGAGGTATAGTCAGAACTGCCTTAGCATCAATTTCAACCATCTTGCCTGCACGGTCTTCTGCTATGACAGGGAAGAAATTTAAGAGTTCTCTGATGTTTTCTTCGCGAGTTGTGGAAGTCCCTCCACCTCCTGCAGTTGCAAGTGATAAGTTATTTGCAAACTCATCAAAGAGAATCAGAGTTCTTTCTGGCGCAAAGTCAAATATATAGGCTCTCTCTTTGCGGAAGTGATTTCCTTTGCTATCACTCCATGAGTATGGGTTTTGAGAACGGAAGGCGGTCTGCATATAAAGGGCAGGTGATTTCAAGTTTGATAACATCAATACGCCTGTCCATTCAGGGATGGTTACACCTGTCGTTAACTGGCCTACGGATAGGGTAATGGTTTTATCATTCTCCGCTATCGCTTTTCTAACCAAGTCTAAGGATTTCAATTTGACCTTATCGTCATCCTCAGGCATACGCCCATCACCAGCAGCTAGAACAATCTCGTAGTTTTCATAGATGGGATGTTCCTCTAGCAGTGCTTTTAATGCTTTAGCTGAGGCTACACGTTCTAACAGCCAAAAAGTATGCTTGAGTTCGTTCCGAAGTTCTTTGGTTGAAAACGGATATTTTTCATTGCTTGATAGAGTATCTAACCAATTTCTGATATCTTGCTCATGGATAAATTTCCCTTTATCATCTGTAGCGAAAAATTCACTCAAGTCAAAAGCATAGTCGATATTTTCGCCATCTAGTTGAGCACCTTTTTCTAGCTCTTCTCCAATCATCTGAGACATTTGATAGGTAAAGAGATTTAACTGAGGCAAGCTTTCATATGGATTTTCCTCTTCTTGCTCAGGCGACCAAGTAGTTTTAGCTGCCTGCTCATCCGCATAAGACCAGTTGTAGATCTGCTCCTCTGTAAAATCTCCCTTGGCTAGTGCCTTAAATGGAGTTCCAGAGAGATGCAAGATAAAGTTTCGACGAATCTTATTAAAGGCTTGGTCTGTCTTGAAGGTAGCAACTCCTTCATGAGCCTCATCGATGACCAACAAATCCCAATGGAGGTCTGTGACCCATTTAAGTTTATTGTGCTCTCCACCAAGATAAGCAGAGCCTTTCAAGTCTTGGAGACTGATAAAAGCAAGTTGTCTTACATCGTCATCTAAAATACTAACAAATTCTTTACGTGACAAGGTTGGTCGATTTTTAAGGCTATCTGATTCAGAAACAAACTTGTAAGTCGTTTGACCTGCTATGAATTTTTCAAAATCATCGTACCATGAGTTGGCAATGGCAGGTCTGTTTGTTACAATCAGGACATTGACAGCATCCATTCGACGAGCTAGGTCATAGGTCGACAAGGTTTTACCAAAGCGTGGTTTGGCATTCCAGAGGTATTTGCCACCCGGATGACTTTGGAAATAAGTGAGAGTCTTAGTTACTGCTTCTTCTTGCTCTTGTCGCAGAGTATAGTCTTGTCCTTGGCCAGGCTGATAACCTGACAAATCATGCTGAACAAACTTATCAAAAAGATTTTTAGATTTCTCCGGAGTCCCATTAAAATAGAACCATTCCGTCTTAGGACGACGTTCCACATCATGGAAAGAAAGGAAATGGTGGAAATCATGGTCCTTAAAAGTCTTTCCCTTATCAGGTTCTTCCGTATAAGCTGCGTCTCCCGTCCATAAGACATCTGTATCTATATGAGCAGTATGCGTTTGTTCTTTAATCCGTTGCGTGACATCACGCTCAGTATACCCAATCTTAATCCAGCCGTCATTACTGGTTACCGTAGGGGTGGTATAAGCATAGATTTTAGGATGGATCTCTTTTGAGGTTTTAATTTCTACCATCAATCCATCTCCCTTACATGAGTCTCAATAAAAGCAATTTCCTCTGGAGAAAGGTCATATTTTTGATAGAGCTGGCGGTCAATATCAGCCACTGATTGAGTCCAATCAATGTCCGAATTGACCGTAAAGTCTTGGAGTGGAACGTAATACCAAGTTTTTCGAGAGTTATGCTGAGTAACTTTCAAAACACCTAGTAATACTCTAGCAAACTTAGTTTTAATAAATTTAATACAAGCATCGGCTTCAAATTTTGTTTTAAAATTACCAATAGATAAAAAAGTATCTGTATGCCCGATTAGGGGTTCCCCGATTAGGGGTTCCCCGATTAGGGGTGTTGATAAGACTTCACCTAAGGCACCACTTCCATTAGCTTCTGGTACAAAAACATTATAATTTTCAAATGTTTCCGGTAAATCTAAATATTCTTTTTTAATATACCGAAAGACACGTTCAGAGCCAATTCTTCCAAGTAAAGCAACATGCTCTTTTTCTTCTTTATTTTTGAAAACAAAATCTAATTGAATCAGTGATTTCGAAACAATTTTATTTTTTGTCCCTTTTCCTTGCAGCTTTTCAGCATTTGGATAATCAGAAAAAAGTTTATTTGAAAATCTATAAATACCTTGAGGATAAACTAAATCAGAAAAAGTTTCAAAGTCTGAATGTTCTTCGATTTTTTTTACAATACTATTTAAAGGTTCAAAAATAGTAAATACGCCGATTGGTCCCAAATCTTTATCAGCATCACGATAAGTTATTGCTACTCCACCCTTAATATCCGTTCCTGTAAATACTTTACCGCTTTTAAGTTCATAGAATTGAACTTTTAAATGCTTATCTTCAAGCATCTTTTCCATCCAATTTTTAGGAGTTTGACCAGCTTTAAATAAAAATCTTGCTGGGGTGATTAGTATCGATTTATCTGCGATTTTAATTGCTTCATCAATAAAAAAGTGATAAATTGGCTCATCCCTAGCTTCGCCTGTTTCCTGATACGGCGGATTCCCTATCACGACGTCAAATTTCATTTCACTTTCCTCACTAGATAGGTGCTCAAAACCTATCATTTTATTCTTTTTCCAGTCTTTGATTTGGGTTTTAGATTCTTCTACTTCTTGGACTTCTAGCTCATCTGAAAACAAGCTTAGCTGTTGAGATTGCTCTTGTTTAGCTGAGTAAGGACTGATTTTTTTCAATCCATCCATCTGAAAGACATTGTAGGAGATAATAGTCGCAATTGCTTTCTTTTGCTCTAAGGTCGGTTGATTTCCAGTCTTTGCAAGATAGTAGTCCTCAAATGTTGCTAAAAGATTTTCACGCGCCAAAAGCAGAGAATCTCCTTGATACTCATATCCATAAGAAGCTCGATAAGCTTTTTTTACAAGCTCATAGAAGGCGGCTTCATCTGAGACCTCACGACTAATGCGCTGCAATTTTCTATCAAGAAAACCAACTCGTTCAGATAATGGAATTTCCTCACCAGTCACTGTATCATAGCGAGTAACCATATAAGGTGCTTCACCACAGGTGATTTCTAGCCAGCGTAATTGGATATAATCTTCAAGATCCAGAGCTTCAAGTTCAGCTTCCACGTAGCCATTTTGCTTTTCAACCAACCAAGTTGGCGTAAAAACTTCGGCTCTAATCTTGGTTCGGTCTTTTTGCTCATACTTAGACTTTTCTGATCGAGGTTGAATCAAGTTTGCATAGGTTCCTGTCACCCTACTTGGAGTGATGCGATCACTTGGAGCAAATCCCTTTCTCAACAATTCATAAGAATGTGTCGCCCAAACAATATTTTTCTTGGTCGTTCGATCTTTTAAAAGAATTTTTAATAAATCAGCCGACTCCAGAGCCAACTGTTCTTCACTAATATCTATTGCCATAAAGCAACCTTTCGTGTTATTTATTAGAATTTCTACAAAATGCTTACTTTTCATTTATTAATCTATTATATTTTACCACAAAAACACACTGAAATACTCGTCCTAGTGCGTTTATTTTACGATGATGCCTTCTTAAATGAGGTCATTGAAAAGGATGAAATAGACCGCTTATTTGATAAAAAAGTGTTGACTAATGTAAAAAGATATGGAGAAAAACCGACATCAATAGATAATGAGATTGTTTCTTTTGGCAAGGAAAAGGACAGTCTGATTATTAAAGGAAACAACCTCTATCGTGTGGTTTTTGCGGTCGCAAAACTGACAGAGGGATGGGATGCTCTCAATCTCTATGATATTGTTCGTATTGAACAGGAAGCTGCGACAAACAAAAATGCCACAATGGTTGAAGCGCAACTCATTGGGCGTGGTGCAAGGTATTATCCATTTGAATTGGACGGTGTAAAAAGCTATCAACGTAGATTTGATAACGACACCTCAAACAAGCAACTATTCTATGGCTCAACTTGCGGAAATTACTCAGGTGCAGGAAGTATCTGACTTCTCAGTCCAAGAAACGCTTGAGTTTTAGGAAAAGAATTTAGGTAGGATACGAAAAAAAGGTGCTGAGTAGACATCAATTTGTGCGGTGTACCCAAAAAGTTAAAGTAAAATAATTTAGCTGATTAAGCGGCCATTTGTTGGTATTCTACCGGTGAGTGGCCGTTTAATTTTGTTTGAATGCGTGCGTTATTGTAATACCGTATCCAATCATTAATCGCATGAATCAATTCTTTTGAGTTGATTAATATTCCATTCAAGTATTTTTATGTTTGTCATAACTTTTTCACCATTTTCTTAATCTATTGTCAATATAAATTATGAACTAGAAATAAATAGTTCGAGATATTACCTATTCAATGGGACATTCACCGAAAACCTCATTTCCTGATACTCATATAACCTAATGCGAGGGTTCTCCTTCATGGTTTTCACTTTAAAAATAAAATAATGGTCACGACCGTCAGTAGCCTTACTTTTGTGCAAACGAAAATAATTTTTCTGTTTCATCGCCATTGTCAGTAATATATCATCAATAAGAAATGTGAGGGGATCTACCCCTTTATAGTATTTATTAAAGTCCTTCTCGAACTGAAGATAGGAATCAGAGAAATAATCGAACTGAATCAAGTCTTCATATATAGTTTTCCTATTCATCTAGTACCTCCACTAAACTCATTTCAATGATTTCAGAAATTTGAAGCAACTCATATTTTTCGGCTGTTTTTATTGTTATTTCCTTTGAACTTAATTCGGTTATGCGTCCTTGAAAAGCTTGTCTTTTGCCTTTACGAAGGATGACAAACATTCCTTGAGATTGTGAAGTATATAATTGAGTCACGTAAGTGAGGATTTCACTCTTTGATAGCTGTGATGATACTTCTATTTTATATTTATCTTCGATCAAGGAACTGGTATGCTCAGATAAAAAGAATCCCATCCATTTTTGCATGCCTCGGTCTTGATACTCTCTTGCTGATTGGTAAGGCAAATAACTTCTATCGATCATTTTAATCCATCTAAACCGCCAGCAGAATGTCCGCCAACCAATTTACTTCTCGCAATACTGCGTGATGCACTTGTTAAGGAATTGGCTTTTTGCAGCGTGGTAAAACCAAATTGACTGCGTATTGCATCAATGGCGGTCTGTAGTCTCTCTTTCTTCAATATTTCTTCAGGATCATCAAAGAGACTGAGCATAGTTATGTTTTCATCAACAAATGATGAGTAGAATACAGAGATACTTCGAACGGCACCACCATTGTATTTTTTTCGAAAGAGAGAGATGACATATTTTTGTAGTTCCTCTGTCTGATTCGTAGGCTCTATTTTCATTTGTCCTCTGAATGAGGTCGACTCCTCAAAGCGCGAATAACCGATACTAATAGAAACTGTCGTCGTCTTTTTTCGAATGGCACGTAGACGAATGGCAACTTGCTCCGCCATCTCACTCAGAACTAGCTCAATCTCCTGTTGTTTAACATAATCTCTTGGAAGAACCTGAGAATTACCAAGTCCTTTCGATTTTGGTTTATAGGGTACATGAACATTGCTTTCATCAACTCCATTTGCGTGATACCACAATTGAACACCGTATACACCAAATTCTTTCTTTAATAAATCTGGACTGTAAGTCGCCAATTCTTTAATGGTATAGATCCCAAGTTTTTCTAGTCTTTTTTCAATTGCAGCACCGATTCCCCAAAAGTCCGTTAATCTTGAAATCCCCCATACTTTTGTAGTTACATCTTTATAGGACCAGTTAGCTCTCATGTTATGTGTTTTCTTAGCCTCATTATCTAATGCTAATTTTGCAAGTAAGGGATTGGCATTAGACATCCCAACGGTAGAATAAACACCTGTCTTACGATAGATATCCCTTTGAATTCTCGCACTAAGCATATCTAATTTATCTTTTCGGCTAATTGATTGATTGGGAATGAAATAGTTTAAAGAAGATGTCAAGTCAATGAACCCTTCATCAATTGAGTAGGGCATGATATCTTCGATACTCCCGTATTGCTGAAAAATATGCTGGATTTCAATATTTTTTTCAATATATAAATCCATACGAGGCGGAACAATAACTGTCGCTCGCGCCCACTCCTCAATGAATCGAATATAAGCAGGGTCTGTCGATAGACCTTGCCTTTTTGCATTATAGTAAGAAAATTTTCTTGTATGTATATCAAAAGGTAAATCGTAGGCTCTTCCTACATTTGACTTGCCAAATACTTCTTTGAACAAGGGTGATGAAGCAAGGATCAAGCCATTCGAGTTGTCTGCCCTACTCATCACACATAGCGAAGTTTTTAAAGGATGCAAACCACGGCTGGCACATTCAACACTTGCATAGAAAGATTTCATATCAACAAAGGCAATATCACTTTTTGGTTCTCTCTTGTAATCAATCATACTCATCACATCACATTATATTGTCAAATGTTGTTCTCATTATTCAAGCTTCTCAATTGGTCTGAAATGGCCAACGACTTTTCCAACGATTTTAAATTCATCATATCCATACGCATACATATCAGGGTATTTGGGGTTGATGGAGACAATCCTATACCGATTTTTTTCTTTGTACACGCGCTTAATATAGGCTTTCCCATTAAGGGATATGGCATATACTGCACCATCATAATCATATCCTGAGGCGGAGAACAGGGCGACTTCTCCATCAGAGTAAGTTGGCTCCATGGACTGTCCCACAATAAATGAAGCAAAATCGTAGCTGTACTCTTCATCTGAGTAGACTGTACTAAACCGGTACTCGTCGTAGTAACTTTCACCATATCCAGCAGATAAGGGAACTTCTTCCAATACCTGAATAGGGTAAAGGGAAATGACCTTCTTAGAACTTTCTTCCATTTGATTTTTCAGTAATTCTTCTACAAAATGATCAGCACTCGTCCTATTTTTTTGATTTAAGCGGAGATAGTTGGATACAATCGTGTATTCAGATTCAAAATATGAATTTTCTACTCCAAATAAGTTCCCTAAACGCTCTAAATTGGACTGATTTGGCTTTGCCCTTCCCAACTCCCAACTCGCATATGAAGCACGATTGATTTCTAATTGTTGAGCAATTTCCATCTGAGTCAAGCCTTTTTCTTTTCTCAGTTGTTTTAATCGTTCTCCAGAAAACATAAACACCTCCAATGTGTTTTATTAAACACATTATACAAAAATTTCTTTCAGTTGTCTATAAGAAAACAATCACGAACTGATTTTTTAAGTAAACAATTTTGAATTTTTTCTGGACTTAACGAACACTTGTAAGCTTATTGTCAACCACTACTTCAGCTTTCCACCACCCCATTATCAGCGATGACCAATACATTTACAAGCTCCTAAAAAAATAGTAGAATAACAATAAAATAGATAGAATCGGAGGGGCAGATGCTACAATTACAACAATTAGAACAACTCATCGCCTTTGCGGATCAGGGAACTTTGTCCAAGGCAGCAGAGGTTTTACTGATTTCTCAACCCTCGCTAACGCGCAATATGCAGAGCTTAGAAGACGATTTAGGCGTTCAACTCTTTCAGCGTAGTAAAAACAAACTTATCTTGACAGAAACAGGAAAATACACCGTTCAACAGGCCAGAAAATTGTTAAAACAACGTCAGACATTTTTGGAAAATGTCCAACGTTTTTCGATGCAAGCAACCACCTTATTTGGCGGTATCTGTGCTCCAGGGGTCGAATGGGAAATACGCTCTAGGCTAGCTGAACAAGAGAATAATCAAGAAATTCGTTTGGATTTACAAGAAAATGAGGCATTAATCGCTGGCTTAAAGGATGAGCACTATCAATTCATCGTAACGGATTTTCTATTAGATGAAGACGACATCTTATCAAATGGATTTTTTATGGAACAACTCTATCTCTCTATCCCCCCTGCACATCCTTTCGCTACGCAAGAGGAAATTACTCTTGATGACTTAGCCGATTTGACCATGTTATTACGATCCGATTTGGGAATTTGGCAACCCCTAGTCGACAGTCTGACAAGGACAAAGTTCATTGTTCAAAAAGATTGGGACGCCTTTGAAGAATTAATTTCCGCTTCTGCTCTACCAAGTTTCTCCACAAACATCACCCACCTGGCATCTGAAAATGACAGTCAGCGGGTTCATATTCCCATTTCTGATAGGGAAGCCACTAAAACTTTCTATATTTCTGCCTTAAAGAAAAACAAAGCTATTTTTGACCAATTAACAAAAAACTAGACGCGCTGTCTAGTTTTTTAGCTATTCACCATTCCCAGATAATCCATTCCATAAAGCCCCGCATAGCGACACATAGTATAATCCCCCATCTCTAACACTTCTTGTGTCGGAGCAGAGCCTTGAAAGATAAAATAAAGTTTTTTTCCAACTAACTCATCTGTCACCACACCGTATTGGCGGTCCAAAAAATTGCGGACCAAGCCATTGATACTGTGCCAATAAACGGGCGAGCCAATGACCAGAGTGTCCGCAGCAAAGACTTTCTGAATGACTTCCTTGAACTGATCGTCTAAAAAATCTTGACCGTAGTCATAAATTTTGTAATCTGCTAAATGCAGGGTTTCATATTCTTGATTTCTGAGCAATCTTTTAACTAGAGCAACCGTATTCCCATTTTTATTTGGACTGCCATTGATAAATAAAATTGTCATAATCTTATTCTCCTCTTATTAAAAAATACTCTGCACTGTTCAATATGTAAACAATCGCAGAGTATAATGTCTTTTTTTCTTAGAACGATTCGCCAACAAATCCAGCAATAATTCCGACAGCTTTTGCAGCGTGATGATCTTCAAAAAGTGTTGTATTTGTATTTAGACTAGAAATTTTTTCCATGTCTTCAGCTGATCATTCAAAGTCAAAAATATCGAAGTTTTCTTGAATGCGAGCTGGTGTAACGGACTTAGCAAATGAAACTAGGTCTGATTGCAAGTGCCAGCGCAACATAACTTGAGAAGTCGTTTTCTCATATTTTCTAGCAATTTCAACTTTTCGCGTTTTCATTCTTTTAGTCGTGAGCATGAATATCGTATGCAGTCAAAAGATACTCTCCCACACCTGGCGCATTTGGATTGTGTGAGCCTTTTCCTTACCTGTTTGACCTAATTTTGTGTATTCCATTTCTTCTTGCTCCTTCCATATGAACTGCATTTTCTGTCTATACTATAATCCCCTTTTGTTGTTTTGTACAATGGACATTTTAAATAGTAGTATGCAATTTATGAATACTGTGTCGTTTGAATTAACATACCATCGGTCCAACCTATAAAAAAGCAAGAATGATTCAACCATTCTTGCTTTTAACAATTGATGCTGTGTTTTAAAGAGCCAATCAAACTCTATAAATTTTTCAATTCAATGACCAAATCACGAATCTGGGCTGCCAGTTCAAAGTCAAGCACTTCTGCTGCTTCCTGCATTTGACCTTCCAGTTTCTTGATCATAGCCTTGCGTTCATCTTTGTTGAGGGCATTGAAGTCCACCACTTCTTCCTTGTCCTGAGTAACAGCTTTGGTTACGCTAATCAGGTCACGGATTTCCTTCTTGATAGTTTGTGGGATAATACCATGTTCTTCATTATAAGCCATCTGGATTTGACGGCGGCGAGCTGTTTCTTCCATAGCCTTGCGCATAGACTCGGTAACCTTGTCCGCATACATAATCACACGACCTTCAGAATTACGAGCTGCCCGACCGATTGTCTGGATGAGCCCCCGTTCATTACGGAGGAAGCCTTCCTTGTCAGCATCTAGAATAGCCACCAGACTGACTTCTGGCACGTCAATCCCTTCACGAAGCAAGTTAATCCCTATCAAGACATCAAAGACACCCAAGCGCAAATCACGAATAATCTCCGTACGCTCCAAGGTCTTGATGTCCGAGTGCATATACTTGACCTTGACACCCATTTCTTTCAAGTAGTCGGTCAAGTCCTCTGCCATTTTCTTGGTCAGGGTAGTGATAAAGGTCCGCTCACCTTTGTCAACTTGGGCATTGATTTCACCTAAAAGGTCATCCATTTGGCCCATAGTTGGACGGACTTCCACTTCTGGATCCAAAAGCCCTGTCGGCCGAATGATCTGCTCGACAACGGTATCGGTCTGCTCCATTTCATAGTCACCCGGCGTCGCAGATACATAGACAATCTGGTGGACATGGCTCTCAAATTCTTCCCTGCGCAGCGGACGATTATCCAGTGCACTCGGGAGGCGGAAACCATAGTTGACCAACATCTCCTTGCGTGAGCGGTCACCATTGTACATCCCCTTAATCTGCCCCATGGTCATGTGGCTCTCGTCAATCATAATCAGGTAGTCTTCAGGGAAAAAGTCCAGCAGAGTATATGGAGGCTCGCCCTCGCTTCGCCCGTCCATGTGTCGTGAATAGTTCTCAACTCCGTTGGTGTAACCCATTTCCCGAAGCATCTCGATGTCGTACTCGGTCCGTTGTTTCAATCGCTGAGCTTCTAAGAGTTTTCCTTCTGCCTCAAAGACCTTGAGCTGCTCTTCCAGCTCCGCCTGAATCTTGGCAATAGCCGTTTCCATATGGTCATCGTTGGTCACGAAGTGGGTGGCAGGGAAAATCGCCAAGTGGTCCACATCGCCCAAAACCTTACCTGTCAGGCTTTCAATCTCACGAATGCGGTCAATTTCATCCCCGAAAAACTCCACACGGAAGGCGTGTTCATCACGAGAAGCTGGGAAAATCTCCACCACATCTCCACGTACACGGAAGCGTCCCCGTTGGAAGTCGATGTCATTGCGCTCAAACTGGATATCTACCAAGGAATTGAGCAACTGGTCCCGGGAAATCTCCTGGCCGGGTCGCAGACTAACCACGCTCTCTAAATATTCCTTGGGCGATCCCAAACCGTAGATACAGGAAACCGAAGCCACAACGATGACATCATTTCGTTCGAGAAGAGCTGACGTCGCTGAGTGACGGAGTTTGTCAATCTCATCATTGACCGAACTGTCCTTCTCGATATAGGTATCGCTAGATGGTACATAGGCTTCTGGCTGGTAGTAATCATAGTAAGATACGAAGTATTCGACCGCATTTTCTGGGAAGAATTCTTTGAACTCGCTGTAGAGCTGACCAGCTAGAGTCTTGTTGTGGGCGATGACTAGAGTGGGCTTATTGACACGGGCAATGACCTGGCTCATGGTGTAGGTCTTACCCGTACCAGTCGCCCCCATGAGAATCTGGGCTTTTTCGCCCCCCTCGATGTTATCAACCAAGGTTTCAATGGCTTGGGGCTGGTCACCAGACGGTGAGTATTTAGATACAAGTTTAAATTTGTTTTCAGTATTTCGATTTATCATACCCTTATTCTATCACAAGTTCTTCCTATTAAATAAAAAAAGACATCTGAATGAAACGAAGAAAAATAAGTTATTTTTTCAATGAAAAACTACCATCTATGTCAGAAGATATAACATTAGAAAAGGCGTTCATTTTGCAATAATTCTGACAATATGATATACTAGGTAAGTTATTTTATATAATATATAGAAGGAGTATGAAAATGAAGAAAAAATTACTCATGCTATTGGCAGGTATTCTGCCAGTATTCTTTGTTTTTACTGGTGTCAAAGCAGATGATACAATTGATATCGTATTTGACAATGCTTATGCCCCATTCGAGTTTAAGGACTCAGACCAAGTTTATAAAGGATTAGACGTTGATATTATCAACGAAGTTGCTAAACGTTCTGGCTGGAAAATGAATCAAAGTTTTCCAGGATTTGATGCTGCAGTCAATGCTGTTCAGTCTGGTTCTGCCGATGCCTTGATGGCAGGAACCACCATCACTGAAGCCCGTAAACAAGTCTTTACATTCTCAGATCCATATTTTGATACAAAGATTATTGTTGCAACAACAAAAGCAAACAAAATTTCGTCTTATGAAGATTTGAAAGGCAAAACCGTCGGTGTAAAAAACGGTACAACTGCACAAACATTCTTAGAAGAAAATAAAAACAAATATGGTTTTTCAATCAAAACCTTTGATACTGGCGATTTGATGTACAATAGCTTAGCGACTGGCTCTGTTAATGCTGTAATGGATGACGAAGCGGTTATTCAATATGCTATCCAACAAGGTCAAGATCTAAGTTTAGATATACCTGGTGAACCAATTGGGTCATTTGGTTTCTCCGTTAAAAAAGGTAGCAAATACGAATACCTAGTGGATGATTTTAATAAAGCTCTGGCTGAAATGAAAGAAGATGGTACCTATGAAACCATCATGAATAAATGGTTCGGTTCATCTGATTCTTCTGAAAGTACGGATTACTCTTCTCGATTAAACCTTACAGGAAGTGTCACTGCTAAAGCTACACCTGTAAAATCAAGCTATACCATTGTTTCTGACTCATCATTTGCACCATTTGAATACCAAGATGAATCCGGCAAATATGTTGGGATTGATATGGAATTGATCAAAGCCATTGCTGAGCAACAAGGATTTACTATCACCATTCAAAACCCAGGTTTCGATGCTGCCTTAAATGCTGTCCAAGCTGGACAAGCAGATGCTGTTATCGCCGGTATGTCTATTACAGATGCTCGTAAAGAAATCTTTGACTTCTCTGATGCCTACTATTCTTCAAATATCTTACTTGCCGTAAAAAATGGTAGCGATATTGCTTCCTATGAAGACCTAAAAGGAAAAACAGTCGGCGCTAAAAATGGTACAGCCTCATATACATTCTTAGAGAGCAACAAAGACAAATATGGCTATACTTTGAAAGCATTTGATGAAGCTTCTGGAATGTATGATAGTTTAAATTCTGGTTCAATTGATGCTCTTATGGATGATGAAGCTGTTCTTCTCTATGCCATCCAACAAGGACGCGACTTTGCGACACCAATTCCAGGTGAAAAATCTGGTGAATACGGATTTGCGGTCAAAAAAGGGGCTAACCCAGAATTGATTGAAATGTTTAACAATGGCTTAGCTGCCTTGGTTGAATCAGGCAAATATGATGAAATTCTAAACAAATATTTCAACTCAACAGAAGAAACAAGTGCTACGACTTCAACAGTAGATGAAACTACTATCATTGGACTTTTGAAAAACAACTACGGTCAGCTCTTGTCTGGTTTAGGTATCACAGTTGGACTTGCCTTGCTTTCATTTGCAATTGCCATTATCATCGGTGTTATCTTCGGTATGTTTGCTGTAAGTCCAGTTAAGTCACTCCGTGTTATTGCATCTGTATTTGTCGATGTTGTTCGTGGTATTCCTTTGATGATTGTCGCCGCTTTCATTTTCTGGGGTATTCCAAACTTAATCGAATCCATCACTGGACAGCAGTCACCAATCAATGACTTTGTAGCTGGTACCATTGCCCTATCCCTCAACTCTGGTGCCTATATTGCAGAGATTGTTCGAGGTGGTATTCAAGCAGTCCCAGTAGGTCAAATGGAAGCCTCTCGTAGCTTGGGTATTTCTTACGGAACAACCATGCGTAAGATTATCTTGCCACAGGCAGGTAAAATCATGCTACCAAACTTCATTAACCAGTTTGTAATCACATTGAAAGATACAACTATTATCTCTGCTATCGGTCTCGTAGAACTTTTCCAAGCAGGTAAAATTATTATTGCACGTAACTATCAGTCATTCCGTATGTATGCAATTCTTGCTATCATCTACTTGGTAGTGATTACACTCTTAACACGCTTAGCTCGTAAACTTGAAAAAGGAGGTAAACAATGGCACAATTAAAAATCAATATACATGATCTCCATAAGTCTTATGGATCTAATGAAGTGTTAAAAGGAATAACCACAAAATTCTATGAAGGTGACGTTGTGTGTATTATCGGCCCTTCTGGTTCTGGTAAATCAACCTTCCTCCGCACAATGAACTTACTGGAGACCATCACAAGCGGCCAGGTAACAGTTGATGGTTATGATTTAACAGATCCTAAAACGGATGTTGATGCCTTTCGTTCAAATATCGGAATGGTATTCCAACACTTTAACCTCTTCCCACACATGACAGTTCTGGACAATATCACATTTGCCCCTATTGAACACAAGCTTTTGGATAAAACAGAAGCTGAAAAAGTTGGAATGGAATTGTTGGAGAAAGTCGGTTTATCAGACAAACGTGATGCCATGCCAGATAGCTTATCTGGTGGCCAAAAACAACGTGTAGCTATTGCCCGTGCGCTTGCAATGAACCCAGATATCATGCTCTTTGATGAACCAACTTCTGCTCTTGACCCTGAAATGGTTGGAGACGTACTTAACGTAATGAAAGACTTGGCTGAGCAAGGTATGACCATGTTGATTGTTACTCACGAAATGGGCTTTGCTCGCAAGGTTGCTAACCGCGTTATCTTTACAGATGGCGGAGAATTCCTTGAAGATGGTACACCTGAACAAATCTTCGACAACCCACAACATCCACGTCTCAAGGACTTCCTAGATAAGGTATTGAACGTGTAAGCTAAACGAAAAGCCTTGACTTGCGTCAAGGTTTTTTGATTTGCTTCAAAAAATAGTTAGCCTCTTTTCTGGATGAAAATATAAAAATTTCCTTGTCCTTATAAACGGAAAGCAGATTAAAAATATTTGGGCGAACCTGCGTTCGAAAATTCTTTACAAACTCTAATAATTCTTCATCGACAGTAATCTCAACCCATGGCATATCCACTCTCGGTTTGCCAACACGACTGTATAGCCCCTCCACGCAAACTGCTTCTGGATAATCTAAAAATAGTATCGTATCACAAGCCGCCATTCGAAGTTCATAAGTCCCCCCATAATTACCATCGACAATCCACTCTTCTTGCCTTAATACTTCTTCTTGACGAGCTTGAAAAACTTCCCTAGCAACTGTTGTCTTGTCCGATAACCAGTTTAACTGATCCAAATGATAGAGGGGCAGTCCTGTAATTTCTTTCAATTTCAGTGAAAAGGTCGATTTTCCAGCACCAGGGCAACCAATAATCATTACTTTCTTCATACTATTAACCTATAGGACCAACCTTTCTGTGTCTTTTCAACAGCTTCAAAGCCACATTTCTCAAATAGCTTACGAGAACCTGTATTCCAGTCATAGATTTCTTTGACAAGTATTTCCTCAAGCCCCACTTCCCTTGCACGCTCGATCATTCGATGTAACACCTTAGTCCCAATCCCTTTTTTCCAATACCTCCTGTCTCCAATGGCAATAGCAAAATCATCTTTAAAAAGAGTCACATCACCTATTGGTTGATACTTCCCATCTTCAAGAATTTCAATAAAATAGCACTCTCCACTTTTTGATAAATAGCCATACATACGATTAAGCAAGTCCACACTATAAACTTCCTCATCCCCATCAATGAGCCAGACCAATTCCAAATCTTGATGCCATATCAAAGCAAAATCATGATATCCATCATATTTTCTTAACCAAAGATACTTGTTGATTTCTAATAGTTTCGGTTGTTCCACTCCCTATATAGCCACATTTTTCCCCTTAGTAAGTAATATTTTTTATCCATTTTATCACAATCTGCTATCGAACAACATCATTTTATTGATGGATTAATTCATAAACATAAAAACCTCATTTTCATGAGGTTTAGAATTTTATAAAAGTAGTCCAATCAGTGCTGCGATAATTCCATAAACAAACATTGGGATTGCTGTCTTCTGCATAATATAGCCTTCCTGGCGACGAACACCAGATACCGAAGACGCTGCAATGATGTTATTGATACAAGTCATATTGCCCATTGCCCCACCAACTGATTGCATCGCCAAAATACTAGTCATATTTAGCCCCGTCTGAGTAGCAATTGACTGCTGAACTCCTCCAAAGATCAGGTTGGAAATGGTAGCGGATCCTGAGAAAAATGCACCAATTGCACCGAGATAAGAAGCAAAGAGGCCCCAATATGGTCCTGTTGCCGCTGCCAATGACATCCCAATAATCGAGACCATGGAATTGTCACCATTTAGTAACATAAATTTCACCATGGTCACTCCTCCCAACAAAGCAAAGAATGGTTCTGCAACTTGATGAGCTGTTTGTCCAATTGTTCTCCAAACATTCCCTTTCATACTTGGATACAACCAAGATAACATAAAAACGATAAGGAAGAATGGAATAAATGCTGGTGCATACAGCAGTTCAAACGATTCGCTGGAACTCGTACCAAACACATTGGTCAAAGTGATTTTTAAAGCCTTTGTTACTTCCAAATCTGCAAAGCCAAGATTAGTCTTAAACAAGATAGAATCTGTCCTCATCAAGGCCTTAATTCCTAATTGAGGAACCCGAGTCACAACTAAGATAAGCACCAGACTAATTAATGGTAATAGAGCCCTAAATAATTCGTTCAGATTCACAGGTTCCAGTTCAGTAATGCTCGTATCAAATTTGCTTAATCCAATTTTTTTCTTAGCCAATACAATGGAAATAAGAAAACCAATTGCACCCCCGATTAAGGAAGGAAACTCATAGTTTATAGTTGCCAGAAGTGTCATTGGAAGTGCGCATGAAAATACAGTCAAATAAACAAAAAGAAGATTTTCTTTAATCTGTTTCCAGCTGAACACATACCTTAAAGCAATAATTGGAATAACCAATCCAGCAGCTAAATGAACAAGAGAGGCTTTAAAACCAAGTTCTCCTATCTGCTGACTCGTCAACCCCAATGCTCCAAAACCAAACCAAGTAGGTGTTCCAACCGCACCGAATGAAACCGGTATGGAGTTAAAAATCAATACTGCGATGACAACTTTTATAGGCTCAAATCCTAGGGCAATTAAAATGGGTGCAGCAATCGCAGCTGGAGTTCCAAAACCAGAAGCTCCTTCAACCATAAAAGCAAAGGCATAGCCAATAATCATCATTTGTGCAACAGGATTCGGAGTCAAACCAGACATCCACCTATTGATAATCGACTGATTTCCTGTTTTCTGTTGAAAATTATTAAATAACACAGCTCCCATAATGACGGTAATTGGCGTCAGAGTTGCCCAAAAACCTGTCACCAGACCTGAATTAAGTAAAGCAAAGTCAGTTTTGAAATAGACAAGCAAAATCAAGTAAACCAAACCTGCTATCGCTGGCAAGGCATAATTCGCTGCCACCCTCAATTTTATCATCAGAAAAATCAAGACAACAATGGGTAAGACACTTAAAAAGATATCCATAAATTTTTTTCATTTCCCTATTTATTTTCAAACCAAAGATTTGAATCATCTGTCAGCTCTACATCATACCTAACCAGCATGATCAAGTAAAAGAAACCTAACATTGTGTGTATTATAGCACAGGTTAGGGAAAAAAGTAACACCCTATCTATGAATTATTTTCATTATTTTTCAACAAGTAGTCTCCTACGACCAATCATTCGTCTTGCTGACTATCTCTTGAAAAATTGACAAAACTCAACACAAATGATACACTATAATAAAAATTGACATTGCGAGGTAAGGAGAAATGGACAGTAACAAGTAAACTCAATTTAAGTTCAATGCTTATTTAGTAGTTTTCTTGCGTCCATTTTTCTGCTCCCTCTATTCCATGAATAGGGTCTTTTTGAGCAGGTTTTGACACACTACTAAATAGGTAGTGTGTTTTTTCTTGTAAAGGAGGCCTTATGCTACTAACCACTCATCACCTATCCCTCGACCATCAAAAAGATTTGCGAAATCTGGTTCACGACCTGAATCTCAATGTCAACCCTGGCGATAAAATAGCCATCATCGGCGAAGAAGGAAATGGAAAATCCAGTCTATTACTAACCTTGATGGATTCAACACTTGTCGCCAACTACCTGCTTCAATCAGGCAGCATTCACCGATATTTTCACTCACCAGTCTATATTCCCCAAAGTCTTCCACTGGAAATAGCAGAGCTAACCTTGAACGACTACTTCTTCGCTGACATGGACAGCGACATTGATTACGGCCTACTCTACCTCTATGCTGACCAGCTCCAGTTTGACAGTGAGCGATTTGCCAGTCAACAATTGATTGAAAGCCTGTCAGGTGGAGAAAAACTAAAAATTCAGTTGATAAAAAAGCTAGCCACTCCTTCTGATATGATTTTTCTGGATGAGCCGTCCAATGACTTGGATTTAGATACCTTACTTTGGCTTGAAAACTATATCATCACGAGCCCAAAGACCATCCTATTTGTTTCTCACGATGAAGACTTTCTTAGCAGAACAGCTACAAAAATCATTCACCTAGAATCGGTTAAAAAGAAATCACTTGCTCAAACCAAAGTTGAAGAATTGGACTATCAGGATTACGCACAGAAGCGCCAACAAGCCTATCAGAAACAAGTTCAACAAGCTCGGAATGACCAAAAAGAATTTGACAAAGCCTTGAATAAGCACCTACGACAAAAGTCACAGGTGCGCAATACCTTGCTCAATACACATGATGCTACTATGGGACGCCTCATTGCCAAGAAAATGAAGAATGTCTTATCACGTGAAAAACGCTATGAAAGAATGAAGAAAAATCTCACAGAAGTTCCTTTTCATGAAGATGCCATTTCCCTCTTCTTCTCAGACATTTCACCACTACCAGCTAGAAAGCAAGTGCTTCACTTAGAAAACTTTCAATTGAACGTTGACAAGCAGCAATTAGTTAGCAATATCCATTTCAACTTAAATGGACAAGAGAAAATTGGCATCATTGGACAAAATGGAATTGGTAAATCCAGTTTTCTAAAGCTAATCTATCAAGAACTCAGGCAACGAGCAGATATAAACTTGGGATACATGCCCCAGCGCTATTCAGAAGTCCTTGATGAGTCTAAAACTCCACTTGATTTTTTATTGGAAAATGGCAATCGTGAGCAGGAACAACTAATCTTGACACATCTAGCCAGTCTTCAGTTTACACGACAAGAAGTTCATCACAGGATCTGTGAACTTTCAGGGGGACAAAAAGCCAAGTTACTCTTGTTAAAAATGGTTCTTGATCAAGCCAATTTTCTCTTATTAGATGAACCCAGTCGAAACTTCTCTCCTACTTCTCAGCCATATATTCGTCAACTATTTGCCGATTATCCAGGTGGTTTGGTATGCGTATCACACGACAGACGTTTTTTGAAAGAAGTTTGTCAAAGAATCTACCGACTAACTGAAAGTGGACTGGAAGAACTAAAACAAATATAAAAAAGGAAACTGGCGCACATGCCAAATTTCCTTTTATTATTTATTCATAAAGAATGAAGTCAAGCAAATTAACTCATAGCCTATAATTTATCAAGAGCAAGTTGCAAATCTTCAATCAAATCATCGACGTTTTCAAGTCCGATGGATAGGCGAATTTGATTTGGTGTGACACCAGCAGCAAGCAAATCTTCTGGAGCTAACTGAGCGTGCGTGGTTGTAGCTGGATGAACTACTAGTGATTTCGCATCGGCAACGTTTGCTAGATTAGAAAAGATTTCCAAGCCATCAATAACCTTACGAGCTTCTTCTGTTCCGCCTTTTACTTGGAAAGAGAAAATAGATCCAACACCTTTAGGCAGGTATTTATCTGCCAAAGCCTTATAAGGACTATCTGGAAGTGATGGATAATTGACCGACTCAACATTAGGGTGATTGAGCAAGAAATCAACAATCTTTTCAGCATTTGACACATGACGCTCTACACGGAGAGACAAGGTTTCTAACCCTTGCAAAAGCAAGAAGGCGTTAAATGGAGAAAGGGCTGCACCTGTATCGCGAAGTAATTGTACACGAACTGCTAAAATAAAAGCTGCTGCACCAATATCACGAGTGTAACTAATATTGTGATAACTTGGATCTTCTTCAACAAATTGCGGAAACTTACCAGATGCCGCCCAGTCAAACTTGCCACTATCGACAATCACACCGCCAATGGTCGTACCATGCCCACCAATAAACTTTGTTGCAGAATGAACTGCGATATCAACACCATGAGAAAATACATTAATCAAATATGGAGTTGCAAAGGTATTATCTGAAACAAGCGGGATGTGGTGATTGTGTGCAATTTCTGCCAATTTTTCAAGATCAGGAATATTGATAACAGGATTTCCCAAAGTTTCAATAAATACCAGTTTTGTATTATCTTGAATGGCAGCTTCTACTGCTTCAAAATCATCAATATCTACAAAGCTTGTTGTAATACCATAGCGAGGAAGGGTTTCTTTGAAAAGATTAAAGGTCCCACCATAGAGAGTGGTCGCTGCTACAATATGATCCCCAGCGTGTGCCAATGCTAAAACAGTATAGGTAATTGCTGCCATACCAGAAGCTACTGCGAGCGCCCCAATGCCACCTTCTAAGGCAGCAATACGATTCTCAAAAGTAGCAACCGTTGGATTGGTAATACGAGTGTAGATATTACCAGGTTTACGTAAAGCAAACAAATCCTCCGCTTCTTGAGCATCTTCAAATACATAGGAAGTTGTCTGATAAATAGGTACCGCACGCGATTTTGAAGCAGCATCAACCTCCTGTCCAGCATGAAGTTGAAGGGTTTCAAATGAAAATTCTCTAGCCATAAAGATACTCCTTTGGTCTTTTTCAGTATTCTACCTCATTTTTACCATCTTGACTAATATTTAAATGTTAAGGAACCTTATAGTTAACAACTATAGCTATTTATAAAACAATTCTACCATTTTAAATTCCTACTCACATTACTTGAATAAAATTAAAATAACAGATACAATGATATTATGAATACATTATTAGAATATATTGGGCCAATAATCCTTGTTATCTTGATAATTTCTTATAGTTTTTATCGGCGGTTCCATCCCGATACTAAGGATACCAAGCAGCCACCAAGGTGTCCAAAATGTAAGTCTATTAAGCTTCAAACGTATACTCCAAGTCGAAAACAATATTCTCGTAAAGCTGGAATGGTCGGTCATGCAATCAACGGTGTTGAAGGAGCAATGTTTGCAATGCTCTATGAAGCCAATAGAACATATTATCGCTGCCAATACTGTGGTCACCGTTTTTCCAGAAAAGAAAACCGTTTTATTTCCAACATTGAATAACCCCACCTAATTTTTATTCGTTAACTTCTATCTTAAAACGCATTGCTTAGATTCCTTTACTTGGAATTCTAACCAATGCGTTTTTATATTTATCTACTATTCTTACCCTTATGGAATCTATCCTTACAAGTATGTCGACTAGCTAACCAACTTAAAAATTCCTGTCCAATTCAAGAAAGCCTTTCTGCGCATCCGTTCAATCTCAGTTCGAAAGAGGCCTGCTATTGTTGCACGATTTAAAACGACACTATTTTCACGAGAAGAATTCATCACTTTAGTAACAAGTCTTTCCACTTCTTCTCCTTCTCTAGTTCCCATATCCCACAATTCTTGAAGTACTGTTTTATTATACATCTTTTCATACTCTGCCATACCTTGTAGCACCCAATATCTGTGATCACTTTCGACTTCTAACCACTGCCATACAATTTCAGCATCTGCCACATCTGGTTTTTCATACTGACACGATTGACAGAGTACCATTTGATTCGCAAAACTAGTCATGTCTGTTTTCCATTTATGCGATACAATTTGATAAGCAGCCACAGCATGAGAAGTTTTACATCTCCAACATAGACCGTTGTGAACTTCGGTATCATCAAAAATCCCTCGCTCAACCAAGGTGTCCATCCAGTAGTCTTCAATCTTTGATAAATCCATTTTAGTATTTTGCATAGATAACATCTTTAACATCTTCATTCTCCCTTAAATCCTTATTTATTTTCCAATAGTTGTGACCGAATCATACTCGCTTGTAGCATTGCCAGCTCGACAATACAAGGATACTGACTTAAATCTAAATTCTCCAACAAACGGTAAGATAAAAATAACTTCGGCTGTAAACGTGTCAGAGGTTTTGACCAAATAACTTGTTCATCTTGAAGTTGTTTGATGGCCAAAAAATATAGGTGATTGACCATGAGATAGGCTTTGCCATTTAACAAATAGGCATAATCCTGCATCAAATCCCGACAAAATGATGCAATCCACACAGCAGCTGTCTTTTCAACATCGAATTGGTTAGTACGTAATAAGTTAGCTGTGAACAAACTTCCCTTTCCAAAATCCTCAGACCACCTGCCTTCAAAATCTTCCATGTTTAACGGAGAGGTCAACCCAAAATGGCTAGCATATGTTTCCCATTCCTTATAAATATCATTCCAAGAAATAACTGTCTTCATAATCGACCCTACCTCCGTTTTTCATTTATGTGAGATAATTTTAACACCAATTTTCTGTTTTGTCAAACATGTTAAACAATATTTGCAAACAGAAATATAAAATGGTATAATTAGTTAAACAAATAAGGAGACAACCATGATACTAGGCGAAATATTAAAGGAATACCGAAGCAAACATTCATTATCAATGGATAAATTTGCAGAGCTATCTGGTTTAACAAAGGGATATATTTCCATGTTAGAAAAGAACCAACATCCCAAAACAAAAAAAGCTCTTTTGCCGACATTGGATACTCTTGAAAAAGTAGCAAAAGGAATGTCCATATCTGTTGGGGAATTGATCGAACAGTTAGACACCAATCAAGATATTGCTTTGACAATAACTCCTGGGCAATTCAAGCTTTTTCAGCAACCAATCCATCCTCAGGTCCAGCTCTTGGATAAAGAGTTACAAGAACCATTTCACAGTCAATGGCTAGCCTTTGGTCAAGAACAGTTACTGGCTATGCGGGAAACTAGTCAGACAAATATTTTACAAATGGATGATTACCGTGATCGGGTTGAGTTAGCCGTTCCAGGTAAAGTCTCTGCTGGTACTGGTTATTGGCAGGATACTGATTTGAATAACCTAGTATCATTCTTCAGTGATGACATTCCCGACAGCCACACATATGATACAATCGCCCAAGTAGTTGGGGATTCCATGGCTCCACAGATTCAAGATGGAGATTATTTATTTATTCGATTAACTCCACATATTCCATTAAATGCCATTGGGATTTTCTCCGTAAATGGGGAAAATTTTGTTAAAAAGTTCAAAGGCGACTACTTACAATCACTCAATCCAGACTATGATGATATATATCTTAATGCAGATGACGATATCCGCCCAATTGGTCAAGTGGTTGCAATTTATGAGTAAAAAAAGGAGGCTTACTCGCCTCCCTTTTCTTTTAATGGAAAAGTCTCTCATCTGATGACTGTTGACAATTGATACTCTTTTCAAAACCAAAATGAACTGGTGTCAACTTTTAATCTTGATAGAGTTGATTTAATATGTAAATTAATTATTAATTTAGCTATCCTTATGTCGATTGATTATCCTCTACTATTTTATTAAAAGTGTGGAGATTGCTTATTATTGAAAATCACTAGAGGTTTTGATTTCTCACTTTTCTAAAACACAAATTTTAAGAATGAGTTATTATGGAACGAAAATATTAGCCTTTAATGTTGATTGAACCGGATAGCTGGGCTAATGTAAGGTACAAATGCTTCACATTACGAAATTATAATTTCCAAAATATTATTTGGATAACCGACGAAAGACTTTTCCCCTACTAGAATCTGCAACTCTTTTGCAAAAGATTCAGAATCCTAGTAGTATAAACAAACTTACTGAACGCAAATAGACTCCTTTCAATTAAGCCAGATGGCGTTCAACATCTTAAATCAAACTATTTCCTTTTTTCAATTAGATTATACCATTATTGTAAAGCGCTTTCAAATAATTATGTGCTCCAAATTCAATTTTTTTAACTTTCTTTTGCTTTTACAAAAGATTCCCACATTTTCTGCTGCGGTTTTGCAAATGGATAGGTAGGAAAATCTTCTACAGAGACCCATTTCAATTCTTTTGAATCTGGAAGTGTGCTTGAATCAGATATACCTTCTATCAATTCGATTTGCCATTTGCGGTGACTAAAAATGTGCTGTACGGTATCAAATTCTTGCTCTTGCCAATCAACAGTCAGACCATAAAGTTCCGTAAAGCTCTGCCGAATATCTGGCTGAACAACTTCTTCTGCAACTTCAAAAAGAGAGACTTGCTTGTTAACGACTGCTCCTTTTTCCAAAAGCGGAAAGGACCAAAAACCTGATAGAAGACCTGCTTCATTATTTTTTTCCAATAAAAATTGATTTTCTTTATTTCTAATGAGAAATCCTTGGTAGGCCACGGGAATCGGCTTTTTCTTTGGTGCTTTGATTGGATACTTGTCCATTGTACCGTTTAAGTAGGCTGCGCTAAAGGATTTGACTGGGCTGTCCTGGGGACGTGGATTAACTGGCGATTCAATATCCGAACCCAAATCCATCAGGGCTTGGTTGAAATCACCCGGTCGCTCTGGATCAATCAATAGCTCCATCATCGCTTGGAAAATCTTGCGATTGGCAGGCAAACCAATATCATAATCAACCTCAAACAAGCGGCTGAGAACCCGCATCACATTGCCATCTACCGCTGGTTCTGGCAAATTAAAAGCAATACTGGAAATTGCTCCAGCAGTATAAGGACCAATGCCCTTTAGGCTTGAAATGGCTGCATGCGTGGTCGGAAATTGCCCATCAAAATCTTTTACCATTTGCTGAGCCGCCTTTTGCATATTCCGTACGCGCGAATAATAGCCTAATCCCTCCCAGAGTTTGAGAATGACCTCCTCTGGTGCTTGTGCTAAATCGCTAATCGTAGGCAAATGATGGAGAAACCGTTCATAATAAGGAATGACAGTGTCAACTCGTGTCTGTTGAAGCATGATTTCGGAAACCCATATAGCATAGGGGTCCCTTGTCCTTCTCCAAGGCAAATCACGTTTATTATCATCATACCAGTCTAAGAGTGCCTTGCGAAAAGCTTGAATCTTTTCCTCCGGCCACATTTCAATTCCATATTCATTCAAATCTAACATAAGTTTAGTATAACACAAAGAAAGGGAGCCAGCGTTCGCCAACTCCCCTATCTTGTTTATACTTAGCTTGATCATAAATCTTCTTAAACAGTTTAATGTAAGTTTTATGACTTTTGGGCCGATATTTTAACTCTGCTGTATATAGAATATAGGTTAACTACTTCACAATTACCAATATATAGACAATATGCTACCAAAATATCCTATCTTGAACAACATACTATTTTAACTTATGAAAAATAATTTTACTTATTTTTTTACACTAACACGCTATTAGATTTTTTAATTTGTAGGGAATTATATAAAAAAATTATAATACACGGTGGTTAACACAATGAATCTAAAGAAATGAAGACAGATACTTAATGCTGTTGCGCTGTTTGTACTAATAAGCGAATGAATTTGTTTCTCTCAATCTAGCCAAGACTTTTTGTTTTTGATGTTCGTTGAGTATTATTCTACTTTACCTGTTACAAACATGGTAAAGCTTGCTGAAGCAAGTAGCTTTTTATCTTGATTTTCTATCTTCACTTCAACGACCTTTGTTCTACTTCCATCATGTGTGCAAGAACCAGTGACGGATAAGGTATCACCGAGTTTTGCCACCTTCATATAATGGATATTGGACTGTAGGGTGACAGAATAAGAACCACCTGCTACTGTTGTCAAGCCTGCTACTGAATCTGCTAAAGTAAAGAGGAAGCCTCCATGAGCCATACCATATGGATTGAGAGACTTTTCAGTCACCTTAGTAGTCAGTAGCACCTCTTTCTCATTGAGCATTGTAGCTTGATAGTCATCTAAAACTGTAATCGGTTGTAATTCTAATTTATCTAACACGTTCATTCTCCTCTGATTGCTGACTCGTTTGCATTTGGTAATATACACCCTGCTCCTTCATCAATTCTCTATGATTTCCTTGTTCAACAATTTTTCCATCCACCATGACTAAAATCAAGTCAGCTGATTGAATGGTTGATAGGCGATGAGCAATAATAAAACTGGTCCGTCCTTCCATCAATTTGGCAAATGCTTCTTGTACTAAAATTTCTGTCCGTGTATCAATAGAAGAAGTCGCCTCGTCTAAAATCAGGATTTTAGGTATCTTGACAAAGACACGAGCAATAGACAAGAGCTGACGTTGCCCTTGGGATAAGGCTTCTCCTCCATCTGCCAAAACTGTATCATAGCCTTGTGGAAGCTGACGAATAAAGAAGTCTGCATTAGCTGCCTTAGCCGCCTCAATGACCAATTCCCGCGTGGCATTTGGATAACCATAGGCAATATTATCATGAATGGTACCAGATTTGATCCAAGTCTCCTGTAAAACCATCCCAATCTGTCTGCGAAGATCCTCACGACTGTACTGGCTAATCGGAACCCCGTCTAAAACAATCTGACCAGCCGTTACATCGTAGAAGCGCATAAGCAGGTTAATCATGGTTGATTTACCAGCACCAGTAGGTCCAACAATGGCTACCTTTTGTCCAGCTTCGACATCAATGTCCAAATGTTCTATCAGAGAACGGTCAGGGCTATATGAGAAAGACACATTGTCAAAAGAAATAGCTCCCTTCAACTCCTCTGAATCGATTTTCCGCTCAGCCTGATCGTCAATGCTATCTAAAGCCAAGATAGCAAACAGCCTGTCTGCACAAGCTAAGGCGCTCTGCAATTCCGATAGGACCGAGGAAATATCATTAAAGGGCTTGCTGTACTGACTAGCATAATTGAGAAAAGTTGTCAGTGAACCCACTGTAAACTGCCCTGCCATAATTCTCAGCGCTCCAAGTCCTGCAAGTAAGGCATAGATAATAGCATTGATAAACCGCGTACTTGGATTGACCGTTGAAGAGGCAAAAATAGCCTGTTGGGAATAGGTCGCATACTGTTCATTCACAACTTGAAAACCATGCGTAAATTGCTCTTGAGCATTGAAAGATTGGACCAAGGTCAGTTGACTGATGGACTCTTCCAAAAGTTGAGCTTGCTTCCCACGTGCCTGTGTTTGTTTTCTATAATAACCATAGGATTTCTTAGCGATATAACGTGCAACAAGCAGAGACACAGGAGTCAGGGCAACAACAACCAACATCATCGTCAAGTCAAGCCTAGCCATAGTGAAAATGGTTAAGAAAATGGTCAAGATACCTATGAAAAATTGATTGAAAACCATTAAGAGTCCGTTGGTTAATTGCTCACTATCACTTGAAAAACGAGCTACCAAATCACCAACTGAATGACGATCCAGATAAGACAAGGGCATGTGGTGCAGCTTAACATAGACCTGTTCACGCAAGTCAGCCACCATTCCATAAACCAAGCGATTGGTTACTAGTGGGAGATACCATTGCACCAGCGTATTAAGCAAGATAACCATCACCATTTTGCCAATTATCCCTAGCAAGACCTGACCATCCGCTATCAATACTGCATCAACTGCCTGACCAATCAAGATAGGCAGATAAACTGTCAGAAGCACCTGAACCAAAGTTCCCACCAACATCAAGGACATTCGAAAGGGTTGGCCTAAAACCAATCTGACCAGTTCCTTAAAACTAGATTGTTTCATGGCTGTCCTCCTCCCTATGTTGTGATCGATCGATTTCTTGGTAAATGGCAGAGCTTCTCAGCAAGTCTTCATGACGGCCAAGTCCCACTTGACGCCCTTGATCCAAGACCAAAATCTGATCAGCTGTTCGTAAACTATTGGTTCTCTGAGATACCATTATTAAGGTTTGCTCAGGAAATGCACGACGAATAGCGGACAATAACCGACTCTCTGTCAGATAATCCAAAGCAGAGGTCGCGTCATCTAAAACCAATATCGGTGCTTTCTGTAAAATAGCGCGTGCAATGGTCAAACGTTGACGCTGTCCACCAGAAAAATTCTTCCCAAAGGCTTCGACAGGACTATCCAAGCCTCCTTTGTCCTCAATGAAGGACCTAGCCTGTGCGATTTCTAGCGCTGCCCATAACTCACTGTCCAATACACTTTCTAAGCCTAATGACAGGTTAGAACGCACAGTCCCAGCAAAAAGCTGAGCCTGTTGTGGAACGATAGCTAATTGCTGCCGCCACTCTTTCAAATTCCTAGGACTTTTCCCCTCAATAAAGAAAGAGAGTTGGCTGGTCGGTATGGAATAAAGTGCCTGTAAAAGGTCTACTAAGGTTGATTTCCCTGAACCAGTCCCACCAATCAGACCCATAAACTGTCTCTTACATAATTCAAAATCAATATCAATTAGTGATTCCTCAGCAGATTTTGGATAAGAAAAGGAAAGATGGTTCACAGAAAAAATCAATTCCTTGTCTCTACTATAAACTACTGGCAAATTGGCATCCACATCTTCAGATTTCTGCTCAAAAACCTCTTGAATACGCTGTGCTGAAATATAGGTCTGATTAAGAGTTGTCACAACCATAATCAATTTCACCAATTCAACTAAAATTTGAAGAAGATAATTGATTAGAGCAACCAGCATTCCTTGCTCCAAACGATTATCGGAAATAGCACTATGGCCCTGCCAGATGAGAAGAATCAAGGTCCCATTAACTACCAAAAACGTCAAAGGCGACAAGAGACTGGACCAAAAACCAGCCTGTAGCTGTTGCTTCTTATATCGTTGATTTATGCCTTGAAATGTCTTAATTTCCCGTTCTCTCTGCCCAAAAGCTTGAATCACTCTCCAGCCAGTAATCGTTTCTCGTACCTGTCCTACCAAACCATCTAATTCCTTTCGAATAGATTGATAAATACGACTGGTCAGGACTGAAATCCCCGTTACGATGACCAACAACAGCAGAATCATTCCTAGAAAATAGATTGATAGACTTGGGCTAATATAGAATGCCATGATCAGTGAACCAAATACGACAATCGGAGCCCGTAGGAATAAACGTAAAAAAGTATTGATACCTGTTTGAACCTGCAAAGTATCACTCGTCAATCTGGTTAATAAACTAGCAGATGAAAGTATGTCTCGACTTGATTTTGGAAGAGAAAGGACTTTCTGATACAAATCATTCGTTAATGCTTTTGTCACTCCGACTGCTGCTTTGGCTGAGAAATATTGCGCTGTAATCGAGACAATAATTCCAATACAAGCGAGTCCAACTAGTAAAAAAAGCATAGCAACCAGGTCTCCCCGGTTGCCATTTGGAATAATTGTATCTACGATATAGGCGATTATCAACGGAACAAGAAGTTCAAAGCTAGCTTCCAATAGCTTGAAAACTGGACCTAGAATGGATTCATTCTTATAAGGTTTGAAATATTGAAAAAATAACTTCATTTTAGATTATTATGAGATAGCTTGGGCTGCAGTAATAATACCTAACTTATAGACATCTTCTGAACTACATCCACGGGAAAGGTCATTAACAGGCTTGTTCAAACCTTGTAAAACAGGACCTACTGCTTCATAACCACCAAGACGCTCTACAACTTTATAGGTAATATTACCAGCTTCAATTGCAGGGAATATGAAGACATTGGCCTGACCTGCAACCGGACTTCCAGGTGCCTTCAACCGAGCCGTATCTGGATCAAGGGCTGCATCCATCTGCAACTCACCATCAATCAACAAATCTGGTCTGAGCTCTTGTGCGATCCGAGTAGCCTCAACAACCTTATCAACACGAGGACCTGATCCAGAACCTTTTGTAGAATAGCTGAGCATCGCAACTTTTGGATCAATACCGAAGGTCTTAGCAGTTTCTGCTGATTGAATCGCAATCTCTGCTAGAGTTTCAGCATCCGGTTCAATATTGATAGCACAGTCGCCAAATACAAACTTATGTTGGTCCTTAACCATCAAGAAAACACCAGAAGTCCGTTTCACACCAGGTTTTGTTTTAATAATTTGAAGCGCTGGACGAACAGTATCTGCTGTGGAATGGATAGCACCAGATACCATCCCCTCAGCCAATCCAAGTTGCACCAACATAACCCCAAAGTAATTCACATCACGTAAAATTTCATCAGCTTGAGACTCATCTACTTTACCTTTACGAAGGGTAATAAATTCTTGTCTCATTGTATCAAAATTTGCATAATTATTTGGATTAATCACGGTAATACCAGGGTTTGAGAAACCAAAATCAGTCAACAAAGTATGAACATCTTCTGGTACACCAAGAATAATTGGTTCAACCAACCCTTCAAATTTTAGACGAGCTGCCGCACGAACAACGCGCTCATCAGTCCCTTCAGGGAAAACAATTCGCAATCGTTTACCTACGATTTTCTGTTTCATTTCACCAAATAAATTCCGAATTTCCATCTATATGTCTCCTTAAATTTTATTAACTTTTTAACTGATTGATAACAGCCTGAAAATCCTCCGGAAGCGCTGCTTCCAAATCAACCCTTTCGACTGAAAAAGGGTTAGTAAACACAAGATTGTGGCAATGAAGAGCTTGACGCTCAATACCACACTCTAAACTCCCACCATATAAATCATCACCAAGTAGTGGAAATCCAATATGGGAAAAATGGACACGTATCTGATGAGTGCGCCCTGTATGTAGTTGTATATCCACAAGATGAATATTGCCCCAAGACTGGACAAGTTTATAAGAAGTATGAGCATACTTCCCATTCTGCGTTACACAACGGGTAATAATACTATCCTCTGGTCGACCAATAGGGGCAATAATGTCCCCTTCTTGCTCTAACTCCCCATCCCCTCGAACCAAGGCGAAATATCTCTTACTAATTTGCTTCGCCTGTAATTGTTTATCTAATCGGGCATGAGCATAGCCATGCTTAGCAAACAACATGAGCCCAGATGTATCTCGATCCAATCGCGTTACAATGTGAACCTGTTTGTTTTCATATTTTTGTTCGACTAAATATCCTTTAACGAAATTAGCAATTGTAGAAGAATGGAGAATCGAAGGAATAGAGGCATAACCAACAGGCTTGTTGATTGCTAAAAAATGTTCATCCTCATAGACAATATCCAAAGGAAAAGAAATCGGTTTCAAACTTCCAGTGGCATCTTCTTCCGCAGGTATGTTTATTGTAACGCTATCTCCAATTTCAAGCAAGTAAGTAGCATTCTGTTCACTACCATTGACCAAAATACTACCACCTGTATATTTAATTTTTGCCAAAAGTCCTTTGGAAACTCCCTGGGCTTTTAAAAAAGTTTTCACCTTTGTGTGCTGATCCGCAACAAAATCAAATCGCATTACTCCACCTCTCCAATAAAGGCATCCTTAACACGATTCCAAAAACTAGTGTGGCTAGGTGACGCAACAAAATGGATTTTGCTATTGTCAATCTGATACTCAATGCAATCAATGTTGTCGTAGATAATCGTTTTATTATCCACCGCTATGGAGTAGCGATCACTATGTTTTGGTTCAATGACAATCTTGTCTTTTTTCGGCACAACGATGGAAGACCCAAGTGTCCTGTAAACACGATTGTTTAAACTAGCCACTTCAGCTATTTGCATGGCCTCAATTGTAGGGTGCAATACTGCTCCACCAAGTGACTTATTATAGGCAGTTGAACCAGTTGGTGTTGAAACTGAAATACCATCGCCACGAAAACGTTCAAATGGCACATTATTGATAATAATATCTGCTACCATCGTTTTAGACAAGCGCTTGATTGTCGCCTCGTTGAGAGCTTTCATTTCAACGATTCTTCCATCCGTCATTTTCACTTTTACATTTAAAATCGGATAAGAAACACGCGCTCCCGTATCTAATTTTAAATTCTCGACAAGATTTTCAACCTCAAAGTCCCGATAATCAGTATAAAATCCTAAATGCCCAGTATGAATACCGACAAAACGGACCCGATCTATCAACTTCTCATATTTATGAAAGGCTGATAAAAGCATGCCATCACCACCGATTGAAATAACAATATCTGGATTTTTAGGTGTTAAAATAAAATTCTCTTCTCTTAACCTTTTCCAAAGCTCCTTAGAAACAACCTCGCTTTTTGGGTTCCGACTGGCGAGCAATGCGACTTTTTTTCTACCTGTATTCTTCATCTGTATCATCGCTATTTCCAACGCCGTCATTCAACTTTCGATAAGCAGGATCAAAGAGTGCCTGAGCCTCTTGAATGTCGTCGCGGATTTTTCGCATCTCCTCGTCTAATTGATAAGCTATCTTTGCGGTAATTTCCAAACGCTTTTTAATTTCTTCAGGAAAATTCCCTTTATATTTGTAATTGAGTGAATGTTCAATAGTAGCCCAAAAATTCATTGAAAGGGTGCGAATTTGAATTTCTGCCAAAACAGTTTCATTTCCATTTATAGTATCAACCGGATAAGATATCACTACATGGTAAGAACGATAGCCAGAGGCCTTCATATTGTTGATATAATCGCGTTCATGGACAATTTGCATATCTTTCCGTTTACGGAGGATAGCCAACACTTCCTCGATGTCATCAACAAATTGTACCATAATACGGACGCCTGCAATATCTTGCATATCTTGAGCCAAATGTTCCAACTTAATGTGCCTAAGCGCCATTTTCTCTTGAATAGACTCAATCGGCTTAACTCGACCAGTAACAAATTCAATTGGAGAATGACGATTGGCTTTGCGGTATTGTTTCCGAATACCCCTTAATTTAATCTTTAATTCTCCCACTGTCTGAATATAGGGATCTAAAAATTCTTCCCAATTAAATTCCATAAGGTCCCCTTTCTTGTAAAAACTATTAAAATGTATTAGAATAACACAAAGACGAATATATTATAACATATGAAAGGGTTTTCTGTATGAAAAACCATCTCGAAATTGAGTATAAAACCTTATTAACAAAATCAGAATATAATCGGCTCCTCTCTGAATTTTCTGATGTTACCCCCATTTATCAAACTAACTACTACATTGATACTCCGAATCTTGACATGAAAAACCACCGCTTTTCGCTTCGCATTCGTACGTTTGCGGATATAGCAGAGCTAACATTGAAAATTCCTCAAGAAATCGGAAATCATGAATACAATCAATTGTTAGATATTAAAACTGCACAGGGCTATATTGACCATTTTGAACTTCCATCCGGTCCAATCTCTGATATTATTTCTAAAACATCAATTCCATTAAATCAACTAGCAGTTTGGGGACATTTAAAGACCAAGCGATTGGAAAAAGAAACCTCAATCGGATTGATGGCCCTTGATGAGAATGACTATTTTGGGCAAACGGATTATGAACTAGAAGTTGAAGTATCAGACGCTGAAGAAGGGAAAATACTATTCGATGAATTCCTAAAGAAAAAATCTATCCAATTCAAATACGCTAGTAGCAAAGTAGCTCGAACTGCAGCTCAGATAAAATCAGCTCAATAAAGCTGATTTTTTTGACTTTACTACTGAAAAAAATAGGATTTTTTGATAAAATGGAGTTATGTGTTGTTAAATTACTTTTATGATTTTTCATAAAAAAGCATTAAAAAAGGAGTTTCTCAAATGGTTCAACCAACTGGTGATCATAAAATTAAACTATTCTCGCTAAACAGTAACCGTGATATCGCTGAAAAAATAGCAGCTGCTGCTGGACTGCCTCTAGGAAAACTTTCTTCTCGCCAATTCTCAGATGGAGAAATTCAAATAAATATTGAAGAGAGCGTTCGTGGCGTTGACGTTTATATTATTCAATCAACTAGTTTTCCAGTCAACAACCACCTTTTGGAATTGCTTATCATGATTGATGCATGTAAACGTGCAAGTGCAAACTCAGTAACTGCTGTCATTCCATATTTCGGCTATGCTCGTCAAGACCGCACTGCTGCACCACGTGAACCAATTACAGCAAAACTAGTTGCAAATATGCTTGTTAAAGCAGGTATCGATCGTGTATTGACTCTTGATTTACACGCTTCTCAAATTCAAGGTTTCTTTGATATTCCAGTAGATAACCTGCTGACTGAACCATTGTTCGCATCATACTACATGCAAAAAGGACTCTGCGGTGAGGATGTCGTCATTGTCAGTCCAAAAAATTCCGGTATCAAGCGTGCTCGTAATATTGCAGAATTTTTGAATGCTCCGATTGCGATTATTGATTATGCTCAAGACGATTCTGACCGTGCAGAAGGCTATATCATCGGTGACGTAGCTGGCAAAAAAGCAATCTTGGTCGATGACATTTTAAATACTGGCCGTACATTCTCACAAGCCTCAAAAATTGTTGAAGATGGCGGAGCTACTGAGATTTACGCTGTTGCCAGCCATGGTCTTTTCGCTGGAACAGCTGCGCAATTGTTGGATGAAACATCTATAAAAGAAATTTTAGTGACTGACTCAGTTGCAAGTAAAGAACAACATCCAAAAAATATCGCATTCCTAACTGCAAGTGACTTAATCGCTGATGCTATTCACCGCATTCAAGAACATCGTCCACTCAGCCCGCTCTTTAAATTTACAAATCCAGAAAAAGAAAACTAGGAGTACAGTCTTTGATATATTTAGATAATGCTGCTACTACTGCTCTATCTCAGGCAGCCATATCAAGCATGTTTGAAGTTACTCAACGTCACTATGGAAATCCTTCCAGCATCCACGGATTTGGCCGAGATGCTAACAAAGTACTCAGAAAAGCACGAGCAGATATTGCCAGAGTACTTTCTGTAAGTCCTGATACAATCATTTTCACATCTGGCGGATCTGAAGCAGATAATCTTGCTATTCAAGGTTACGCTTTAGCAAATATGCATCGTGGAAAACACCTTATTACAACAGCCATTGAACACCATGCTGTGTTGCATACCATGGAATACTTAGAGCAACGTTTCGGCTTTGAAATTACATATATAAAGCCAGAAAATCAAGAAATCACAGCTCAACAGATTAAAGAAGCCCTACGACCTGATACAATTCTTGTTAGTGTCATGTATGCCAATAACGAGACTGGGCAACTGCTACCTATAAGGGAAATCGGTTCTCTCTTGTCTCAACATCAAGCTGTATTCCATGTCGATGCTGTTCAAGTAGTTGGGAAAATTCCAATCAAACCACAAGAACTTGGTATTGATTTTCTGTCCGCTTCTGCCCATAAATTCCATGGACCGAAAGGGATTGGTTTTCTCTACTCTTCAATTCACAAATTCGATTCACTGATTCACGGTGGGAAGCAAGAAAATCAACACAGAGCAGGAACAGAAAATCTCCCTGCAATTGCAGGGATGGCTGCAGCGCTCGTCCATCAATCAACACAAATGATTCAAAATATTGAGTATATCCATGATCTGAAATCCTATACACTCAAAAATTTAAGTGAATTTGATTTTTACGTTAATCAAGCCGGTGCTCACTTACCTCATGTACTGAATATTGGCTTTCCAGGACGACTCAACGAACAATTGCTAATGCGATTAGATTTGGCAGGAATCGCTATTTCCACTGGATCTGCTTGCACAGCAGGTGTCGTTGAAAATAGTCATGTACTTGAGGCCATGTATGGAAGTGACTCTCCTCGATTAAAAGAATCCGTACGTATTAGTTTTTCAGAATTGAATACCAAAAAAGAAATAGATATCTTACTATCAGCTTTAAAAATAATTATTGGAGGTTAGCATGGCATTCCAACAAACCGTAGCATTGAAAGATTGCGATTATATTTACCATATTAGTCCAATTGTAAAAAAATATACATTACGAGACAATACCTTTGAGGTAACAAAGGCTGGTCACTACCAACTCACTCGCTTATTAGAAGAGGTCCCAAATTCAAACCAAGGATTTTTACTAAAAATCATCATCAATCAAGATCTACAAGGCTTTAAAATAAATATTACTGATCAATCCGGACTTCATTTAGTGAATATTTTTAAAGCAGAAAACAATAAAGTCATTCAAGAAAAATTTTACTTCTTGATGGATAGTTTGGTAGATCGTGATATCTTTACTAAAGAAGGAAAATTATGATTACTATATATTATAAAGATGCTTTTCAAATTGAGAGACATCAAGAATTTGACAATCTGGAAGCAGCAAGACTCGCATTTGCAGGTTGTCTCACTTTACCTGATTATTACCCAGTAACTCAAATTCTTAGAGATGGAATTCCATTGGATTTTCAAGGAAGAATTGGGGACCTCTATCAGTATTTACAATCCATAGATTAAACAGAAAACTGTTTAATCTTTTTCAGTTCAATCTGTTGATTTTTTCACAAACTTGCACTAAAATAGTAGAAGATAATCTATCATTTACAAAAAAAATATTATTGGGAACCTCTAATAACACCAATAGAGCATCTAGAGCGTCAAATTTATCTTTAATCTACAGTTTATTTCTTGTAAATTTTTGTTTGTGAGTCTTACTCAAGGCTATT
>ERZ650312.117-NODE-117-length-38243-cov-7.236409_pt1 | contig 38243 bp, 58 predicted proteins | sample MGYA00376248_ERZ650312 | MGnify/ENA primary metagenome ERZ650312 (study PRJEB26733, sample SAMN07839316) | wastewater metagenome | biome: urban; feature: wastewater treatment plant; material: waste water | place: USA: North Carolina | collected 2016-07-28 ... | reverse complement strand
GAATGAAAGTATATAAATTCATTGGTCATGTCAAATACTATCAAGTAATCCTTTTATCTTTTTTGTATTTGTTATCGTTGGAAAATTGTTATTTTCTGGCTGTTTTAGCGCAAAGCGTTTGTTTATATCTATCGTTATATTTCGCTCCGCCCTGCCTATTGTAACCGCATAGCTCCAAATATTGCTACAAAGGTTAAAAACTCTATGCGAAGTTTCAAGCACACCCCTTTCTTGAATTTTTTTTATTAATTCCAAAAACTCAAGAGGTTTTATCGTATTGATTCTTCTGTTACCTATATACGGAAAAATATCAATTTCTAATGAGCGTATTTTTTTAAGTCTATAAGGCTCTGTTATCTGCCCTTTGACACGCTCCATCCACTCTAAGGCTATCTCTCTAAATGTGTCGTTTTGCTCTAACTTTGCCTTTTCTGCCGTTTCACGCTTTTTTTCTGCCGGATTTATACCATTCGTTATCTCTTTTTGGTATACGGCTCTTTTTTCTCTTGCTTCCGCTAGGCTTACAGTTGGATAAGTCCCAAAACTTGTGAGATACCTATTGCTGTTTATGGTATACCGAAAACGCCATAGTTTTGAGCCGTTAGCTTTTATTAGAATAGCTAGACCGCCCCCGTCCGTTAGGGTATAGTCGGCTTTTTTTGCTTTTGCATTTTTGATTTGCAATTCGTTTAGCGGCATAACTTTTTTTGGCATTTTTGGTATACCTTAGAAGTAATATTTTGGTACTTTCTGAAAATATACCAAAGAGTATACCAAAAATATCAAGACATATACCAATTTATGAGGATTTATAGAGACTTATATTTTTAAAATATCCCTGAAAATAAAGGCTTTGTAGACTTTTGAAGATTTAAGTGGGCTGTTAATTGGTGGAGGTGGGGGGAATCGAACCCCCGTCCAAAACCCTCTCCATCATGGCTTCTACATGTTTAGTACGGTTGATTTGTTGGCTCTATCGGCGGCACATACGCACAAAGCCGAACCCGACAAAGCAGGTCAAAATCTCACCCAAAGCGCCGACCCAAGCACCTTTGGCTATCCGTCAGAGTGTTATGCTTCTAAGCGGTCGGACGGCAAGACCGAAAAGAAACACGCCCGAATGTGTGTTTAACTTAGGCTGCTAGTGCAGCTGCAGGGCGGAAAGATGCATTGTTTGCATTTATTGTTTGCGGGCTATTTTTACGGCGCACCCAAGCCGACATGCGACCAAGACTCAGATGATCCTGTCGAAGCCAAGTCACCCCCGATTCAGAATACAAGAGCGTGATTATATCGTATTTTTTGGTTTTTTGTTTAGCGTGGATTGCCAGAGTGTAGTTTTGCCCCGATAGATACCGGAGCAAAAGGAGACGTAAAAATTAGTATTTTAGTCTTACGTGTCCGTTTGGATGCGCAACTTTCATTTGGCAAGAAAGTCTAAGATTTTTTGAAGGGTTTGTAGCCTCAACAACTTTTAGAACTTTTTCTTCTTTTTCAGTTTTTGGAGACAAAAACTCCATACCCGCTACAACTTCTACAACACAAGTGCCGCACTCACCGTCTCTACAACCAAACGGTAGACCTGAACCCGCTTTTTCTACGATGTCTTGTATAGTGGCACCGGCTTTTACATTGATAGCTAGAAAATCATTAACAATCTCAACTCTTGTTGTCATATTTTTATCCTTGATATGGTTTTACTAAAATGTCGTTTCTTACGATACATTGGCATGCTAGTCTAACGCCTGGGGCTTTGTCGCTCATCTCAAAAGCTTCGGCATCCGCTTTTGTATAAACGCCTCTACCGATTAGAGTAGTTAGCTCTTTGCCTTGTGAATCGAGTCTTTCGCATTGCGGATCTTTTTCGCCTAGAAAAACTACCTCAACGGCGCAGCTACCGCATTCACCGTCTTGACAGTCACAAGGTATCTTGACACCGTTGTCTTTGGCAGCTCTTAGAAGCAGTTCGCCGGAGGCTACCTCTACTTCTTTATCGCTTCCAAAGCCTGTAAACTTTACTTTTACCATCTTATTTCCTCCTTTTTAAGATTGGCCTTTTTTGGCCCTATGTTCTTTGATCCACCGCATCTCTTCTTCGACATCGTCAAAGTAGTCATCATCAGCGTTTTCCAACTCCTCTTCCCTGCATCCGTAAACTACGCCGTGGTTTATAAACTCAACCTCGTAGACACGGATCACCTGCAAAAAATCCCCCATATCACGGATATACCCCTCTTCGCCTGCAGCCATCAAAATATCTCCGACTTTTGCAAACGGAAAGGTGCCGTCGTTTCTGATATCTTTTGTTAGCCTCACCCTCTGACCGAAACCGAATTTCGGCAGGATCTCGTCCTTAGCTGAAGGTGAGCTGTACTTGTGACTGGCAGTTGCCATGGTTTACTCCGTGATCTTCGGTTTTGCAGCTCATTTGAGTAGAGCAGGTAAAGCATGGGGTTGGATTTTCAAACAACCCCCACACGTCTGCCGCACTAGGGTTATAGCCGCTTTCAAAATCTTTATAAATTTTTATTAGGGCAAACTGATAGGCATTTAGCAGTTGCTCCTCCGTCAGGTTGTCAAGGGTTTTTGCCTTGGCGATTAGCTCACCGAATTTTCTGAGCATATGGAATCTTTTTACGTCAAGCAGATGCTCATCGTACTCGAGACCGAAAAAATCAAAATAATCTTCGGCATCGGTCAACTTGTAAAATTCGTCAATACTTTTCATTGCATGCCCCCTATCTCAAAGCGTCGGCATCTCTCTCGCCGGTTCTGATTCTATATACTTCGTCAACGTTATAAACAAATATTTTCCCCGCCCCTTTTGAGAGGTCGTGTGCGTTTTCGGTGATGATATCAATTGCCTGAGTTTTGTACTCGTCACTTGATACGACTATCTCAAGTTTTACCTTTTTATTGAGCTCACTCGGGTCTAGCTCTGTATCTAGTTTTATATTTCCAAACCCTCTGGTATCGCTCACCGTAACGCCGCTAATACCGTTTTTTAGTAGAGCGTTGATGATCTCGGACAACCTGTCTTCGTTTACTACTGCCATTACCATTTTCATAATGCGATCCTTTGCTTTTTATGCAACTTCCATAGGTAAATGCTCAAAGCACCCTTTTGGGCAAACTTTTGCACACACTAGGCAACCTATGCAGTTCTCGGCATTTACGAGTATCATATATTTGTGCTCGTCACCGTCCTCGTCTTCCTCTTCCGTTAGTGTCATTACGCTTGACGGACAGGCTTTGTAGCATCTACCGCAAGCTATACACTTCTCTTTGTCAAGAGTCTCTGCAAATTTTTGAACCCATTCGCCGCCGCCTTTTGTTTTTGCCATTGCATACGCCATATATCTCTCCTTAAAAGTTTAAATTTACACGCCAAAGCGGGCAGAAGCCCGCTTGACTACGCTAGCCGCTGTAGCACTAAAGCTAGCCGCATACAGCGGCAGAAGCCCTTTTGTCATTTTTTCATCTCTTGGTAAGTTTTTACCGCACGTTCTAACATCTTGTCACCCTCTTCTATCAGCTTTTCAACACTCAAAAAACTGTACCTATGGGCATCCTTGTAGTATTTGTCCACTATCACTATCTTGTCTGCTACCACAACACCTCTGCCGAATCCCTCGTGGCTCATCTCCAAAACAACATTGGCCATCTCCATAGTCTTCACCTCAAAAGCCAAAGCCAATGCCTGCAAAATAAGCCTAATATCGGTTATCTGCTCTTTGTCGATGTCGGCTATAACCGGAATCTCTTTTAATTGCTCTTTTGTTTTAACATACTTTTTTGTCAGTAGCTCTTCATCACTTGTCTTATCCCAAACACCGTAGGTATCTATAGCCCTGATCTGTTTGACCAGCTCTTTTAAAAAAACGCTTTCCGTATTCATGCCGAAAGCCCCTCCTCTCTTGCAATAATTCTTTTTATCCAAGGCGGCGGATTGCCGTTTAACATTTTTACCAGGCTCTCCAATGCCTCTTCTATAGGGATAGTTTTTTCTACTTTGATAGGGTGTATATGGTTTTTTACAACCCTTGCGGCAGCAGTCGGCCCTATAGCCTGACAGTAGACTATCGATGCCCCTTTTATCATGTCTATTTTGGAGTTTATCTTGTCATCTTCCGATTCCGGCGAATCCTCAGTTTTGACTATCTCGGACAATCCAAATCCATCTTTTGTTATCTCATATACGGCAAACTGTTTAGCCCAACCGAAATGTTCATCTATGTTTACTAGGTCTTTAGTGGCAAATGCAACTTTCATAGCGTTCTCCTCTTTTCTCTCATTAGAGATGATTTTTATCTTACAAAAAGCTTTTTTTTGCATCCAGTCTTAATGTCCGCTATTTTCTATGAGATTCGCGACCTCAAACAAAAGCTGAGCGCTCCCCTCGTACAAAATATCGGTTTTGAGCGAATGTCCGAAGTTTTCAAAAATCGGAAACCCTCTAAGAGCCAAACTCTTATGTTCTCTCTTTGCAATACTCTTTCCGTGCTCGTTTGTTACGATGACATCGATGTTTGATACCATTTTTGAGCCGTCTTCCAAATCACCTTGTAATACATTTTTGTAAGATGAAAAATCATTTTGTGATTTTTGAGATAGCAAAATTGTTTCAATTTTGGCACCGGCTTCGTACAATACATCTGCCACACCTAGCGCATTATCCGGTTCCAAGGCAACAAAAAAGCTCTTTTTGCCTATAACAAAATGGGTATCGAGCATCGCATCCTGAAGTCTCGCCCTCCATCTTTTTATCCGCTCATTCGGCGCATATCCAAGCCCCATCAACGTCTCAACAAGGATATCCGTATTTCGTAGTCCACCCAGAGAGTCCAGATGTATATGGACTATATCTTCGTTTTTGGCTACAAGTGCCTCTCCACACTCTTTTACGCTACCCCCGACACTCAAAACAACCTCGGCAGAGGATAGCTCCCTAATATCGTCAACGGTTATCCCGCCGGCGCTAATGGAGCCTTGCTTTTCACCCAAAAAACCGTCTAAAGATGTTGAGATGTCAGGTAGAGCAAATATTTTTGTAAATCCCATATCTCCAAAAAAATCTTTTAGTTTCTCGACCTCTAAGGCGCTCATTGATACGTTCGGGATAATTGCCGCCTTTTTTTTAATTACGCATTTCGATTCACTGACAAGTTGTTCGATGATTGCCGTGACGGAGTTTGCCCACCCTTGTTCAAATCCGCCGTCAAAATCGGGGGTATTTACCCATACTATCGGCAGATCTACTTTTGAGGCTGCACCCCTTAAGTCATCCCCTTTTGTCTCGGTGAGTCCGGTGCTATACAGACCTATTAACTCCGGTGTCACCTTTTTGGTTATGTTTTCAACCGACGTAGATATACCGTATTCGCCGCCGTCGAAAACAGCAGTCAAATCGTTTACGGCCGTTGTCTGTATCGCTATAGGTTCATTAAAATGTCTTGTAAAAAAAACTTTCGTAAAACTGGCGCACCCTTGCGCCCCGTGCATTAGCGGCATGCACCCTTTGATCCCCAAAAAAGCCAATGTTGCACCCATCGGCTGCGAGAGCTTAAAAGGGTTGATTGAGAGCGGTTTTGGCGCTATTTCGCCCATGGCGCATCCTTTGATGCAATTTTGAAGACCGGATTATTCAGAGCATCGGCAACATCTTTTGCAAAATTAACAAGACCGTCGTATCCGCCGTAGCTGATTTTTTTCTCCTGATTTACATCCACAAAAGCAATTTTATTTTTCAAAGCAGTATAGAGGCTCCGTCCGCCTGCAAGCAAAATATCGGCACCTTTCTCTTTTATAACCTTAGGCTGATCGACACTCGGTACCTTCATCAAAACCCCTTCCGGCCCTAGATACTCTCTCGCTTTTTCTACGTCGTCTTCGGTTGCTTTGTTGATTGCCGTAGCCACTACATCAACCCCCAAATCCTGCAAAGCCGATATAAAAGACCAAGATTTATTCCCTCCGGTATTTAAAACAGCCTTTTTACCACGAAATAGCTCTTTATAGGGGATTAATTTTTCATCACACAGAGCCTCCTCCCCTGCTATCACCTCTGTCGCTTTTTTGCTCAGAGTCTCATCATTAAAGGCCTTGACGATCTCCATAATCGCATTCGTAGTATCCCGCTTGCCGTAAAAAGAGACGCTAATCCACGGAATCCCCCATTTCTCTTCCATCTTTCTAGCCATCGTAACGAGAGATTTGGCGCAAACGAGTACGTTCAATTTTGCCCTATGAGCCGTCATCAGCTTCTCGATTCTCCCGTCGCCACTGAATGTAGACAAAACCCTGATACCGATTTTTTCCAGAATGTGTATGTACTGCCACATATCGCCCGTAACGTTGTATTCGCCTATTAGATTAATATCGTACGGTGTCGTAAACTCCGGCTCTCTTCTGCCGATTATCTGATCTACAACGGCCAATCCTGCTACACGGGAGCCGAAGTTTTTCCCGCCTATAAATCCAGGGGCATGCACCGTAACAACAGGGATTCCAAGCTCTATCTCTTTATCTTTTGCAACAGCATCTATATCTTCACCTGTTAGAGCCGTGACGCATGTGGAGTATATAAATACGGCTGAGGGTTTATAATGTTGGACAACGTAATCAACAGATGCTCTAAGCTTTTTATCTGCTCCGAAAATCAAATCGTTGGGGGTGATGTCGGTAGTAAACCCCATTTGCGTCATATCTGCTCCGTCCCAGCTTGTTTTTGTCTGTCTGGTTTCCCATGAGGCATTAATGCAGGTAGCAGGTGAGTGTACGATGTGTGCACAATCGGCAAACGGAAAAAGTGAGATTTGAGCCCCCTCAAAGGCACATCCGCCCGTAGTAGCACCCGGTTTTGGTTTTTCGCACGTAGATTTTTTCTCTTTGTTATGTGAACAGGAGGATTCGTTGTAAAGATCTTTTATTTCACTACGGCTAAGCATATCAAACCTCTATTCGGTGGGCTTTTCGGTTTAATATGCATTTTTGTTTCCGCAGAAATGAAAACAGAGCTACAAGTAACAAAAACGTAATTTTATTGATTTGAAGTTTGAAGAAAGAGACCCGCAAGCGGGTCTAAAAATGTAAGAAAAAGGGGATTATGCCCCTATTCTAACAGCCATATCTACAAGTCTGTTAGAGTAACCCCACTCGTTGTCGTACCATGCCATTACTTTTATCGTATTGCCTATAACTTTTGTTGTGTCTGTTACAAAAATGCAACTTGACGGGTCTGTTCTAAAGTCCATAGAGACTCTTTTTTCGTCATCTACGGTAATGATGTTTTTGAATGCACCTTTTGCGGCTTCTCTAAATAACTCGTTTATCTCTGCGGCAGTAGCAGGTTTTTTGAGAGTTGCGGATAGGTCCGTCATAGATACGTCCGGAGTTGGAACCCTGACAGACAAGCCGTCTAGTTTGCCTTTTAGGTGCGGCAGTACCAGACCGATAGCTTTTGCGGCCCCGGTAGTTGTAGGGATTATATTGGCAGCGCCCGCTCTACCCCTTCTTCTCTCTTTTTTGTGGATGATATCGAGGATTGCCTGATCGTTTGTATATGAGTGGATAGTCGTCATAAGACCGTTTTCGATACCAAACGCATCGTCAAGCACTTTTACCATCGGAGCTAGGCAGTTTGTCGTACAAGATGCGTTAGAGATGATTTTTTCACCGTTGTAAGCGCTATCGTTTACGCCCAGAACAAATGTAGGGGTATCATCTTTTGCAGGAGCAGAGAAAATAACTTTTTTAATTCCGTTATCTAGGTGCGATTGTACTTTTGATTGCTCCAAAAATAGCCCCGTACACTCTAGCATTATCTCGGCACCGGCATCGGCAAATCTGAGAGCCGCAGGGTCTTTTTCACTATATACTTTTACGGTTTTGCCGCCGATAACAAGATTCCCGTTCTCAACCGCTACCTCTTGATTGAATTTACCGTGAATAGTGTCGTATCTCATCAAATACGCTAGCTCTTCGATATCCGCTAAGTCATTTATAGCAACAAGCTCTATATCACTTCTGTTGGCTATTACTCTAGCCACACATCTACCTATTCTACCGAAACCGTTTATAGCAACCTTCAAAGCCATTTTTTCTCCCTTATTTTAGGTAATTTGCCTGATTGTAACAAAACTTTGTTTGCCGTTTTGTTACGATAATACCGCTTTTGCTTTTGCCGCAACATTTTCAGCCGTAAATCCAAACTCTTTGAATAATGCGGAATCCTTGCCGCTAGCCCCGAAGCTCTCCATACAGACAACATCATCCGCAAATCTATACCACTCAGCACCGCTCGCCGCTTCTACCGCTAAAACTTTTGTGTCGCCCAGTAAGCTTTTATGATACTCTTTACCGGCTTCCACAAACAGGTCAAAACACGGCACACTCACGACGCTAGTTGCAATACCGTCATTTTCAAGCAGTTTTGACGCAGCGATAGCCGTATGGACTTCACTGCCGCTTGCCATTAGAGTAACTTTTGCACCCAATTTTTCTACAACTTTGTATGCGCCTTTTGAGATGTCGGCGTTTCTACTTATCTCAAGCGTCTCAAGCCCCTGTCTTGAACATACGAATGCACTAGGCGCTTTTAGCGATAGGGCTGTTTTCCAGGACGCAATATTTTCGTTTGCGTCACACGGTCTAAACACATAAAGACCCGGAAGCGCCCTTAGTGAGCTTAGATGCTCTATCGGCTGATGCGTAGGACCGTCTTCGCCGACACCGATACTATCGTGTGTAAATACGAAGTGCTCTTGTGCCCCCATTAGAGCCGCCACTCTAACCGATGGCTTGAGATAGTCGGAGAATACAAAGAATGTTGCGCAAAACGGTCTAAATAGTCCGTATAGCGAAATAGCGTTTGTGATAGCCCCCATAGCATGCTCACGGATACCGAATCTAATATTTCTACCTCTCGGGAAGTCACCAAGCCCGTTTAGCTCGGTTTTGTTGGACGGAGATAGGTCTGCACTTCCGCCGATAAAGCCGGGGTATGCTTTTGCTATCGCATTTAGGATTTTGCCGTTTGAATCCCTTGTTGCTACTTTTGAACCTATTTCAAACTCAGGGTACGCTACATTTGAAAAGTCCGGATTTAGCAGAGCCTCAAGATAGTCGTTCTTTTCTCTCTCTGGAAGCTCAAGAAGCATTTTATTCCATAGCTTCTCTTCTAGTTCGCCTTTTTCTTTTGCGCATCTAAATCTAATGAGCACATCTTCGGGGATATTAAATTTCGACTCACCGTCAAATCCGGCTGCAGTTTTTGACGCTTTTATCTCATCTTCGCCTAGAGGCGCCCCATGCGTATGATGTGACCCCTCCATCGTAGCGGAGCCTTTTGCGATTTTTGTTTTTGCTATTATTAGCGTCGGCTTACCCGACTTGCCGCTTACCGCTTCGCTGAACGCTTTTTCTATCTGCATATAGTCATGCCCATCTATCTCAAGCACAGCCCAGCCTTGAGACTCAAATCTGCCCCTGATATTTTCAGATAGTGCAATAGTCGCTTCACCCTCTATAGTGATGTTATTGCTATCATACACAACTACAAGATTTGAAAGGGCGTGGTGCCCCGCAAGGCTTGCCGCCTCATAGCTGATGCCCTCTTCGAGGTCGCCGTCGCCGCAAAAGCAGTACACTTTGTGGTCAATGACTTTTGCAGTCGGATTGTTGAGCAGGTGCGCCGCATACGCAGAGGCAAAAGCAAAACCTACGGCATTCGCAAAACCCTGTCCGAGAGGCCCCGTAGTCACCTCTACGCCGGGGGTGTGTCCATATTCAGGATGTCCCGGAGTTTTTGAGCCAAGTTGTCTAAAGTTTTTGAGATCGTCTAAAGATACATCGTATCCCCAGAGGTGCAAGAGGGAATAAACAAGCGAGCTTCCGTGGCCTCCAGAGAATACCACCCTATCTCTATTTAGCCAGTTTGGGTTTGCAGGATTGTGTTTGTAAAAAGAGTTAAACACGCTCATAATATCGCTAAGACCCATCGGCATTCCCGGGTGTCCCGAGTTTGCCGCCTGCACCATATCGCAGGCCAAAAATTTTATAGTATCGGACATCTTTTTTAGCATTGTATTTCCGGGCATTCTATAACTCTCCTGTGTATTAAAAATCTTCTTTAAAATATCTATTGCATACCGCAAAAAGTGCAGTTGAAAGCTTCGACCCAAACAAACCTATTTCAGCCGTAAGCTCATTTTTTAAACTCTCAAATTCACTTTTTGCACCCTCTACGCCTAGCAGATTCACAAAACTATTCTTAAAGCCATCGTTTTGTACCTTTTTTCCCTCTTTTTCCTCGCTTGACAACGTATCCAAAAGATCATCCCTCACCTGAAAAAAAAGACCAAGCTTAATCCCGAAATTATACAGTCTCGCAGCAAGCTCCTCTTTTCCGCCTGCTATCACGCACCCCATCGCCAGTGAAGCGGCGATAAGCTTTGCAGTTTTATGGACATGCAAAAACCTAAGCTCGTCAACGGAGAGTTTTTTCTTCTCAAAAAACAGATCAATGGCCTGCCCCAATACCATACCGTAAACACCGCCGTCACGGCTAAGCAGCCTCACTAATTCGATCTTTACGTCGTTCGAAAGTCTTGCATTTGAAATTAGATAAAAGGCATGGGTATTTAGGGCATCTCCGGCAAGAACCGCTGCTGCATCGCCATAAACCGTATGCAAAGTCGGATGTCCGCGTCTAAGTGGCGAGTCGTCCATACAAGGCAGGTCATCGTGTATAAGCGAGTAGGTATGCAGGCACTCTATTGCTAGCGCTACGTCGTATGAATTTGGCAACATTCTACTATCGAGTGCCTCTATAACACTAAACATCAAAAGCGGGCGAAACCGTTTTCCGCCGACAACAAGCATTTCGTTAAGTGTTTTTTCAAAAGAGGGGTGAAATGATGGAACCGATATTGGATTTGTTTTTAGGTATTCTTCAAATTCGGCAAGCATCAGATAGCGTTAATTGCTTTTTGCAAAGGGGTTAAAGCCGCCAAGCATGGAGACGGCTTCGTTTTTTTGGTTTTCAAGCGCCGATTTATTGGCATCACTCATTGCACTCATGAGCAGTATCTGCAACGACTCTTTGTCGGATAGCAACGAATCATCTATCGTAACGTCGATAACCTCAAATTTTCCGTTTACACTGACAGACACCAAGCCACCGCCACTCTTTGCGGTAAAAGATATATTGGAGCTTTTCTCCTCCATCTCTTTGGCTTTTTTTTGAGCCTCTTCAAAAACGGCTCCTAATTTTGAAAAATCAAAACCTTCAAACATTAAAGACCGTTTCCGATTTCCGCTATATCATTGTTTTCATCTACGATAACGATAGTAGGCGAGTATCCTTCTAGCTCACTCTCCTCAAAAGAGGCGTAGGCGACGATAATTATTTTATCGCCGACATGAACTTTTCTTGCTGCGGCTCCGTTTAGGCAAATGTCTCTTTTGCCCCTTTGCCCTTCGATAACGTATGTAGAGAATCTCTCTCCGTTATTTATATTTAAAATCTCTACTTTTTGCCCCACTCTCATCTTGGCGGCTTCCATAAGCTCTCTGTCGATTGTAATCGAACCGACGTAATTCAGGTTAGCATCGGTAACTGTCGCTCTGTGGATTTTTGAGTAAAGCATATCGATTCGCATATTTTTTAACTTACTCCGGCCATTTTTCTCATTTGCTCAGGGCTAATCGCCTCTGCCCACATCTCTTTCGGTATTACATACTCTTCTACGACGTTTCCGCCGATAACGTGTTCTTTTATAATTTTATCAATTTTTTCTTTAGTCAGGCCGACATACATTGTGTGTCCCGGCTCCACAAGCATCACTGGACCCATGTTGCATCTATTTTGGCAACCGCTTTGAACTGGAACCACCGTACCCATTACTCCGCTTCTCATAAGCGCCTCACTCAGATAACCAAAAATATCCCTGTTGTGCGGCTTAATACAGGATCCCTTCGGAAACCCTTCCGGTCTTTCGACCTGACACATAAACATATAAAACGCCGGTTGTGGAATCCCTGCCATTTGTAGCTCCTTGATTATTATTTTTCTGATTTAGATATTTTTATTTTACTGTAGAAAGTTTTTAAATAGGATAAAAGTAGTCTTAAATTAATCTCCATTTCCCCAGTTGTTTCAAAATCTCTCTTGCAACCTCTCTGTCGTCAAAGTGGATAGTTTTACCGTCAAATATCTGGCTTGTCTCATCGCCTTTACCCAAAATTGCAACAATTTCGCCCTCTTTTTGCTCCAATAACGCTTTTTTGATCGCTTCGTATCTGTCCTCTACGATAGCAACTTTGTTTTTATCTTCAATCCCTTCCAGAATCTGGGAGATTATTATTTTTGGACTTTCGCTTCTTGGGTTATCGCTTGTTACTATCACCTTTGAGGCCCTCATGGCCGCCTCTTTGCCCATCAAAGGTCTTTTGGTAGCGTCTCTGTCGCCGCCTGCACCGAATACCACGGTAACTTTTGAGCCGCCCAGAGCCTCCAAAACTTTTGCGATTCCGTCCGGCGTATGCGCAAAATCTACAACAACAAAAGGCGATGTGCTAACTATCTCCATCCTGCCGCCGACTCCACCAAAATTTTCAACATACTCCGTTATCCTCTCCATCCCCACATCCGTTAACATATCTACGGCTGCAATCGCTGCAGTTAGGTTGTAAATATTAAAAACCCCTGCCATTGAAGCGTGGAAAGAGAAGTTCTGCCCTGCTTTTTCTATAACCGCAAAAATACCCTCATTTAACGAATAGGCACCCACCTTGTAATCGGCATGTTTTTCAAGACCGTAAGTTTTTGCGTTTTGCCCGTTAAATACTATATTTTCATCATCAACGTTAATTAGCTTTAGCGTATCGTCTTTTAAAAACTCGTTTTTTGTATCTCGATAGTTTTCAAAAGTTTTATGAAAATCCAGATGATCTTGCGTGATATTTGTGATAATTTTTATGGCAAACGATAGCCCCTCGATCCGCTTTTGGGCAATCGCATGGGAGCTCACCTCCATCACAAAGTACTCACACCCAGCATCAATCGCCGCTAATATATTGGCAAAAATATTTAGCTGCATAGGCGTAGTAAGAGATTTCTCTTCAACCCTATTTTCGTTTACAAAAAAACCCCTAGTCCCCTGCAGGGCTACTTTTTTACCGGAGTCCAAAAGGAGCGAATAGATGGCGGCGGCAGTTGTGGTTTTACCGTTTGTTCCGGTAATCCCGATGATTTTTATAGCAGATAAATCGAAAATATCTCTTAACTCGTTTGCCGCTACAAAAGTTGCGACCCCTCTGTTTTTTGCATCATCTATATATTTTGCCGATAACGGAGTAATCAAAAAAGCGGTGTCGCCGTCGCATTCGGAGGAGTTATCGCAGATATATTGCTCTTTTAGATTAGAGTTTTTTGGGAGTTTTAGTTTCAATCTGCTCTCTTTGGCTTAATTTGTCAAATAAATCTCTTATTTTTTTGCTTGATGGGAATATAGAGCTTGCACTCTCAAGGTAGTTTAACGCTATCTCATCAAAACCGTTACTAACAAGGCTCTCCAAAAAGTTTATAAAATCTTTTTTTTCAGAAATTATCACTTTTGTAGAGAACATGATATCTTCAAATGCCCTTTTAAAATCACCCCTTTGAGACACAATGCTCTGAAAATCTTCATACGAAATCGCATTTTCATAATCAAATCTCTGCTTGATCGGCGGCAACAACATCTCAGATGTGGCATTAAAAACACCGTCTATAGACTGTATTATTTTCTCAAGCAGTTCGGCAGCATTTTCGGCACTCTCTTTTTTTGCTATTACATAATAATCGAAAAGCGATTGCGCTTCATTCTCCATCTCACTCGCAAGGTCGCATAGCAAAATCCCGACTTTCACGTCTTTGCTACTCGGATCGTCTTGTCCGGCAAGCGAATAATAAAACAAAGCCCGTTCGTAATTTCTAGATAAAAAATGTTTTTCTGCCGCCTCGAGATGCTTTTTGTATGTTCTTTTTCTCATCGCCCTCTTTGCAAATCCTCTATAAATTTTTCAAGCTCTACCTCTGCGCCCACAGGGACGTTTATGACACAAAGTTCCTGATGTATATCTTCTCTGATTTTTTTTTCAACGCCGTATTTTAGTGTATTTGAACTACTCGGACACCCAACGCATGCACCTTGTAGCTGAACATAGATTATATGATTTTTGATTGTTAATAGTTTTATGCTTCCACCGTCGAGAGCCAACATCGGTTCAATTTTTTGGATACATCTCTCAACTGCAGGCTGCAATTCATCGTCTGTAAAAGGGATAGACATTACAAACCTTTGTTTTTTAGCGGTAATTTAGTTGTTTAGGGCTTAAAAGTTGATTAACAAAGCGAAGAGAGGTACTCTTTTGGAGTACCTCGGATTTATTTTAGTCTTTTATAAGAGCAAGGGTAGCCATTTCAGCGGCATCGCCTCTTCTTTGGCCGGTTTTTACTATGCTAGTATAACCGCTCGTTCTAGCACTCATAGCCGGAACAAGTTCGTTGATTAGTTTTTTTGTAGCTTCTTTATCTTGTAGTAATGCAAATACCGCTCTGTGAGCGTTAAAATCGCCGCCTTTTGCTTTGGTTACAAGTTTGTCAAAATAAGCTTTTAGTTCTTTTGCTTTTGGTAGCGTAGTCTCTATTTTTTCAAATTTTATAAGAGAGATTGACAGGTTTTTTAGGAGTGCCAATCTGTGAGACGACGTTCTACCAAGTTTTCTATGCGCCACTCTATGTCTCATTACTTATCCTTTAGTTGTGCTAGCTTGGTTTTTAGAGCCGAAAGTAGCTCTTCCGGAAGAACGGTACCTACAGGATAACCCATCTCCTCCATTTTTTCTTTTATCTCGTCAAGAGACTTTTTACCGAGATTTCTAACCTCTGAAAGCTCTTTTTCGCTCATTAGAACAAGATCGCCGAGATATTTTACGTACCCTCTAGTAAGGCAATTATGGCTTCTTGCGGATAGATTCAGGTCATCTATACTTGTAAGAAGTTTTTTCAACTCGCCGTCGTTTTCGCTTTTTGCGGCAACAGGGGCTTGACTAGAGATGGAAAGCTCTTTATTAAAGATACTTAGTTGTTCATATAGAGTTTTAACGGCCTCTTTGAATACCGCTTCTGCCTCTATCTGACCGTCTGTTTCGATATTTAGTACTAGTTTTTCGTAGTTAGGATTGTCCTCTACAAGCATATTTACGATTTCGTAAGTAGCTTTTTTAACCGGCATAAAGTAAGCATCAAGCGGGATAAAGCTTGAGTCTACCATATCCCTGATATCCTCGCTTGGGACATATCCCATACCTTTTTCAAGGATAATGGAAAAATTTAACGTAGCGTCGTCATTGATAGTAGCTAGATGCAAATCTTTGCTAACAACTTCAACTTCATCGTTTTCAAGGTCAAGACCTCTAATCTCTCTATGTCCGGAAAAAGAGTAGCTAACAACTACTTTTTTTGCGTCACCTTTGAGCTTAAATCTGATGTTTTTCAGATTCAATATAAACTCGGTTACGTCTTCCAGCATACCCCTAACATAGTCAAACTCGTGAGTTACACCTTCGATCTTTACAGCCGTTGGAGCAGAACCGACGCTTGAGCTTAGAAGAAGTCTTTTGAGCGGGTGTGCGACCGTAATCGCATAACCGCTTTCAAAAGGGAATATAGAGATTTTCGCTACGTTTTTATCGGAACTCTCAACCTCTATACTACTCGGTATAAAAGGTGCTACTTTGATTTTTTTCATATTTAGGCCACCTTATTATTTTGAATAGAACTCGATGATAAGTCTTTCGTCTACCGGTAATGTAACTTCGCTTCTCTCAGGGATTCTTGTGAATATACCGAAAAGTTTTTCTTTATCAACGTCAACCCAAGGTGAAATACCTGTTTGATTTGTAAGTTCCAAACTTCTAACTATTTGCGGGTTATTTCTTGATTTTTCGCAAACTTCGATTTTTTGTCCGGCTTTTACCCTGTAAGAAGGTATGCCGACTCTAGCACCGTCTACCAAGATATGTCCGTGGTTTACAAGCTGTCTAGCAAATCTTCTAGTTGTAGCAAAACCCATTCTGTAAACTACGTTATCAAGTCTTCTCTCAAGCAATTTAATGAAGTTTTCACCGGCATTACCACTTGCTCTTGAAGCATCGTCGTATAGTTTTCTAGTTTGTTTTTCGCTTAGACCGTACATAAATTTTACTTTTTGTTTCTCTCTAAGCTGAGTTCCGTATTCGCTTACTTTTGTTTTTCTTTGTCCGTGTTGTCCAGGCGCATAAGGTCTTTTATCAAGAGCCGATTTTCCGGCTAGTCTTCTTTCGCCTTTCATATCAAGGCTAACACCGAGTCTTCTCTCTAATTTTTCTACAGGTCCAGTATATCTTGCCATTATCTAAACTCCTTACACTCTTCTTCTTTTTGGAGGTCTACATCCATTGTGAGGAAGTGGAGTAACGTCTTTTAGATATACTACCCTTATGTCCCCTCTAGTGCCTACCGCTTTTACAGCCATCTCTCTACCGTTACCGGAGCCTTGAATTTTTATACCTAGTTCTTTTATTCCGTGTTCTTTAGCTTTAACGATTGCATCTTCAACAGCTTGTTGTGCTGCGAAAGGAGTCGATTTTTTACTTCCTTTGAATCCTAGGCTTCCCGCGCTTGACCAACAAATGGCATTACCCATTTCGTCGCTAACCGTAACAAGCGTGTTATTGAAAGAGGCTACTATATGGATGATGCCTCTAGCGATGTTTTTTCTAACTATTTTTTTCTTAACTTTTCTTTTCGCTGCCATATTTTTTTATCCTTTTAAATTACCCTTTTGGTTTTGAACCGACTGTTTTTCTCTTACCTTTTCTGGTTCTAGCATTAGTTTTTGTTCTTTGTCCTCTTACAGGAAGTCCTTTTCTGTGTCTGAGGCCTCTAAAGCTTCCAAGATCCATAAGGGCTTTGATGTCCATAGAAACTTTTTTTCTAAGGTCACCTTCAACAACGTAATTATCTTGAATCTCTTTTCTTAGTGCTGCCGCTTCATCTTCGGTAAGCTCGTGTACTCTTTTGTCTATTGAGATACCGGTAGCAGCCAAAATTTCAAGAGATTTTGCATGTCCTATCCCGTAGATATAGGTCAAAGCAAATTCAAGTCTTTTTTTCTTAGGAAGGTCAACACCTGCAATCCTTGCCATTTACTTATCCTTGTCTTTGTTTGTGTTTTGGATTTTCGCAAATTACGCGAACTATGTTTTTTCTTTTGATTATTTTGCACTTATCGCACATCTTTTTAACAGACGGTGCTACTTTCATAAAAATGCTCCTTGATTATATTAAACCTAAATTCTAGGCACAACCGCTAAAAGTCTGCGCACGGAAAAAAGAGACGAATTTTACCACTTTTTAAGTAAAAACTTACTTATACCTAAAAGTGATTCTTCCTTTGTCTAGACTGTACGGTGTAAGTTCGACCTTGACTTTATCGCCGGGTAGAATCTTTATATAATTCATCCTCATTTTTCCGGCGATGTGCCCTAATATTATGTGCCCGTTTTCAAGCTCTACCCTAAAAGTAGCGTTCGGCAATGCCTCTACGACTACTCCGTCAATTTCTATGACATCGTCTTTCGCCATCAATCCTCCCTAAATTTTCGACAAAACTTCGGCTCTGCCGTTGATTACGGCAACGGTATGCTCATAGTGGCTTCCTCTAAGTCCGTCGCTCGATATAACACCCCATTTATCGCTAAGGACTTTGGAGTTTCCCTCTTTTTGGCAAATCATCGGTTCAATACAAAAAACCATCCCGTTTTTTATTTTTGGACCCTGATTTGGATTCCCTTCTACATAATTTAATATTGACGGCTCTTCATGCGGCTTTCTACCGATTCCGTGTCCACAATAATTTCTTAGAGGTTTATACCCTCTATTTAAAATATAAGATTCGACCAAAGCGCTAAGCTCTTTAAATCTCATCCCCTCTTTGACCGATGCTATCGCAAACTCTAAAGATTCTTTAGCACACAAAAGGAGACTCTCGTCTTTTTCCGATATACTACCTACGCCTACGGTTACGGCAGTATCGCCGTACCAACCGTTAAGTTCGGTACCTATATCTAGTCCGACTATATCACCCTCTTTTAAAACCACGTCACTAGGTATGCCGTGAATAATCACCTCGTTAACCGAGATGCATATAGCTTCCGGAAATCCGTAAAGCCCTTTGAAAGACGCTTTAGCCCCCCTGGAAACTATAAACCTCTCGGTTTCTTCGGAGATAGATTTAGTACTTGTACCAACCTTCACAAGAGTTTTTGCATACTCTATAGCCTCGGCGGCTATTTTGCTAGCCGCCCGCAGAGACTCTATCTCTGTTTTGTTTCTTATGTTGATAGCCATAAAAAATTAAAGGCCTACGGCGCTAAGCGTCTGATATTTTCCGGTATAAACCTGAGCTTCGATTTTTCTCATCGTATCAAGTGCCACCTGCACGACTATCAGTACAGCCGTACCACCGAAATAAAACGGTATACCCATTGCTTTGACAAGTAGCCATGGCAATGTCGTGATAAGTCCTAGATATAATGCGCCAAATAGCGTAAGTCTACTTGCTACCTCATTCAGAAATTCGGCTGAATGTTCACCGGGTCTAACACCTGGGATAAAGCCGCCTTGTCTTTTTAGGTTTTCGGAAATATCTTTCGCACTAAACGCTATAGATGCGTAAAAATATGCAAAAAAGACAACGAACAAAAACGTTAGAGCATTAAAAGCATACCCTTGCGGATGGATAAAATCTCTAATCGCTATGACCCAAGGGTTTGAACTAGCTTGCATAACCGTAGTCGGGAACATCAAAATCGCCGATGCGAAAATCGGAGGAATAACGCCGCTTAGGTTTAGCTTTATAGGTATATAGTTCATAATTCTTTTGTTATGGTTTGCCATCAACGTTTTTCGCTGATACGAAACAGGAATTCTCCTCTCTGCAAGCTCCACATAGATGACGCTTCCGACCGTTGCAACAATAAGCAGAACAATTGCTACCAATGTCAGGAAATGCATTTCGCCGGTATTTACAAGCGTGACGGTGTTTCCTATAGCGCTAGGGATAGAGGAGACAATGCCCGCAAAGATAATAAGGCTAATTCCGTTTCCGATTCCACGTTGTGTAATCTGCTCACCAATCCACATAAGCATCATGGTTCCGGCAAGCATCGAAAATGCTGAAATTGCCACAAACACGGCAGGATCTATCATAACCGCACTCTCTCCGGCTTTTCCTGTAAGGCTTTGCAAGCCGACAGATACACCGATTGCCTGTATGAGAGTTATCGCAATAGTCGCATATCTAATGATTTGCATATACTTGACCATGCCGTCACGCTCTTTTTTCATCTTTCCAAGTTCAGGAAAAGTTGCGGCAAGAAGTTCCATAATGATTGATGCTGTAATGTAGGGCATAATGCCGAGCGAGATTATACTTAGTCTTTCAAGGGCGTTACCGCTAAACATATTGAATAGACCCAGAGCGTTTGCCGAGTTGGCATCGAAAAACTCTTTTACTACTTCTATATTGACGCCCGGAACAGGCACATAGGCTAAAATCCTATATGCCAATAAAAAACCGAGAGTAATTAGAATTTTGTTAGCTAAACCTTTATCCATTTACTTTGCCGCTAGTAGTAATCGCTTCATCTTTTATTTTTGAAGCGAGTTCTTTGGCTTTGCTTCCGATTAGTTTAACTTTTGTTACGTAGTTTGGCAACTTGATAACGCCTTTGATTGCGTCCAAAGTTATCTCGGAAAGCTCTGCAACTTTCACGATTCTATCCGTGTTGATTACGTAAGCTTTTTCTACTTTACTAGTAAATCCGATTTTCGGCAACCTTCTTTGTAGCGGTTGCTGTCCACCCTCAAAACCTCTTTTAGCAGTATAACCGGATCTCGCAGTTTGACCTTTGCCGCCTCTAGTGGCAGTTTTGCCCATACCGGAGCCTTGTCCTCTACCGATTCTTTTTGTTCTGTGCGTACTGCCAGCGGCAGGAGTTAGATTATCTAGTCCCATTTATTGCCCCTTTACGCTTGTAAGCGCTTTTACAGTTGCTCTAACAACATTTGAAGGGTTAGTAGAGCCAAGCTGTTTTGACAAAATATCTTTTATACCTGCAAGCTCAAGAACAGGTCTGGCGGCACCACCGGCCTTAACACCAGTACCCTCTTTTGCAGGCTTCAATATTATTTTGCTCGCATTATATTTCACTTCGATGTCATGGGCTATAGTAGTCCCTTTCAAATCGACAGTTACTAGATTTTTAAAAGCGTCTTCTACAGCTTTTTTTATAGCATCCGGAACCTCTTTGGCTTTGCCGAATCCATATCCGACTTGTCCTTTTTTGTTCCCGACTATCATTAGGGCGTTAAATCTAAATCTTCTACCGCCCTTTACAACCTTTGTTACCCTGCCGATATTTACGACAACCTCTTCAAACTCTTCTCTATTAATTTCCATCATCTCTAAAGCCCTTAAAAGCTAATTCCGTTTTCTCTCAAAGCGTCCGCAAAAGAGGCTACGACGCCGTGATAAAGGTAGCCGTTTCTGTCGAATACTATTTCTGATATGTTTTTAGCTTTCAGCCCATCAGCCAAAGCTTTAGCTACGACTTTTACACCTTCTCTGTTTGGTTTTACACCCAATTTAGAGCCGTCAGCGCTTGCAAGCGTTACACCTTTTGTATCGTCGATCGCTTGAGCATAAAAATATTTGTTTGATTTAAATATGCTAACTCTAGGTTTTACTTCACAACCGAATATTTTGGCCCTGATTTTTAGCTTAGCCTTGAATCTTCTTTTTGTTTTAAGTTTTAATGCTTTACCCATAGACTAACCCTTACTTCTTAGACGTTTTGCCCGCTTTTCTGCGGATAGTTTCGTCTGAGTATTTAACACCTTTACCTTTGTAAGGCTCCGGTGGTCTAAACTCTCTAATTACGGCTGCGACTTGACCTACTTGTTGCTTATCGGCACCTTTGATGCTTACAACGTTTTTGTCAACCGCTATCTCAATCCCTTCCGGAATTTCAAATATAACAGGGTGAGAGTAGCCAAGAGCCATCTCAAGTTTGCCGCCGTTAACGGCTGCCCTGTAACCGACACCGTTTATTTCGAGTTTTTTCTCGAAACCTTTGTCAAGACCTAGAACTATATTGTTAGCCAAAGCCCTATATGTTCCCCAGAATGCTCTGTCTTGCTTAGTTTCACCTTTTAGTCCAAAAACTATTTTGCCGTCGTTTATCTCTATATTTACTCTATCCAAAGTATCAAGTGTCTTTGTAAGCTTAGCATTTTTGATAGTAATTACACTACCGTCAACGCTAGCTTCAACACCTTGTGGAAGGGTAATCGGCTCTTTTCCAATTCTTGACATCTCTTACCTCACCAAATACTGCAAAGAACTTCGCCGCCGACTCCAAGTTTGTGGGCGCTATCGTTATCCAAAACGCCTTTTGAAGTTGACACTACGATTGTTCCGTAGCCGTTTTTAAATTTTTTGATCTCAGCGCAAGGCTTATAGATTCTTCTTCCCGGCTTAGAGATTCTTTTAATCTCGTTAATAACCGGTTTGCCGCTTTGGTTGTATTTCAAAACGACGTTGATTTTTTTCTTAGTCCCTTCTTCCACTACTTTGTAGCTTTCGATGTACCCTTTTTCTTGAAAAACTTTCAAAACGGATTCAACGATTTTTGCATAAAGAACGTGGGTAACCTCTATTCTTCTCATAGAGGCGTTTCTGATTCTAGTCAGAGTATCCGCTATAATATCATTCATATTCTCACACCCTTACCAGCTTGATTTTTTAAGGCCGGGAATCAAACCCTCGTTGCCCATTTTTCTTAAGCATACTCTGCAAATACCGAAATCTCTGTAAACAGAGTGCGGTCTTCCGCAGATAGAGCATCTTGTGTACGCTCTTACTTTGAACTTAGGTTCTCTGGCACATTTTGCTATCATCGACTTCTTAGCCATTAGTTCTTTCCTTTCGCAAACGGCATACCCATTAACTCTAGTAGTCTAAAAGCCATTTTATCGTTTGTCGTGCTAGTAGCTATAGTAATATTCATACCGTGAATTTTGATGATATTGTCATACTTTACTTCAGGGAAGATAAGTTGCTCGGTAAGACCGAAACTATAATTTCCTCTTCCGTCAAAACCGGTTCTTGAAACACCTTTGAAGTCTTTTACTTTCGGCAAAGATAGTGAGATTAGTTTCTCTAGAAAGTTGTACATATTTGCACCTCTTAGAGTAACCTTAACACCTACGTTCATCCCCTCTCTGATTTTGAAACCTGAGACAGATTTTTTTGCTTTAGTTATTACGGCTTTTTGACCTGCTATCAAAGATATAGTGTCGGCTATGTTTTGAAGAAGCTTTGTATCTTTTGATCCCTCTCCGCAACCGACAGAAATAACGATTTTTTCTAGCTTTGCTATCTGCATAGCATTTGCAGTGGCAAACTCTTCGCTAAGTTTTGCCTTAATGCTTTGGTTATATAAATCTTTTAGTGTTGCCATCTATTAAGCCCCTTCGGCTATACGAACGTTTGATGCATCCATTGGAGTCTCAACGTTCATAAAACCGCCGTTTTGATTTTGCTCGCTCGGTTTAACCGCTTTTTTAGCCATTTTGCAACCCTCGACTAGAACTTTGTTAGCCTTAGGGAAAACGGCAAGCACTTTACCTTTTTTGCCTTTGTCGTCACCTGCGATTATCTCTACGGTGTCGCCTTTTTTGATTTTTAGTTTAGTCATTACAAAACCTCCGGCGCTAGCGAAACTATTTTCATAAAGTTCGCATATCTGATTTCTCTGCCTACAGGTCCAAAAATCCTTGTACCTACCGGCTCTCTCTTGTTGTCAAGGATAACCGCTGCATTATCGTCGAATCTAATTAGGGAGCCGTTTTCTCTTTGAAGCTCTTTTTTAGTTCTAACGACGACGCATTTTACGACTTGACCTTTTTTTACTTTACCGTTCGGGATAGCTTTTTTTACAGAAGCAACTATTACGTCGCCGACTGTTGCATATCTTCTTTTTGAGCCGCCCAAAACTTTAATACACATAAGTTCTTTAGCGCCGCTGTTGTCAGCAACGTTCATTCTAGTAAAACTTTGTATCATAGAACCGCTCCTGTCTTAAGGATGCTTTTTAGTCTAAAAGATTTGCTTTTAGAAAGCGGTCTGCACTCAACCGCAGATACGAAATCACCTACGTTTAGGCTATTTGCCTCATCGTGGATTAGGTATTTTTTGTGTCTTTTTACGAATTTGTGGTATCTTGGGTGCATCATTCTTCTTTCGACAAGAATCGAATAGGTTTTGTCTCCGGATTTTTTGATTACGACACCTTGAATTTCTCTTTTATGGCTGTTCATAACTTACTTCCTTATTTACCGGCTTGGGCGGTAATCGCCGTCTGGATTCTTGCGATATCTTTTTTCGCTTCTCTTATTTCGTTAGGATTTGTAAGCTGCATAGTTTTTAGCTTCATTTTCAACTCGAAAAGCTTTAGTTTTTTCTCTTTTAGTAGCTCGGCTAGTTCGGCTACGCTTTTTGCGTTAATCTCAGTATACTTCATTTTCACTCTCTAGCGTTACGATTTTCGTTTTGAAAGGGAGTTTGTGCATAGCTCTTGTAAGAGATTCTTTTGCAAGACCCTCTTCAACTCCGGTCATCTCATAAATGATTCTGCCCGGTTGTATGTTCATTACCCACTCTTCTACTCCGCCTTTACCTTTACCCATCCTAGTCTCAAGAGGCTTGGCTGTTAGAGGTTTATCAGGGAATACCCTAATCCATAGTTTTCCGGTTCTTTTTACGTTTCTAGTAATAGCAATCCTTCCGGCTTCTATTTGTCTAGAGTTTATTCTTCCGGCTTCTACCGCTTTTAGACCGATAGTTCCGAATGAAAGGTTGCATCCAACATAGGTTTTACCTCTGTTTCTACCTTTCATTTGCTTTCTATATTTAGTTCGTTTTGGCATCAACATGATTACTGCCCTCTTCTCGATCTTCTTTTCGGTTTAGAGTCTTCTGTTTTTTCAGTCGTCTCTTCCGATTTGTCCGCTTTAGCGCCTCTTGATAGGACCTCACCTTTGAATATCCAAACTTTTACGCCGATAACGCCGTATGTAGTATGAGCCTCAGCGGTACCGTAATCAATATTTGCTCTGATGGTGTGTAGCGGAACTCTACCCTCAAGATACCATTCGGTTCTTGCCATCTCTGCACCGCCAAGTCTTCCGGCGACCATTATTTTGATCCCCTTTGCACCTGATTTAAGGGCAGATTGCATAACTTTTTTCATAGCTCTTCTAAAGGCTACCCTTTTTTCAAGCTGCGTAGCTACGTTTTCAGCACAAAGTACCGCAGACGTTTGAGGTTTTTTCTCTTCTTTAATGTTGATTAGAACCTCTTTGCTAGTCATTGCAGAGATATCATTTTTTAGTTTTTCTATCTCAGCACCTTTTTTACCGATGATAATACCCGGTCTAGCAGATACAACGGTAACTTTCACTTTTTTTGCAGTTCTTTCGATAACGATATCGGAAACACCTGAAAAATAAAGTTTTTGTTTTAGATATTTTCTAATTTTATAGTCTTCGGCTATGTTATTAGGCATCTCTTTTAGAGAAGGAAACCATCTTGATCTCCAACCGGTATTGATTCCAAGCCTAAGTCCTATAGGATTTACTTTTTGACCCATACTACTTATCCTTTGCTTGTGTAACTTCGACGAATATGTGAGACGTCGGTTTTCTTATAGGGGTAGCTCTACCTCTGGCTCTTGGAGTAAATCTCTTTAGAACCGGACCTGCATCGACTCTGCAAGAAGATACCACCACTTCGTCGGCTTCAAAACCGCCGTTAGCAACTGCCGTAGCGATAGCTTTAGATATGAATTTGGCACCTTTGTTTGCCATGAAATCAAGAGCGGCGATTGCTGCTTCCGCATTCATACCTTGAACTTCTCTAGCTATAAGTCTAGCTTTTGTAGGAGAAAGTCTGATAAATTTAAGCGCTGTTTTACTCATCCTCTTCCCCTTACTTACCTATTTTCTTCTGGACGGAACCTTTGTGTCCTTTGAAGGTTCTAGTCGGAGCAAATTCACCTAGTTTATAGCCTACGTGTGCCTCGCTAACATGAACCGGAACAAATTGTCTGCCGTTATGTACGTTAAAGGTAAGACCTATCATTTCAGGAGATACCATACTTCTTCTCGACCATGTTTTGATCGGTTTATTTGAATTTTCAGCCTTAGCTTTAGTCACCTTTTTTTGAAGGTGAGCGTCAATAAAAGGCCCTTTTTTTACTGATCTAGCCATTATCTAACACCTTTTTTTCTTCTTGAGATAATGTATTGGGTTGATTTTTTCTTAGGTTTTCTAGTTTTTAGACCTTTAGTTTTTTGACCCCACGGAGATACAGGATGTCTGTGTCCGTTTGATTTACCTTCACCACCACCGTGCGGGTGATCGATTGGGTTCATCGCAGAACCTCTCGTTTGAGGTCTAATACCCATGTGTCTTGCACGTCCGGCCTTACCTATAGTTACGTTTGAGAAGTCTTCGTTTCCGACGCTTCCGATAGTAGCTATACACTCGGACAATACATATCTAACCTCAGAGCTTGGAAGTCTAAGAATAGTATATTTACCCTCTCTACCCATTAGCTGAGCATAGTTACCTGCGGCTCTGGCCATTTGAGCGCCTTTACCCGGTTTTAGCTCGATGCAGTGGATGATAGTACCGACAGGGATGCTTTTTAGTTTCATAGCATTGCCTGCTACGATGTCAAGACCGCCTTCTGCCGCCATAACTTTATCGCCTACTTTTACACCACTTGGTTGAATGATATATCTTTTTTCACCGTCAGCATAATTAACAAGCGCAATTCTGCAGTTTCTGTACGGATCGTATTCGATTGCCGCTACAGTACCTTGGATATCAAATTTATTTCTTTTAAAATCTATGATTCTATAAAGTTTTTTAGCGCCGGCCTCTTTGTGTCTGGAGGTAATTCTACCTTGGTTATTTCTACCCGCTTTTGCCGCTACTCTTACTAGAAGGCTTCTTACTTTCGGTTTTGCCGTAATATCAGAGCTATCTAGGTTTGACATCGTCCTTCGGCTAGGGGTATATGGTTTATAAGTTTTAATTGCCATCTTCTATTCCTTATACCGCAAGACTTTCTAGTTTTGCACCTTCAGGAAGTTTTACATAGAACTTCTTGAATGCGTCTCTTTGCCCGATTACACCCTTAAATCTTTTGGTTTTACCGTCCATTCTAAGAGAGTTTACTTTTTCAGGCGTGAATCCAAAATACTCTTGAAATACTCTTTTTAGTGAGTTTTTTGTCATTTTCGGAGATGTTTGGACAACAAGTACTCCGGCTTCTTGAAGGCCTAGAGATTTTTCCGTATATAGTATTGTTTTTATATCTGTGATATCAGCCATCTTAGCCCTCTTTTACGATTTTATCGTAAGCGTCTTTTTCGATTACTACCGAGTGGTATGTGCTTACAAAATATGCGTTAATTTCCGTATAATCGATTAGATAGCAGCTTTGAATGTTTCTAAAAGCCAAATACGTTTTTTCGTCAAAGTTGTTTGCTATCAAAAGCGAATCTCTTTGACCCAAAGTTTTTAGAACTTTAGACGCATCTTTAGTTTTTCCGCTCTCAACTGCAAGACTATCGACAACAAAAAGTTTGCCTGCCGCAGCTTTTTCAGCCAAAGCACATTTAAGTGCAAGTCTTTTTTGTTTTACGTTAATTTTTTGAAAATAGTTTGTTTTGTTTTTTGGACCGAAAGCAACACCGCCGCCTACGAATACAGGAGATGTGATTGAGCCGGCTCTTGCTCTACCGCCACCTTTTTGGCTCCACGGTTTTTTACCGCCGCCAGATACGTCGCCTCTACTTTTTGTATGTGCATTAGCAGTTCTAAGATTAGAAAGATAAGCTTTTACATACAAATATAGATTGTGCGGGTTGATATCCGCATAACTTGCCGGAAGAGCAAGTTTTGAGCTTTCTTTTAGGTCTTTGTCTAGTACTATCGCTGAACTCATTTTACAACCCTTACTTTGCCGAATCCGCCGTTAGCACCAGGGACGCTCCCTTTTACTACCAAGACACCGGCATTTTTATCAAAGCTAACGACCTCACATTTAACAGTAACTGTTTCGTTACCGTACTGTCCGGCCATTTTTTTACCTCTTTGAACTCTACCCGGCCACTCTCTGTTACCGATAGAACCTGTTCTTCTGTGGAATCTTGAACCGTGAGCACCAGGGCCGCCGGCAAAGTTCCATCTTTTGATCGCACCGCTAAAACCTCTACCTTTTGTTTTAAAAGTAGCTTTTAGCTCTTTAGCGCCTTCTAGCGAAGCGCTCTCTTGATCGCCTGTTTCTTTGTTATCTACTACCAAAGATGCAAATTTATTGAACTCTTTTGATAGGTTGTAAGCTTTTTGCTGACCCTCTATCGCCTTGTTCATCGCTTTGCCCCTAGAGTAAGCAACCAAAGATTTACCTTCTTCGTTGATTTTCACAACTTTCGCAGGCAACACTTTAAGCAAAGTGACTGCATTTGACACTTCGCCGAGCGTTCTGCTCATTCCTATTTTTTCAACCAAAAATTCCATTGTTCGATTTTCCTTAGTTAGCCATTGATCTTACTTCGACATCCACTTCAGGAGCGAGGTCAAGTTTCATAAGCGCATCTACAGTATCCGGCGATGCCGCTACTATATCGATAAGTCTTGCATGAATTCTGATTTCAAACTGCTCTCTAGAGTCTTTGTTGATGTGTGGGGATCTTAGAACCGTATATTTTCTTATCTTTGTCGGAAGCGGAATAGGACCGATTAGTTCGGAACCGGTTCTCTTTACGGCATCGATTATTGCAGACACAGATTTGTCGAGGACTCTGTTGTCATACGCCCTAAGTTTGAGTCTTAGTTTTTCCATGGAAATGTATCCTTTAAAGAACTTAAAGCCTTGCGGCTTCGAAAATTGAGAACGTAATTGTACCGTAACAATAATAGAGAGTCAAGCAAAATAAGGGGTTTATTTACCGGAAATAGCAAAATTATATCCTTTTAAAAAGGACAAAAATACTAAAATTAAGCTAGAATGATTTTTCACAATAGGGGTACAAAATGGATGTTTTTGAGAAGCTTCTTGCGGAGACACCGAGAAAAATAACGGCATTTGAACGAAAAATATCGCTACCGGACTCCGATGCACTCATATACGGCCCTCCGGAATCAGGGAAAACGACCGCCGCTCTCCTTTATGCTTCGCAAAAAAAGGGGGGATACATATACGTCAACCTAAAAGACCTAAGGCTAAAAAATCCGGATATTGCTACGCTTTTTAGGTTTTGTAACTCAAAAAATATATCGACGCTAATTTTGGACGGTTACAAAAACGATACCTTGCCGCTTGACGACAAAATTCAAACTATCCTTATAACAGAATATAAATCTGACATCGAGGGCACAGATCCCATAAGGATAGGGGGGCTTGATTTTGAAGAGTATCTATCCTTTTTTGAGAGACATACCCCGCAAAAAAAAGAGGAGGATTTGCAAGACGAGAGGATAGCCCAGATCTTTGCCCACTATATAAAAGACGGTGTAAACCCGCAAAAGATTTTTTTGCCTGAGTACAAAAAAATCAAATTTTCACAAGATACGATCCAAAAAATTGCCGAAAATCAAACCGAGTTTTTGATACTTTGCACCCTTTTTAAAAAAACAGCCTCAAAATTATCACTGCTCCAAATTTTCACGATGCTAAAAAACGAATATAAAATATCAAAAGATTTTTTTTATGATTATTGTGAAAAACTAAAACAAAAAGAGATTGTCCATTTTGTCGAAAAATTTGACGTTAAAAACGGACCGAAAAAGATATATCCATATGATTTTGCGTTTAAATCGGCTGTCGATTTTGAAAAGGATTTCTCTGCAGTTTTTGAAAATATGGTTTTTTTAGAGCTTCGCTCTAGGGGGTACAAATGTTTTTATATAGATGAGCTAGGCCTATACGTGGAACAACTCTCAAAAGCGATACTTGCAAAACCGTTTTTATCCGAAAACTACGATAGGCTGACCCTAAAACTATTCAAAAAAGCGGCTGAGCTTGGAATTAAAGAGCTAAATACGGTAACGGTCGGCAACGAGGATGTCAGAGAGCAAAACGGTATCACGATAGAGGCCGTCCCATTTTGGCAATGGGCTCTTAGCCTATAAAAATAAACAGGAGTTAACTTGGTTATATGCGGAATAGACGAGGCCGGCAGGGGGCCTCTGGCAGGCCCTTTGGCAATAGCCGGATGTATTTTGGCGGGAGAGATAAAAGGGTTAAACGACTCAAAAAAGCTGACCGAAAAACGTAGAGAAGAGCTATACGAAGAGATAATCGCAAACTCCAAATACCACATCGCCATGTTTGATGCGGCAAAGATAGATTCGATCGGCCTATCAAAATGTATCACAAGTGGACTCATTCAGATAAAAAATAACCTCGCAGCAGAAAAATATATATTTGACGGAAATAGTAGATTTGGAGTCTCCGGAATCGAAACAATGATCAAAGCCGACACGCAGATTACGGAGGTCATGGCGGCCTCGATTTTGGCGAAGGTGACGAGAGATAGAGTAATGACAAAGCTAGCCGAAATATATCCGGCATACGGTTTTGCGTCGCATAAAGGATACGGTACCGCAGCCCATATAGAGGCTATCAGGATACACGGATTGTCGCCGGAACATAGAGAGAGTTTTAAGCCGAAAAAGCTTCAAGCGACCCTTTTTTAGCATTTTTTTAAAATAAATTCTCTATTTAATTTTGAGATAGTAAAATATTTTTTACTTTAGATAGATAGGAAATAGCAAAAAGTGAAGTTTTTTTATACTTTTATAGTTTTTATTATATTTGTAACATCTGTTAACGCTGCCGATACAAGACTTGACACAATCAAAAAAACAGGAAAATTGCGTGTTTGCGTATGGCCTGAGTATTACGGAATTTCATACGTAGATACAAGGACCCAACAGCTGAGCGGAATAGACGTGGATTTGGCAAAGGAGCTAGCAAAAGATCTTGGCACAACTCCGGTTTTTGTCAAAAGCTCGTTTGCTACGCTGATAGACGACGTGACGACTGAGAGATGCGATATCGCAATGTTCGCAATCGGACACACACCGGAGCGGGCGGCAAAAATCCGTCTCACTTCAGCTCACATAAGTAGCGATATTTATGCGATTACGACAAAGGATAACAAGAGGGTCAAGAGCTGGAACGACATAGACAAAAAAGATGTCGTTGTAGCGGTTGCCAAAGGGACATATCACGAAGGTGTTATGCGCTCAAAACTCAAAAACGCAACGCTATCGGTTGTAGCAAATCTCCACGCCAGAGAGCAAGAGGTTGAATCCGGACGGGCAGACGTATTCATGACCGATTATCCATTTGGAATGTTGATGCTATCCAAAACATCATGGGCAAAACTACTAAAACCGGAGAGAGCCTATCATATCACCGAATACGGATGGGCGGTAAAATACGGCGACGATATCTTTTTTGAAAGAATCGAGAAATTTTTGAGAGATATCAAAAAAGACGGAAGGCTACAAAAAGCGGCAAAAGATAATTCGTTAGAGGCTATAGTAAACCTGAAATGAGCGTTCTAAATAAAATAACCTCACTGCTCGATAAAAACGGCAGAAAGGTTTTATACATCGCCGCCTTGGCTGTTTTTATCATTATGGGTGGGGTATCCGGATCTTTGTATATGCTTAGATCGGAAGCGGTCGATACCCACATGAAGCTAGCCACACTGCACGCATCGACTTTTACCGATCAGTTAGAGCAAACCGTAACGGCGCTCGATTATACCCTTGACACTTTTGCCGCTACAAAGGGCGGAGATTATAAAACCGAAGAGCTTCAAGAACTTTTGGAAAACTCCCCTTTTATCCGTTCAGTCGGTATTTTGGACGAAAACGGGAAAATCGTCGCCGATTCAAACCCGTCAAACATCAACCTGACAATCCTCACAAAAAACTTTTTTCCTGTTCCGGCATTTGAAGAACCGATACTTAGGTTCTCATCCGTATGGGAGGGGAGAGGGTTTTATGACGGGCATCAGGCCGATAAAAAAACGGTAGCGGCAGACGCTATAACTTTTTTGCCCCTAATAAAACAATTCCAAAACGGTAAAAACAGCGGCTACATAGTCGTAACCCTAAATACCGAATATTTTCAAAGAAAATACAAACAAAATCTTCCGATAAACACCGGATACGTAGATATATACCTGATAGACGGCTCTCTGTTATTCTCAACAGATCCCGCTGCGATACTCGGCACAACCGATCCTAAGATAAAAAATCTTCTCTCAAAAGGGAGAGACGATATGTTTGTCGAGGAGAGCAACGAAAACAAAGAGAGTTTGATCTCATTAAAAATCGCAAAAAACTACCCCCTTGCCGTATGCGTCAGGCTACCTTATGACAAAACCCTTGCGGAGTGGGAGAGGCAAAGGAAAAATGTTTTAGCGATAACAGCAACACTCGTAATTTTGAGTGTTACGTTGGCCCTTTTGTTGTTTATCAGAAGCAAGGAGCAACAAAGGCTAGAAGATGGGATACTAAAATCAAAAATGGCCGCCAAGGGTGAGATGATCAGTATGATCGCCCACCAGTGGAGACAGCCTTTGGCTGCATTGTCGGTTATTTTGGCAAATATTCAGGATGCACACAAATATAATGAGCTAACCGACGAATATCTAAATGAAACCGCAACACAGGCAAACTCAATACTAAAACAGCTATCAAAGACAATCGACGATTTTAGAAGGTTTTTTAAACCCGAAGGGGAGAAGAAAAGTTTTTGTTTGTGCGTTGTTGCGCACGAATCGACAGGGCTCATATTTGCCGAGCTTCTCTCAAAAAATGTTAGAGTCTACATAAACGGTATCGAAAAAAATATGGCAGCTGAGCCGGTATGCGATATATCGGCCACCGTCATCGGCTACAGAAATGAGTTTGTGCAGGTTTTGATTGCTTTACTACAAAACTCTTACGAGGCAATAGAAAAAAGCGGTCAGAAAGATGGAAAAATCTACATAGATATAGAGCCTAAAGATAAAACCTGCACCCTTACGATAAAAGACAACGGCGGAGGAATAACCGAAGAGATTATGGGGCAGATATTTGAACCGTATTTTTCTACAAAAACCGAAAAAAACGGAACCGGAATGGGGCTTTATATGGCAAAAACGGTGATAGAAAAAACTATGGACGGACAAATCTCAACATACAACACTTACGAAGGAGCGGTATTTTGTATAGAATTACCAAAAGCGCAAAACATACAAATCTTTTAAAATTGGCTATGGCCTCAACTGTCCTGCCATTGTCACTATCTGCGGGAGCTAATGATTTTACGGTATCAGGGGAGATTAGGAGCGGTTTTGTAGAGTACGACTACTCGACACCGCTTGACTCAAGGGCTTTTGCGGCCATATTTAAGGCCGGGGTTGAAACACCAAAATACAACGGCTTTTACGGCAAAGTCATGGGTGCTGCAGCAAACGATCTTGGGCAATCTGATCTGGAGGTAGGCAAACAGAGAAAATCGGTAATTTTCAGACGCAAGGCGGACGGAAGCTACTCTAATTTTGAAATTTTGCAAGAGCTTTATCTAGGGTATGAATCAAAAGAGCACTCGTTTAAAATAGGGAGAAACGAGTTTATCTCCCCGATGATAAGCAAAGATGATTTTTATATGTTTGCAAACAGCTTCGAAACGCTCAGCTACAAAAACAGATCTCTTCCGTTTACGACACTAGAGGGCGGCTATATCCACAAAATGGCCGGTGTTTGGGATAGCAGAAGCGACGGGAGCAACTTTAGGAGCATGAGCGATGCCTCTATGGTGTCGCAACTAAACAAAGACGAGGCTAACAACGGCGGGGTTTATTATGCCGGGGCAGATTACAAAAACGGTTCGCACACCGCAAAACTATGGGAGTACTATGCAAAAGAGCTATACAACACCGTTTTTGCATCATACGACTATGCTTTTGAATACGGCAATACATCGTTTATCGCAGGGGCTCAATATATTGATTTTTCAGAGGTCGGCAAGCTATCAAAAAGCTCTACGAATATATCGGTAAACGTATACTCGGCATCTCTGGAGGGAAAACACAAAAGCGGAATCTCCGGCTCTTTTAGCGCTACAAAATTCGGCTCCGGCGACGGAGAGCAATATGTTTTGGGTGCATGGGGCGGCTATGCCTATCCGACAAAAGGGTTCATTTTTCACTTTCACGAGTCAAACTCTTTTAGGGATGCTATCGGCTACAAATACCAACTGGGGTACGATTTTGACGGAGTCCTAAAAGGTCTATCGGCAAATACCAGATATGTAGACTATAGACTAAATACCGGATATTCAACCCTAAACAACAAACCGCAGGACGGCATGAAACTAATCGGCGGACAGCTCAAATACGGTTTTTTAAAAAACGGGTACTGTAGCGCCGTCTATGAGCAGGGGCATCTGAGCGGTGTTGCCGCTTTTAGCGGATTTAGGCTTATCGGGGGATATAAGTTTTAGAATCTAAATGGCTATAATGTCACTTTTTGAAAATTTAAAAAAGTAATAATTTAGGACTTTTAAATATGATTTCAAAGCTAGATCTAGCCGTCTTATTCGTCGAGGATGAAGAGACTATACTAGACTGTATGGGCATTTATTTCAAAAGACGTTTTAGAGACGTTTATCTGGCGGCTGACGGCGCCGAGGGGTTGGAGAAATTCAGAGAATATAGACCCGACCTAGTTGTAACAGATATTGAGATGCCAAAACTAGACGGACTTGAGATGAGCAAAGAGATACGGAAAATATCCCCCGATACCCCTATTATTTTGACGACCGCCTACAATGAGGATGCTCAGGTCGAGGAGGGAAAAAGGATAGGCATCTCGGCATATCTACTAAAACCTGTCGATTATGCTGATTTAGATGGGGTTATCGCTACATTGTTTAAATGAGTTATCCGATTGATGCTCAAATTTCAGGCGGAGCCGTAAATTAGGTCTTCGTCGTGAGCGCCCACGCCGCCCTTATATTTTGATTGATGCTCAAATTTCCGGCAGAGCCGTAAATTAGGTCTTCGGCAGACAGCCCACGCCGCCTTGCGGCTTATAGGCATAGAATTTGATTAGAGCCACTCTACGTGAGCGTCTAGTTTGCCGTTTGTGTCTTTTTGAAGTTTAAAATATATCTTAAAAACCTGTCCGTTTCTAAACTTTATCTCACCGGAACAATCCACTGTTTTTGCCTCTTTGTTTTCTGTTATCATAGATGTATTGGCAAGCATCGGACCGTACTCTGTATACGATAGCTCAACTAATGTTTTTTGTTCAGGATTTAGAAAATTCTGCCACTCGTCGCCGACAATGGATGGATTTTGCTTTTGTGCAAGTTGTTGTTTTATCGTCTTTGAAACCGAATCCATAACGGCTTTTCTGGTCTCCTCCCCTTCGCACTTCAGCCCCTTTTCACCGCAACCGGACAATATTAAAGCCACATACAGACAACCGGACAACAACAAAAGATTTTTAACCATTACATACCCTTACAATATAACCCGTATTTTTTAAATTATAGCGATACACCCTCTATCCGTCAAGCCTCGCTAGCTCTGAGTTCGGCATTTGTAAACCGTAATCTACTCGCCAAAACGCTAGCAAGCCCCTCTAAAAATCTAAGGGATATTTTTTTGTGCTCCTCCGCAAAAGCATCAAACTCAGCTCTGGAGAGGACAAACAACTCCGTATCTTTTTCGGCTATAGCATCCGCCGAACGTGAAGCTCCGTCCAAAAATGCAATCTCCCCGAAAAACATCCCCTGCCCAAACGTGCTGATATGATACGACTGTCCGTCAGATATAGGCAAGGCTATCCTAACGCTCCCTTTTCTGATCAAAAACAGCTCATCACCTCCGTCTCCCGCTTTAAATATCTTCTCTCCCGCCTTAAACGACACTTTTTGCATCCGCTCTTCCAAAGAGATTATCGTCTCCTCTTTTTTGGATTTAAACAGTTCAAACTGAGCCAGAGAATAACTCTGTTCATCCTCTCCCTCCAAAAACTCGTCCTCAATTAGCCTGTCTTCCACCCACTCTATAGCATCATCCAGATCATTAAATATCCTCATACTCTGTGATGATTTGGCTATACCTAACTCATCAAAATATTTTTGCATATCTTTGCCGCTAGGTATTTGTGTAGGAATCCGGCTGATAATCAACAACCCTCCGGCATCGTTTATCATATCTCTCACCTGCTCTATGATATGCGCCGCCGTAACGTCTATCGACTGCACTTTTTTGAGATCCAAAATAATAAATTTTTTGGTTTTTATATCGTGCTCCAAAACCGAAAAAAGCTGACTTGCCGTACCAAAAAACAAGCTCCCCTGAAGCTCATAAATAACGGCGTCCTTCCCTTTTGTCTCCAAAATCTCCATCTCCGATTTCGGTCTTATCTGTTTTGAAAAACTCTCATTTACGGATGTTTTTCTCCTTAGTATCGTAGTTTTGATATTTTCCCTGATAAACAGCAGTATAGCAAGGGCAACACCGACACCGGAAGCAGTTATGAGGCTAACCGTCAAGGCGACCGTAACGACAGAGGCGATAACGACAAAGTCGAGTATCGTATCACGGGAGCGTAAAAACGAGAAGCTATGGGTATCAATCATCTTAAAACCGACAACAATGAGTATCGCCGCCAAAGCCGATATAGGAACCCACGGGATCACCGACGCAAGTAGCAAAAAAGCTAGTAGCGAAAACACCCCCTCCAAAAATCCGGAAAGTCTGCTTGACGCACCGCTGGAGATATTCACAAGCGTAGCCCCCATAGTTCCTGCCCCCGGTATCCCCCCGCAGATAGAGGAGCAGATATTTGCGCTCCCCTGTCCGAGCAACTCTTTGTTTGAGTCATGTCTGGTTTTTGTCACCGCATCCAAAACTACGCACGTCTTTAGCGTATCTATGGAGAGCAGGGCGGCAAGGGTCAAAGCCGGAGTAATCAAATAGGCAAAATCATGGGAGCTAAACCCTTTCATCCCCTCTATTTTTTGCCCCATAGCCTCAAGAAAACCGCCCCCCTCTGCTCCGATAGGGCCTATAACCAAAGTATTTTGGCCAAGACTCCAAAGCGAAGGCTCTGCAAATCCCAGACAAAAATAGGTCAAACTCCCTGCCAAAAGAGCCAAAATGGCGGCTGGAACCGCCTTTGTGATTTTCTGGGAAAAAACCATCGTAGAGGCGGTTACAACCCCTATAACTATCCCCTCCCACTGCCACGAAGCCGGAGAAGAGAGAGATTCCCAAAAGTGGCTCCCTTTTGGCATCCCCAAAAGTTTCGGTGTTTGGCTTGCAATAATATAAAGCCCAACCCCGCTGAGGTATCCGCTAACAACGGTGTATGGCATATATTTGATGAGGCCGCCGAGCCTCAAAGCCCCGAATCCAATCTGCAAAGCCCCCGCAAAAAGCCCCAAAAGAGCTATCATCAAAACGGCAATCTCCGGACTCCCGCCCTTCGCCGTATAGTCGATTGCAAAAGCCGACAATACCGCCGCCGCCGGAGCACATGGAGCGCTGATGAGTCTATTTGCCCCACCCAGTACAGGAGCGATAAGCCCCAAAAAAGTAGCACCGAGTATTCCGGCTAACGCCCCGTAAGCGGCGTACTCAGAACCTAACGGAGCATATATCGTCACCCCGAAAGCTATTGCCGATGGCATAGCAACAAGCATTGCGGCTAACGCCCCCCAAAAATCTCCGGTCAGATTCTTCGGCTTTTCAAAACGTATGTTCATGATATTTTTCATCTCTAATTATTTTAGTCTCAATCTTGAACTCTTAACGATTAAATTTAGCTTTACCATCGTAAAACTTATAACCTTTTTAATAAAATTTAGACAAATATATTTTCGGGGTTTTTCAATGCCTACCGTTTTGAAAATCGGAGCTTTTAGATTTTTCTTTTTTAGCAACGAATTCGGCGAACCTCCGCATATACACATACAAGACGGTAAAAAACTTGCAAAGTTTTGGCTTGGCGAAATAGCATTGGCAAGTTCTGTAAATTTTAGAGCACACGAACTAAATGAGCTTGAAAAGCTAGTGCAAAAACATAAAAAATAGCTTATGGAGGCTTGGAATGAATACTTTGGCAATAAATAATCCACTTGCAAGCGAGATTAAATGCACAGAAGATGAGCTAATCGTATCGCTAAAAGACGGCAGGGTGCTTCATCGGCCTCTTTCGTGGTTTCCAAAACTACTACACGCCACACCGTCACAGCGCAATGATTTTGAGATACTGGGCGACGGCGAGGGTGTGCACTGGGATAGTATAGATGAGGATTTGAGTGTTAAGGGATTTTTGCAAGGGATTTCTATAGAGCAGGTTTCGGCTTAGCCTAAGATTTAAGAGAGCTTCTTTGAGCTCTCCTCATAAAGCTTTTTGTACTTTTGGAGGCTCGCCCTTATCTCCTCCACTAGCAGATTCGGGGCGTATTGGAGTAGCTCCACTATCTCTCTTATCTCTTTGGAGTGTCTGTAGTTGTAGCCGCTGGCATACTCTATATCAAAACTAAAAAGCTCCTGCTCGCTGACACCCAGCACCTCTGCGATATATGGGATGAGCTCTACTTTTATCTCTCTTTCTCCATTTAAATACCTATAAATTGTCTGTTCACTCGGCATATCGCCCGTACTTTTTAGCTTAGGCTGCAAGAGCCTCAATTTGGCAGCAAAATCCCTTTTTGAAATCGACTTTTCTTGCAATAAAAAATTTATCTTTTCAACTACATCCACTTCACTACTTACAATCTATTTTGTATTTTTATGTACAAATTGTAAGAATTAGTTAAGTCTAATATGGATAGTATTGACTAATTTGGATGTTATTTCCAAATTTAATTTCAAGCAGGAGAAAATGCATGAGCTCGAGAAGGGACTTTTTGTCAAAAGCTGTTGGGGTTATAAGTATTGGAGTTGGAACAGTTTTGCTATCTAAAATTTCCTATGACAACTCAAAAGG
>ERZ650312.115-NODE-115-length-38405-cov-13.377627_pt1 | contig 38405 bp, 36 predicted proteins | sample MGYA00376248_ERZ650312 | MGnify/ENA primary metagenome ERZ650312 (study PRJEB26733, sample SAMN07839316) | wastewater metagenome | biome: urban; feature: wastewater treatment plant; material: waste water | place: USA: North Carolina | collected 2016-07-28 ... | reverse complement strand
AACTATACCATTTGATAAAATTTCTGTAGCAAATGTTGTATTTGTAGTTGCCCCAGTTGTATAAGTGACTGCTCCAGTAAAATTCGAACCTCCACCCAAGTTAATTGTTGTTCCAGATGGGGCTGCAGTAACAACATCAAAATTATTAAATACTTGATTGTTTCCCGGAGAGTATACAGGAGAAAATCCTTGTCCAAAACCTGTTGGTGTAAACCTCAAATCAACCGGGTAAAATAAAGGTGGAGCTGTAACAACTGGTGCCGCAGGATTAAAACTAGGTATAATAATACTAGGAATTGCTGGTCCTGTACCTGTTGGTGATAAAGGAGCCGTTATTACTAATGGCTGTCTATTAACATTTTTTAAATTTACAGCAGCATTTACATCATAAGGAACTGGATTTGTCACAGGTGTATTTGTATTTACTAGTCCATATCTTGAAGATACTCTTGCAGCATTAGATGCTGAATTAGCTGAAAATGTCGGATTTGTCAACATATATGCAGCATACGCTTTTGATGTTGGATTCAATCCTCTTACTGATAAATCCGTACTTCTTTCATATACACCTTCATAAGGATATTTCTCTTGCTTATCTCCATATCCTTTATAGCTACTATTCCAATCATCTAAGTAATAATTAATACCAAATTGCCATGATGACCATGGTGATTTTATTACTTGTTCTCCTTGTTCTGTTAATTGTATTAAATCTATATTTGCATTTCTTAATAATTTTTCATTCTCTATTCTAGCTATCCTAAACTGATCCTTTAACTCTTTTACTGTATCATTTATTTCTACCTTTGTTTGTTCTATTTCTTTATCTTTCACTGTAACTTCAGCAGAAAATGCCATCATTCCTGTCATAAGAAATGCAAATAATAATCCTTTTGTGTACTTTATAGATTTTGAATGCTTTGCTATTTTTCTTAATGCTTTTTCTAATTGTGTTAAATTACCATTCATTCTATTCCTCCCTCTTCTAATCTCTTCTAACTAAGTTAAATTCTATTCTTCTATTCTGTGATCTTCCCTCTTCTGTTTCATTACTTGATACTGGTTCTAACTCCCCTCTTCCTTCTAGTCCTACTATTCTATCAGAGCTTAATCCTAATTCTAATAACTTTTCTTTTACACTAGTTGCTCTTCTCATTGCTAACTTCTCATTATATGATTCACTGCCTTTTGAATCTGTATGTCCAACTATCGTTACATCATAATTGTTTTCAACCATGTAATCAATTACATTTCTTAATATAGGTATATATTGCTCTTTTACTACCGATTTATCAAAATCAAAAAGTAATGTTCTCTCATCCATTACTACTGTAACTTTCTTTGGTATTTCTTTCTTAGGTGTCTCTTTAACTTGTTCTTGCTCTTTCTCAACTTTCACTAACTCTAGTGCATTTATTCTTATTGTATTCTCTCTCATCTCTGTTGTTGTCAATGATCTTGATATTGATAATATTGAAACAAATATCATCATTATTAATATTACTGATTTTTTTCCCATTTATCTGCCTCTCTTTCTAGAGGTATATATTCCTTGTTTTTACCTGTTGCTTCTCTGTTTTCCTTCAAATATTCTTCTATATTATCTAATCTTTTTGTATTGTATTGAACTAATTTTGTATTTGTACATGACATCATTACCATTCCTAATATCCCTAATATAATTATTTTCTTCATTTATTTATCACAGTTAACCAGTAACCGCGTCCTCCTATCTCATTTTATTTTATTCCATCTTCTAACATTCCTAGTTTTTCTTCCATTCTATCTAACTTCTCATCTGTTCTCTTAAATGTTTCTATATTGTTTGTTATATTCTCTACTTCTCCTTTAATTCTCTTTACTTCTGCATCCATCTTCTGACTCTCACTCATGTTTTTGTACTTCTTCTTTTCTGCTGCTTTCTGTGCTTTTGTTTTCTCTTTATCTATTTTAGCTTGATTAGTTTCTTCCTTTTTCTCTTTTACTGCTTTCGTTTCTTTTTGTGGTTTCTCTTTCTTTACCTTTTCTTGTTTTTCTACTTTATTACTTACTTCTTTAGATGACTCTCTCTCTTGTTTCTCTATAGCTGCTTTTTCTTCTGCTTGTCTTTTTCTTGCTTCATTTAATAGTCTGTCCATATTTGCATCTGCATACACAAATTGACTCATTAATAATGTAAATCCTATGATCATCATTATTTTCTTCTTCATATGATTAAACCTCCTTGTCTACTTTTTATTCTTAACAGTCTTTTTATATCCATTTAGTTCATCTTCTTCTCTTGCTACACTTCTTACTACTCTTTCATAATAATCTACTTTCTCTAATGCTTTCTTTGAATTGTATTCTAATTTTTCAAGTGCTGTCTTTGGTTTCGGTTCTTCCTCTTTAACTGCTTCATCTGTATACACTGGTTTTGTCTCTTTTTCTACCTTAACTTTTGGCTCTTTAACTTCCTTTTTTTCCTTCTCAACTTTTACTTTACTCGCTTTCTCTGCTTCCTTTTTTGCTTTCTCTTCTTTTGCTATTCTTTCTTTCTCTGCTCTTTCTGCTTCCTTTTTTTCCTTTTCTTGTCCTTCTATACTCTTATAATATTCTTCACGTGCTTTTCTCAATAAGTCTTGTGCTTCATTAGCATTTGCCATTGATGTCAATAAAAATGTTAATCCTAATAATAAAAATACTTTTTTCAATACAATCACTTCTCCTCTCAAACTAAATTAAAATTGTTCCATTATATCCAATATTTGATTTATTTCTTGAATCTTATGTTCTTTTTCTTCTTTTGTCTTTTCTAATCCTTCGTAATACCCTTCATATTCTTTAAGTATCTTTTTGTATTCATTTCTATACCATCTTACTTCCGAATCTTTTCTTAACTTTTCTAATGCTTCATCTTTTCTGTCTAATATTCCATTAAGATTTGATACTTCCTCATTTAATTTATCTTTCTCATCTCTTAATTCTAGTTTTTTCTCTTCTTCTTTCTTTAATATGCTGTCATATTTTGATTCTATTGACTTTAAGTTTTCTTCTACACTTGCTGAATAACTTACCATAAATACTGATAACATACTTAAAAATATTATTGCTTTTTTCTTCATTATTTCCTCCTTATTTATTTTGTATTATGACTAATTCACAATACCTATTCATAAATTATACCTTTACTTATACAATATGTCAATTATTAGAATTTAAATAACATAGAAATATGAAGTAAAAGTGATAATGTCCTAAGTAAGTAAAGTGGATTATGTCCCAAAATAAGCATATACTTAACATTATTATATAAGTGAGGTTTTGTATATGAGAAAGGTAGAATTAAGAGCTATGGAGTCAAATAAATATGAGGTAATCAAAAAATTAATTGATACAAATGGTAATAAAAAAAATGCAATGCTAAAAATAGGCTGTTCTCTAAGAAACATCAATCGTTTAATTGCCAAATATAAATCTCAAGGAAAAAAGGGATTTATACACGGAAATCGTGACAGAAAACCTGCAAATACAACTAATGAAGATCTTAAGTGTAAAATAATTGATCTATATAATAATAAATATAGAGATGCTAATATTAGACATTTTTCTGAACTTATCAAAGAACATGAAAATATATCTATTTCTACTACTACTATTCATAATTGGTTGCATGAATTAAATTTGTTTTCTCCTAAAGCTACTCGTATTACTAAATCCAAAATAAATAAAAGAATTAAGAATTTGAAAAAACAAAATCTTTCAAAAACTCAAATCAAAATCATTAACTCTCAATCAATTGATACTACTCTAGCTCATCCTAGACGACCTAGAGCTAAATACGCTGGCGAATTGATACAAATGGATGCTTCCTCTTTTAAATGGTTTAATGGCATCATTACTCATTTACACGTCGCTATTGATGATGCAACTGGTTCCATTGTCGGAGCATTTTTTGATAATCAAGAAACTTTATTTGCATACTACAATGTATTCAAACAAATACTTACTGATTACGGTATCCCTGTTAAGTTCTTAACCGATAGAAGAACTGTTTTTGAATATGTAAATCTAAATCATAAATCTGATGAAAACGATACCAAAACTCAATTTTCTTATGCTTGTGATACTTTGGGAGTCGCTATAGAAACAACAAGCGTTCCACAAGGCAAAGGCCGTGTAGAACGCTTAAATCAAACTTTGCAATCGCGACTCCCAGTCGTTTTAAGAATTGCAAATATCAACACAATAGAAGAAGCTAATATCTTTCTTAGATCTTATATAAAAAAGTATAATGATGCTAATTCTATTCAATTAGATAATAGCAGAAATGTTTATGATAAACAACTCAATTGTGATGATATTAATAAAGTTCTAGCTGTACTTAGTAAAAGAGTTATTGATGCTGGACACTCTATTAAATATATGAATAATTATTATGAACTTAAAAATAGTGATGGTAACTCTGTCTATTTTAACAAAGGTACCAAAGCTCTTGTTATTAAATGTCTAGATAATTCCTTGTTTGTTAATGTTAACGATAATATTTATGCTCTACAAAAAATTCCTTTACATTATGAAAACTCAAAAGAAATAGACTTTGTTAAGGAAATAAAAATTAAAAAAATTTATATTCCTCCTATTACTCACCCTTGGAAACAACAGTCTTTTAATAAACATTTAGATAAGCAAAAGCACCGTCAAAATCGGTGCTAATGTTTCGCAATATTTGGGACATTTTCCTTTTTACTTGACAGAATTTCTTAGTTCTTGTTTATATCATCTATTATTTTATCAATGTTTGGTGTTGATGTCGGCGTTTCTTCTTTTACTGGTGTTGGTGCTTTTACTTCCGGTGTTTGAGTAGCTGTATTTGCAGGTACTGTTTTCCCAGCTTTGTAATCTTCTATTGCTTTAATAGACTTTGCTGCTGTCTTATCCCCATTTTTTTCAGCTATTTTGAACCATTTTATTGCTTCATCTAATTTACCTTGTGTTTGGTATCCAATTGCAATTGGAGTTGCTAATCCTTTGTTTCCAGCATTGAATGATTTTGTTAAATAAGGAATTGCTTCTGTTCTTTTTCCACTATCAAACAACATTGCTCCAACTTCATAGTTTGCTGGAACTATCCCTCTTGCTGCTGCAGCTTTGAACCATTTAACAGCTTCTGTTGTATTTTTTTGTTGTTTAGCAATGAGACCTAACTGAACATCTGACTCTTTTATCCCTAAAGAATAAGCTTTCTGAAACGATGTTTTTGCTGCACTATAATTTTTAGCTTTCATTTGAGCCAGTCCTTGGTTATATGCTTTTCCTCCTTCAGCCATTTGTGGAGTTAATCCATTCATAGCAACTCCATTCATTGCTCCTTTTGGTAATTTTGCTATTAACTTTTCTGCTTCTACTGTATTCCCTTCTTGCTTATACAATATAGCTAAATTATAAATTGCACTTTGGATATTTCTATCTGCACCTATTTGTAAATATTTTTTTGCCTTTTCTTTATTTGACATATCTAGGTATAATTTTGCTAACCCTAAAATTGATTGCTCATCACCATTTTCTGCTGCTTTAATAGCTGCCGATACTTTCTGGGGATCTATTTTCTTACTGATTAAATCTTGTGCTTCTGCATTAGTTAACCCATATAGAGTCGTTGTTTCATTTATTATTTGATTTGTCGGAGTTTGTGCAGAATTCGATGTTTCTACTTTAGCCTCTTCCTTTTTCTCAAAACACGAATATAATGAGATACTAACTATAATTAATGCCAATATTTTTCTTTTCATTTTCTACCACCTTTATTTTTATATACGATTACAGTAGATACTGCATATTCTCTACTATGAGATAAACTAATCTGAATAGCATAGCCCTCCATTTTTTGTCTCAACTTATTGTGCAGTATCACATATGGCTTACCTAATTCATCATTTAAGATTTCTATATCTAATACACTAAATCCCCTAATTCCAGTCCCAACAGCTTTAGATACCGCTTCCTTTGCTGCAAATCTTACTGCATAACTATGATAAGGCATCTTTTTCTTTTCCACATATGCAATTTCTCTTTCAGTAAATACCCGTATCTTAAATGTTGGAGTCCTCTCCATTGCATCCTTTACTCTATCAATCTCAACAATATCTGTTCCTATTCCGTAAACTTCCATAGTATTCTCCGTTTCTAGCTACTATTTTATATTATATGCTCTTTTAGCGTTTTCAGTTGTTACTTTAATTACTTCTTCAACACTTATTTCTTTGATTTCTGCTATCTTTTCTGCAACGTACTTCACATATATTGGTTCATTTCTCTGTCCACGAAATGGCTCTGGTGTTAAATACGGACAATCAGTTTCAATTACTATTCTTTCAAGTGGTGTATTCTTTACCATCTCCTGTGTTTTCTTGTTATTTTTAAATGTTACAACACCTGCAACACCTATATAGTATCTATCCAATAATGGCTTTGCTGACTCATAAGACCCCGGGAAACAGTGTAATATCCCTCCAACATCTTGATAATCAGAAAGTATTCTTAGTGTATCTTCAAGAGCATCCCTCGTATGAATTACAACTGGTAGTTTCACTTTTCTTGCAATCTCTAATTGCTTCCTAAATATTTCTTCTTGAACTTCTTTAGGATCTTCCATCCAATGATAATCTAATCCTATTTCTCCAATTGCAACAACTTTTGGCTCATCTGTAGCCATCTTTATTAACTCTTGCTCAACTTCATCATTATATTTCTTTATGTCTACAGGATGAATCCCTACAACACTATATACAAAGTCATACTTTTTAGCTAATTCTACACCTTTTTTTGAACTTTCCAAATCATACCCAATACTTATAATAAATTCTAGCTCTTTCTCTGCCCTACTTATTACCTCAGAAAAATCATCATCGTACTTTTCACCATATATATGTGTATGTGTATCCACTAATTTCATTATTATACCTCTATTTTTCTATCCCAAAATTTATATTTACAACTATTCAGGGTAATTTAGATTTTCTTCTTTTAAGTTCATAAGTGTTTCTTGTAAATATTTCTTTGCTTCATAATTAGCCATTGGTAAATTCTGGTCTAAATAATTTCCGCATTCAATCGCTGTTGCTCCTGGAATATCTCCTTGAAATTCACTCATAAATTGAAATGTATCTTTCATTAAATCGATAATTTCACTAGATGTCAATTTACCTTTTAATATAACGTAAAATCCTGTTCTACAACCCATTGGTCCCCAATATATAACTTCATCATTCCATTTTACATGATTTCTTAAATATGTAGCTCCCAAATGTTCCATAGTATGCATTTCAGCAATATTTAATACTGGTTCTCTATTTGGTAACTTAAGTCTTACATCAAATGTAGTTATGTTATTTTCTCCAATTGTATCTACTCTCGAAACAAAGATTCCTCTGCTCATCTTTTCATGATTAACACTAAAACTTGCTATTCGCTCCATTTTATCCTCTTTTCTAATTTCTTAACTTCTATCAACATTTATAGATGACTCAATAAGTAAATCTAATGCCTGTGAATAACTGTATCCTTTTGATGCTAAACTCTTTGGTAATAAACTCGCTCCAGTCATCCCAGGTAATGTGTTGATTTCAATCATATACGGCTTCTTATCAACAATCATAAAGTCTATCCTAGCAAACCCTTCACATTTCGTTGCATAATAAGACTTTGAAGTTAAGTCATTTATTTCATCTTGTAATTCTTTTTCAAATTCAAAAACAGTTTCTTTTGCTCCACCATCAGCATACTTTGATGTATAATCAAAAAAGCTTCCAGCAAGTGCTTCAATTAATAATGTTGGATATACTTCTCCACCAATTATAGGTACAGATATTTCTATCCCATTTAGAACTTCTTCTATTATTGCTTCATTGTCTATGTCGTAAACCTCTTCCAGTGCCTTTGACAATTCTTCTTCATTTTCAACAAATGAAACACCTACACTTGATCCCCCATAATTAGGTTTTACTATTACTCTATCCCCAAGTTGTTTTACAGTATCCCACGTTGTAGTTTCATTTTTCCTAACACTTAACCATTTAGCTGTTCTAACGCCGTATGTAGAAACAACTCTTTTAGTAAGGTCTTTATCCATACAAAGTGCTGACGCCATTACTCCTGGGCCACTATATGGTATCTCAAAGCTCTCTAATATAGCTTGAACTCTTCCATCTTCTCCAAATTTACCATGTAATGCTATATATACAAAATCTGGTCTCAATTCACTTATTTTCTCAGATACTTGTGATTTATTATCTATTACAATATCAAAAACTTCATATTTTTCTCTATTAAGATTGTTTATTATCTCTTGACCTGTCTTCAGCGAAACTTCTCTTTCTGTAGATATTCCACCTCTTATAACACCTATTTTCAACATTTTCATACCTCTATTCTCACAAAAAATTATATTTACTTATTGAATTAATCGTTTGAGTCTATACTTTTCTCCATTAAATCTACAACATTTTTGAATGTTTCTTTATTTTCTTCATTTAAATTCATTAGCGTTTTATGCATGTCCAAAATGTATTTTGATTTTTCAAGTTTACTACCAAAATCATTTGACTTGACCTCTTCTGTTACAACGTTATCTACATCACTACTTACAATAATATCAATAAACTTTTCGATTCCTGTTTGTTTCAACCCTTCTGAAACCGTCTTTGTCGGATTTAGAACATTAAGATTCACATTCCACTTCATTTTGATTTCCATAGCATATTTAGCTATAAGTCCTAAAAATGTACTATCCATGTACTTACATTCAGACATATCTAGTATTATTTCCTTTTTTTCACCATTAAGTAATTTGTCTAATATATCTGAAGCTGTCTTGCTATTCTTCATAGTTGAATTTCCAATAGCTTTGATAAATGCAGTATTTTCAATTTCTCCATAAAGGTACTTATTTTCACTCATATTATCTTCCATATGTTCTCACCTCTTATAAATAGTTATTAAAATCATCATTTTTATATACGTATTTTTTCATGCAAAAATGACATTCCACTTCAATCTCTCCGTGTTCTTCTAACAATTCATTTATTTCTGTCTTACCTAATGTTAAAAGCCCTGTCAGAAATCTCTCTCTAGAACAATCACATTTATATTCGATCTCTGATTCTTCAAGAATGCTGTACTCCTCTATTAATTGATTTCCTTCTTCGTCTTCCATATCTTCATATAAAAGTTTCAATATTCTCTCTAGATCAAATCCTCCAGCTAGAAGGTCTGTTACACTTTTTATACTTTTGATTTTTCTCTCTATTTTATCAATAAAATCATCTTCTACTCCTGGTAAAAGTTGAATTATAAATCCTCCTGATTTTTCTACTTCACCTTTTTCATTGACTTTCACACCTAATGAAACAACAGACTTCACTTGATCTGATGTGAAAAAATAGTGTGCAATATTATCTGCTATATCTGAACTACTAATCTTTGTAAGTCCTACGAATGGGTCTTTCAATCCCATATCTTTTATTACTTGTAACGTTCCCTCACCTATAAAGTCTGCATTTCCTAATGAATCTTTTTTATTTATACCAATCTTCTTTTCTGTATTTCCAATATATCCCTTTACTGACCCATCTGATTTTGCTGTTGCTAGTAAAATTCCGTATGCTCCATCACCATTAAATCTGACAGTTAGTACATCTTTCTCACTTTTCAAGTCTTGACCCATCATTGCAGTTGCAGTAAGTAACTTCCCAAATAATGTTACTGCAATTGGATCTAATTTTTGTAATTTTTGTGCTTCTTTTACTAATTCTGTTGTATCAGTTAGAAAAAAACGCGCACTTTTACTCGTCCCTCTTATCATTCTTGATTTTTCCATCTTTTTTTTCCTCACATCCTATTAAATACTCATCTATTTTGTCTGCTATTATTTTAGACATTTTAACTGCTTCAACAACAGTTTTCGCTCCAGTAACAACATCTCCACCTGAAAAAACTCCAGGTTTTGTTGTGCTTCCTTCATTATTTGTAACTATTAATCCTTTTTCATTTACTTCTATTTCTTTATCTTTTGAAACAATATTTGATCTAGGCCCTTGGCTTATTGATATAATTACAGAATCCGCTTCTATTAACATTTTTGATTCTTCATCATATTTATAGAGTATATTCCCCTCTTTATCTTTAAGTATTTTAGTTTCTGCAACTACTAAACCATCATCTTTAATTTCTATTGGTGTTCTAAAGTTAAGGATCTTAACTCCCTCTTCGATTGCATGATCAAATTCCTTTTTATTTGCTGTAATCCCTTCTTCGCCTTCTCTATTTATAAGAATTACATGTTTTATTCCGTTTCTTATCATTGTTCTAGCTGCATCTACAGCAACATTTCCAGCACCTATTATAACAACTTTTTTTCCAAGTTTATAGAATTCTGGTGATTTTAAATAATCAATTGCAAAATGAACATTTCCAAAACTTTCTCCTCTTATCCCTAATTTTCTAGGATTCCATGTACCTGTTCCAATGAAAATTGCATTATAACCATCTTCGAATAAATCATCAATCGTTAATGCAGGTCCAATTATTATGTTAGGCCTTATTTTAACTCCTATTTCAATCAATTTATCTTCCAATTTATCTATATTTGTTTTTGGTAATCTAAATTCAGGGATCCCGTATCTTAATACCCCACCTATTTGTGCATGCGCTTCAAATATAGTTACATCGTACCCTCTAAATGTCAGTATGAATGCGATTGTAATTCCTGCGGGTCCTCCCCCAATTATTGCTACTTTTGATTTTTTAGTTTCAGTTCTATGTATTCTGAAATCTAAACTTTCTATGTATTTTGATGAAATCTCATTCTCTATATCTCCAAATTTAACTCCATATGTCTTCTTATTCAGTACACACATTCCTTCACATTGTTTTTCATGTGGGCAAACTAATGAGCATACAATTGATAATGGATTATTTTTGAACAAGATATCCCCTGCTCTTAATAATTTATTATTTAAATACATTTGTATTATTTCTTTAACTTTTGTATCTACCGGACAGCCTTTTTCACAAAATGGAATCTTACAGTTTAAACATCTCAAAGCCTCTTGAATATTAGCTTCCCTTTCTATTTCTTTTACATCCATCATTAGCATACCTCCTAAAAAGATAAAAAAGGCACTCTGTGCCCTCCTATATATTTATTCCTAATTATTTATTATTTAATGGTTTCAATGGATCTGTTTTTTGTAAATTATTATCAACAGGAGCTTGTTGTATCGTATCTGTTGTAGTTTTTTCTTCACCTAAGCTATTTAAGTTTGATAATGTACTATTAAATTTACCAAATAAAACATCTATATTCTCAGGAGCAACATCTACTTTATATCCTTTTGAACTTTTTACAACTTTAAATATAGTTTCATTCTTAGCTTTTGGAACATTATCAGATTCCAATGTTTTTCTGAACTCGTCTTCTACTGATAACTCTGTTCCTTTTCCTGCAAATGCCTCTTGGAATAATTTTTGATATATTGTTAAAAATACTTTTTGTACATCTATATTATCAACCGAAACTTTTACATTATATGATCCATCTACTTGTTTTTCAGAACTTATTATTTCATATTTCATGTTTTTAAACAATGATTCAAAGAATAATTGCTGAGTCTTATTATCATATTTCAAAGTCATATCCTTTGAAAATTCGTCATTAACAGCATATTTTGCTGCTTGCTCGAATTTTTTAGTTTGAACATTTTTAATAAATTTATCTACTGTTCCTTTTGGATCTCTTCCACAACTTACAACTAACAGTAATGTTAATAATAATAATCCTAGCTTTTTCATTTTAAAACACTCCCCAATATATATTTGTTATCATTTTAATAATACATTATTTACAAAAAATAGTCAAGTCCTTCTATTCGTTTGTACTAATCTTTTTTTCGATTTTTTTAATTTTTTTAATTAATTCAGGAACTCTACCCATTGCCATTTTGATTCTTAAATCTTCCATATGCTCTCTTAATGGGAATCCAGACATTTTAGAATTATCTGGAACATCATTTGTTACTCCAGATTTAGCTGCAATTACAACATTAGATCCTATCTTTAAGTGCCCTGCTACTCCTACTTGACCTGCTAATGTTGTATTATTTCCTACCTCTACACTACCTGAAATACCTGTTTGAGCTATTATAAAGCAATTTTCACCAATTACATCATTATGAGCTATATGAACTAAATTATCTATTTTTGTACCTTTTTTTATAATTGTTTCACCAATTGTACCCCTATCAATACATGTATTAGCTCCTATTTCTACATCATTTTCAATTGTTACTGTTCCTATCTGTTCAATCTTTATGTTTTCTCCTTGGACTTTTACAAATCCAAATCCATCAGAACCTATAACAGCACCAGGTTGAACAATAACATTATCACCTATTATCGTGAATTCTCTAATAGTTACATTAGGATATATAATACAATTCTCTCCTATTTTAACACCTTCCAAAATAGTTACATTAGGGTAAATTACCGTCTTTGATCCTATTTTTACAGAATGGCCAACATATGTATTTAAAGTTGATACCTCTGCATCTTTTGATATTACTGCACTTTTTTCTATTTGATTTTCAATTTTTTGCATTTTAGGCTTGAAATAATTTAATAATATCGGCATTAAATTTCTAGGATTTTGTTTTACTATAATGTATGTTCTATCTTCAAGTAATTCTTGCCCCTCAGGAACTATTACTACACCCGCCTGAATTTCATTTATTTTCTTTAACATTTTCTCATCCGATGCAAATGTCAGGTCTTGCTTTTTTGACTGAAAAAAAGGAGATAGTTTAACTATCTCTAAACTATCATCCCCAAAAATTTCTCCATCTATTAACTTTGCTATTTCTTTTATATTAAACATTGAAACAACTCCTTGAATAAACTTTTATTTATTTTCTATATTAGAATGTTTGACCGAAACTAAAGTAAAATTTACCACTTTCTTTTTTCTCTCCTGATATAACTGAATCTAACGGCCAACCATAATCAAATCTTAATGGACCTACTGGAGTATTTAGTCTTACCCCTACTCCTACTCCTTTTTTAAGATCTTTAAATTGATTTGCAGACTCTCTATCTGGTTCTGCACCTGCTGTTTGCCATGCATTTCCCATATCGAAGAACCCTACAACTTGCATAAATTTATTAACTTGTGTTCTATTTTCTATACTTATATGAAATTTATTGTATCCGTCAAATGCTCCTGAATCATATCCTCTAATCGATTCTGCTCCACCAACGCTAAATCTTAACGACTCTGGTGTTCCTCCTCCTGTGTATCCCCAAACTGCTCTATATGCCATTACATTTGCATCTTTAAAGAACGTTCTATGATATGCTCTTAAGTCTAATTCTACTTGACTATAGCTTCTTGGATCTTTTAATAACTCCCCAAATTCATAACTTGCTGTTGAATAAATTCCAGATTGTGGATTGAAACTATTATTTCTTGTATCATAAATTATACTAGGTGTGACTGCAACTAAATTGTATTTTTCTCTAACATCAAGATCAGCTTCTTGCTCTCTTACGTTCTCAAATCTTAGTGCTGTCCTTACGTATATTTTATCATTTAATCCTTTTCCTAATGTTAATCTCGTTCCTATTTTTCTTACCTTCATTAATTCACTATCTACAGCATCTTCATCTTTTGATTCTTTCCAATAAACTGACCATCCACCTTGTAATCTGTCAGTTCCTTTTATCCACGGATCGAATAATCCAATCTCTGCTGTTTTACTTCCTTTGTTTGACATTTCAACATTAAATGTAGCTTCCTGACCTTTACCCATAAAATTGGTATCAGAGAACTTAATTCCACCAACAATTCCTACTGATGTTCCGTATGAAATACTTCCATTTATTGATGCTGTTGGTCTTTCTTCAACTAAAAATTCTACTGTTCTTTCATTTGGATTAGTTTCACCACCTTTAAATACTGGTTCAATTGATGTGAATAATCCTGTTCTATACAATTCTCTTATTGTTCCTTCTACATTTTCTTTATTGTAAACTTGACCTTCATGTAGTTTCTGTACTCTTTCAAATACATAATTTTGTGTTCTTAATTTTGTTTGATTAGGGTTTCTTCTTTCCTCTTCTTTTTTAGAATTTACTTTGCTATATGATATTCCTGTTACTATTCCCTCTGTTAAACTAACAAGCAGTGCTCCATCTTTTTCAATTTTAATATTTTCTACTCTCGCCAAAGAATATCCATCCGCATTATATTTTTTTATTATCCCATTATTTTGTGGATCTAATAAGTTTCCATTAAGAATTTCTCCTTCTTTTATTCCTAATGCTTCTTTTAGTTGTTCCTCTGTATACAGAGTTTGACCACTTACTGAAACTTTTGAAATAATTGGATTCTCAACTACAACATAGTTAATTGATACAGTATTATCTGCTTTTCTTTCTACTTTAGGATCTACACTTTCAAAATACCCTGTCTCAAATAGGGCTTTTGCTCCATTTAAAACATCTTGAGGTACAAAGTACTCTCCTACTTTAGCAGGAATTTTTGATATATAATCAGATGTGTTTTTTGCTCCTGTAATTTCAACTGATGTTACCTTGAACTCTGTTTTTTGTGTATAATCTTGTTTTGATTCTACTTGTTTTGCTAAATTCAATGCACCATTTGCTTCGTCTACCTCTATTACTAAGTTTACTTTCTCTCCTGCTATTGTTGGATAAATATTTACGTTTGACACATATCCAAGATTTTTTAGTGCAAGATAAATATCGCTTAAGCTTTTATTCGAATATGAATCCCCTGTCTTAACTGGCAGTTTTGTTTCAAGAAACCCCCCTGGTAATTCTTTCAAATTTGAAAAAGTGATATCTCCCACCGTATAATTTCCCTCTGCCATTACTGCTGCATTTATTGCAACAAATATGCTTACCGTTACTACAAATGCTCTAATTTTATTTCTCATCTTGCCTCCTCGAATTATTGACTTAAAATCTCTAGTTTTGGCTTCGGTACTATTTGACGAAGCATTTCCTCAAAGCTATCAAACCTTGCTGAAAAATCAAAACCTCCATAATAATTAAACTTATCTACTTGATTTGTACTACTTGCTGATATTCCTAATGTTTCTAATCCTAAATTAATACCAAAACTTTGATTAACTTTATAATTTAACCAAAAATTATAATTCATAGGTACAGTTGTTGTTGCTTGGCTACTTTGAATAGGGAATGTCAAATCCAAATTCCAAAATAGTTTGTCCTTGTAAAGGTTATCTTGTATATATAAAGTTGTTGAACTTCCATTTTCTAATAAATTATAGTTTTCTTGCGCCATTTCAGTTGCAAAATTTGTCTTAATACTAAAACTTGTCAGTCCCAATGTTCTTTCAATTTTATCAGTTACTGGAGAAAAAATCAACTGGTTTATCGTTGCATCTAAAACAGAGCCTACTAAACTTTGGTTTGTTGCGTTGCCGGCATTTAAATCTGTTTTATCATCTGTCTGTTTTGTATTAAATGCAAGTAAGGATAATATCTGATCTTTTGTTAATCCCGAACTTGATTTAAATGTTATGTTTGGATCACTTGCTGGTCCATTCATTGTCATATCTATAAATTCACCATCTACTGTTGTTGTTGCAGATATTACTATAAATGGATTTGATTCTGATATACTTGCTATTGGATCGGTAAATCTAATTTCTGCTGATTCTAAGTTGAATTTATTATTATTTAACTCGAAACTTCCTTTTTTAAGTTGGTAGTTACCCATTAAATTTGTGTTTCCTGAATCATAGTAAAGTCTACTTCCACCTTCAATTTCACCTTTTATATTTTTTACTAAACTTATACTTGGAATATCTACCTTCAAATCTTTTTTAGCTGAAATATTTAAATCAACAACATACTGTTCTTTTATTTTATCAAGAAATGCATCTTTTATTCCGTCAATTATACTTTTTTCTACTTTTTTATTATTAGTAGTTGTTGTTGTTGCTGCTGTTCCAAAAGAAAAATTCGGCACTTCCCTAATTACTCCAGATTCTACTATTATATTTCCCATTAAGCTTTCATGAGTAAGCATTATATCAGATGATAGAACTAAATCTACCCCTTTACTGTAGTTATATCTTACTTTATCAAGAAATACATTTAATCCGAAATTCCCTAACTCTATCTTCTTACTTGTCATAAAGTCTGGAGCTACTCCTGGCACATCTAAATTACCAGTTATTTTAAATGTTCCTCCATTGTATCCACCATAAAAATCATTAACTTTTAATTTTCGATTTTCAACATTTATATCCGCGTTAACATTTTCAATTTCTGTTGACTTATCTTTTGTCTTGTAAGTAAATGCATCTAATTTTATTTTACCCTCTGTTTTTTGTGGTTGGAATAAAATATCTACATTTGCAATCCCTCCAGCTTGAGCAACATCTCTATTTACCTCTAAAAACTTCAAGTTAAAGTTGTCTGCTAGTATTCCTATATTGTAATTTATAGGTGTGAAATCTAAAAATCCATTTATTATCAAAGGATTATTCTCATAATCTAAATACAACTGTCCGATATTAATACCTTTATTATTAACTTGAGTATCAATATCAATATCATTAAATTTAAGACCTGCCAATGTGATATCTTGTGCATTTAATTTTAAATCTGAAAAGAAATCATCTATATTCCCTTTCAATATAAAACTATAGTTTATATTACCATTATAACCTTTTTCATTTAAGTCTTTTACACTCCCTAGATCAAATGTTTTATTCTCTGCTTTGTAATCAACATTCAAATTTTCTAGGTCTACTGTGGTACTTGTCTTAAATAGTTCCTCTCCCGCGTCACCTATTAAGAGAAAATCTTTTAATGTAAATGTTCCTTTTTTCAATAACTTATCAACATCTCCATCATTATAAGACATATCAATCATTGCTAGAGGGAATTTATAACCTTTGTATGAAAGATTATCTACTACTACCGCTCCGTCTAGATTAAATTTGTTTAGATCCCCTTTCAAATTAAGATTTCCCGCTAAATTCACTACTAAATCAGGTATTCCATACAATGTTGCTAATTCTTTTTCATCCAAATGCAATGACATGTCTGCAAGTCCTGTTTTTAGGTCATATTTTCCTGTTATTTGATTATCTCTTAGCGTTACCTTGTTGAAGTTAAGTACACTATCTAATATATCTATATTCCCAGCAAAATCACCTACGTATCTTGAATCAATCGTTGTTTTTGATGGTGTTATATTTATATTTCCATGTAGACTATTTAACTTACCATTTACAATCATATCCATATTATCAAGGTATACATTGTGCTCTGGTTTCGTTGTATTATATATAACATAGTTTTTAAGATTTGACTGTATATTAATAATTTGAGAATTAAGGTTATAGTCAATATTTGCTACTAACTTATCATTTTTCAATTCTTTTAGCTTCACAATATTATTTTTTATTTCTAAATCACCATATACATCTTTAAACCTCTGATACTCGAGCCATAGCTCACGCATTTTAACACTTGCTTCTATGTCTAAACTTTGTAGACTCTTAATCTTTCCTTTGACATATAAATCCTCGTATTCGGCAATATAATTACCATAATTACTTACTACTTCAAAATCTCCTTGTAAATCTGTTACTTTTCCAGATAAATTAAGATTCAAACGTACCGGTAAACTTGCATCATCTAATCCTTGAACATTATATCCATAGCGTTTCATTATATTTTCTAGTCTTATTGAAGCTTGCGATGTTTTCAAAGAAGCATTCATATTTTTATCGATATTTCCAAAAACATTCACTGTTTCTTTTCCAATATTAACTGCACCATTTACAATATAATTACCAGCTTTTATTATTATATTTGCAGTTAATCCATCATAATACTTAGGATTTATAGTTTTCATTTTAACATCTAATGATCCCGATTCGAGTTCTTGTTTCTTTATGTTGTATACGACTGTTCTTAAGCTCGGTATAAGTTCATATTTTTGATTATCATAATTTATCGTAACGTATTCTTTCCCTCTTGTTGATACTATTATTTTGTCTTTACTTGGTGGGATAATAACGCTTCCATCTAACTCTTTTGATGTGAAATCACTTGTTATTTCTCCACCTTTTTTTATTTTATATGTCCCCGAAATATTTGAAATATCATAATCTGATCCTAAATTTGCTAGTTTATACGTCCCTGTTCCATTTTTCTTATCAATATCATATGTGACATCTGTTAAAACTTCAGTATTAACTTTGAATTTTCCCCCAATATTTTCGTTGAAAATAAACTTTGTATTTTTGAAAGAAATTTTTTTGTCTTTTGTAACTTCTAGGTCTGTTGTTACATTCTTAAAGTTATAACCTGAGTACTTTATATTATCTGATTTCAGTTTACCTTTTATAGATACCAGTTTTTTGTCAATATCAACACTCACCTTAATTTTACCATCGACTAATGCATCTGCATCTATTTTTAAGTCTTTTATTTGTTTATACTTATTAATTTCCTTGAATGATATTTTATTTGTTTCAATTTCAATATCTGCTATTTTCTTTTTCATATCAAGTGATACATTTAATTTTACTGGCTTCTCATCAACTTTTGTATTTGCATCTATTTTTATTTTCTCTGGAGTCAATGATATCAATGCATTAACATTTTTAAGTCTTTCATCAAAGTCTTTATATTCCATTGTTCCATTTTTTACATCCAACGCTCCAGTTATAGCATGAGGCTGTATTTTTAGGTTTCCATTTAATATCCCGTCATAAACGACAACATCTTTGTATGGGATGAACTGACTTGCTTCCTCAAACAGTTTAACATTTTTAAAATCAAATGCTAGAGAAAATTTACTTGTCTCAACCTTTTTATTAGAGAATAACGATTCTAAGAAGTTTTTCGCAGGCTTCTTAAGAGATAAATCTATTCCAATTTCTTCACCTTTATCTTTTGCTTTCGCTTTTAAGTCAAACCCTTCTGACTTAGAGACATTCATTTCACCATTGACGCCAGCCATTTTCTTTTCAATCGGCTTATCATAACTGAAATCTTTATAAGTTAATCTGGAATCTATAATATTTATTTTACCTATTCTACTTGCTCTATCAATAACTTTCGAGTCTGATTTTTTTAGTATATTGTATACATTCATTTGATTGTTTTTGTACCTTTCAATCGTAACATCTGCATCATACACATTGACTTTTGATATTCTTGAGGGAACAAGAAGATTGATAAATGCTTCTGCTTTTTTCGCTCTAATAAATTCTTTCCCGCTTTGATCTTTTACAACTAAATCTTCAATTTCTATCTTATTTAGTCCTTTTATTTTTATTTTCCCTGTTTCAACATTTAACCCTGAAGATTTCAATATTTTCTCAAGATTATTACTAAAATTATTTGTAGAAACATATGTTTTCGCAACAAAAAGAGTGAATAATAACGGTATAAATATATATAGTCCTTTTTTCAAATATTTCATTATTATTCACCTCCTCGCAATCAATTATTCTATTCATTCTAATTAAATTCTATGTCCAGTAACGACAGTATTCTTTCTAAGTCCTCGTAATCATAAAATTCTATTTCTATTTTCTTATCTGTAATTTCTGTTTTCGTTCCAAAATATTCTCTTAATTTATCTTCTAAATATTGTTTTTGGTCTTTTATTTCAGTATTACTATTATTAACTTCATTAACATTGATTTTCATTTGTTTACCATTAGTATTTTCTTTTTTTACAATTTCCTCTAACTTTCGCACGGAAATTCCATTTTTCATTACATCTTTCGCAAGCTTTTCTATTTTATCAGCGCTTTCCAACGCTAATAAAGTTCTTGCATGCCCATAACTTATATCTCCATTTTTTACATATTCTTTGATACTATCCGGAAGTTTCAATAATCTTAATTTGTTTGATATACTCGACCTTGTTTTTCCAATCTTTATTGCTATATCTTCTTGTGAATGATTGTATACATCCATTAGCGCTCTGTATGACTCTGCTTCCTCAATTGGATTGAGATTCTCTCTCTGAACATTTTCTAATATAGCCAATTCATAGCTTTTTAAGTTATCTGCTTCTATTTCTATCACATCAATTTTTTTCATCCCGAGACTACTACAAGCTCTGAATCGTCTTTCACCTGCTATTATTTCATAATTTTTACTCGATCTTAGCTTTCTAACAACGATAGGTTGAATAAGACCATTTTGTTCAATTGACTTTTTTAATTCTTCAATTTTATCAAGATCAAATGTCTTTCTTGGTTGGTCTGGATTTGTAATAATTTTTTTAATAGATATCTTCGACAGTTTCAAGGCTTCACTTCCTTTGCTTACAACGGGTTTTTTGATGGAACTCCTGTTTTTCTCGGGTATTTATCACTTGTTTCCTTCTTCTTCACTATCTCTATTATAACTCTTTCATCTCTTATTGTAGGCAACTCAAACATATGAGTTTCTACAATTTCTGCATTTAGACTATTTAATGCATTTTGAGATTCTGGAATTTCATCTACAGTTAGTTTCTGTGCTAAAAAACGTCCTTTTACTTTTAGAAATGGTATCATGTATTCAATTATTATTCTTAATTTTGCAACTCCTCTACAAAGCGCTACATCAAAGCTTTCTCTTCTATCTTTTATTAACTCTTCTGCTCGTTCAGAACTTGTCACAGCATTTTCTATTTCTAATTCATCTATTACTTCATTCAGAAATTCTACTTTTTTTCTAACAGAATCCACTAATAGGAATTGTTTTTCTGGATATACTATAGCTAGTACCAATCCAGGAAATCCAGCTCCTGTTCCTACATCTATTATTTGCTTGTCTTCACCATGAATCAATTCCATTAAGAATAACGAATCAATGAGATGTTTTTCTAATATCTCGTCTTTTTCTCTTATAGCAGTTAAGTTAATAACTTTATTTTTTTCATATACAATATTCATGTATTTCAAAAGTTTATCAATAACTTCATCTTCTAAAACTATAGAGCTTTTTTTTAAAAGTTCTAAAAAATAATCCTTCTCTTCTTTTCTATTTTTCAAATTTGCCATTAGTTAAGTACCCCTTCCAAATACATTAATAGTACTGATATATCAGCTGGTGTTACCCCAACTATTCTCGATGCTTGACCAACATTGTATGGTCTCTTTTCTGATAACCTTTGTTTTGCTTCACGTGTTATTCCTTGCATTTTATTATAATCAAAAAATTCAGGAATTTTTCGTTCCTCTAATTTTTTTTGCTTCTCTATTATTTGATATGATTTTGCAATATATCCTTCGTATTTAACTTGTACCTCAATTTGATACTCTGTTTCCTCATCAAATGACAAATTAGGTGCATTTTCTATAACTTCTGATATATATTTTACGTCATTGTAAGTTATTTTTGGTCTTCTTAGTATTTCTTTTAATGTTGTTCCACTTTTTAACGATTCATCGTATTTATCAAGTATTTCTACAAGTCTTTCATTGCTTGATCCTAATTTTACTTCTTCTAACTTTTCTATTGTTTCCGATACATTTTTTATTTTTTCTTTTATTTTATCAAACAAATCTTTTGAAACAAGTCCAATTTTGTAGGCTTTTTCTGATAATCTTATATCCGCGTTATCTTCTCTTAAAACTAGTCTATATTCTGAACGCGCCGTAAACATTCTATACGGTTCTTGTATTTCCTTGTTTATTAAGTCATCAATCATCGTTCCTATATATGAATCTGCTCTATCTAGAATTAACGGCTCTACATCTTTTATTTTAAGTGCAGCATTTATTCCTGCAACAATCCCTTGCGAAGCAGCTTCCTCGTAGCCACTCGTTCCGTTTATTTGCCCTGCAAGATATAGCCCTTTAACTTTCTTTGTCTCTAACGTGTAATCTAGTTCGCTAGGATCGATGTAATCATACTCTACAGCATATCCATATCTCATAATGTGAGAATGTTCTAGACCTTTAATATTATTAACTATTCTTTGTTGTATTTCAGCAGGAAAACTTGTTGAAAGTCCGCTTATGTAGACTTCTTTAGTATCAAATCCTTCTGGCTCTAAAAATAAATGATGACTATCTTTATCGCTAAATTTAACAACTTTATCTTCAATTGATGGGCAATATCTTGGTCCTGTGCTGTCAATCATTCCATTATACATTGGTGCTTTATCCAAATTCCCAAGTATTATATTGTGCATTTCAACATTTGTTCTTGTCAAATAACACGATAACTGAGGTCTTCCTTCTATTTCAGAATTCTTTGTTCGCATTGAAAATTTCAGTAGCTTATCTACTTCACCAGGTTGTTCCTCCAACTCAGATAAATCAATCGTCCTTAAGTCTATTCTTGGCGGTGTTCCTGTTTTAAATCGTCCTAATTTAAAGCCTGCTGATTCTAATGAAAGTGGCAATTCTTCTGAAGATAATTCTCCCATTCTCCCACCTTTTATTAGTTTATCACCGATATACATTAATCCTCTTAAAAATGTACCAGTAGCTATAATTACTGACTTAGAATTGAATTCCATTCCTGTTTTTGTTTTTATTCCTTTAATTTCTCCATTTTCTATAACTATATCTGTCACAATATCTTGTATTGTATCTAGATTTTCTTGATTTTCTATAGTTTTCTTCATTTCTCTATTATATATTTTTCTATCAGCTTGAGCTCTAAGAGATCTAACCGCTGGACCTTTTTTAGTATTAAGAATTCTCATTTGAACGAAACTCTTATCCATATTTCGTCCCATTTCTCCGCCCAATGCATCTATTTCCTTTACAAGATGACTTTTTGCTGGACCTCCTATTGATGGATTACATGACATTACACCTATATTATCTAAAGTTATTGTAAATATAGCCGTACTCATTCCTAACCTAGCACTTGCTAAAGCCGCTTAACATCCCGCATGTCCTGCACCAACTACAATAACATCATAATTTTTCATAAATACCTCTTTTTCCTTTATCTATATCAACTTTGTTATTTCTAATTTTTATAATATTTTACTTAGTAAATCTATTTTTCTTGTATCCGCAATAATTACTAACATATCGCCTGCTTCAATTTCTACTAAAGGTTTAGGCGAGACAATTAATTTCCCATCTTTTCTTTTTATTCCAATAACATTTGCTTCATATCTATTTCTTAAATCTAGTTCTATAAGATTTTTTCCATCAAATTTCTTAGGTGCTTCTATTTCTATAATAGAATAGTCTTCTGAAAATTTAAAATGTTCCATTATACTTGGTCGTAACACTTTCGATGCAACTCTTTCACCCATAAATTCTTCAGGGTAAACAACTTGAGTAGCTCCTATTTTTTCTAAGACCTTTCCATGCTGTCTATTTTGCGCCTTGCAAATTATCTTTGAAACACCCGCCTCTTTTAATATTAACGTTGTTAATATACTTGCCTGTATATTATCTCCAATGCATACAAATGCTGTATCAAAGTTATCTTTAACTATATTTTTAAGTGCTATTTCATCAGATGAGTCTACTACAATTGCCTCATCAACTATTTTCTCATCAATCGCTTGTTGAACTAATTCTTCATCTATATCTAATGCAAGTACATCTTGATTACTCCCATAAAGCGTTTTTGCTACACTTCTTCCGAATCTTCCCAGTCCTATAACTAAATAATTTGCCATGCTTCCCCCTGATAACATTATATTTTCTTTTACCCGACTAAAATATTTTCTGTTGGATATTTATATATTCCTCTTTTTACACCTACTGCAGATAATACTATTGCAACTGTCAATGGACCTACTCTTCCTATGAACATCGTCAATATTATTAACCATTTTGATATCTCCGTTAATGAACTTGTAATTCCTACAGATAAACCAACTGTACCAAATGCTGAAACAGTTTCAAATGCTAACGCTAAAAAGTCTTTATCTTTTTCAATAACATTTAATGCGAATATAACGAACGTAACATAAAGTAACGCTATTAAAGTTATTGCAATTGCTTTATTAAAAATATCCCATCCTATTCTTCTTTTTCCAATTTCAATATCTTGTCTATTTGTGAGCGTCGACCAAACACCTAGAACAACTATTCCAAAAGTAGTTGTTTTTATTCCACCACCAGTTGATCCTGGTGAGGCACCTATAAACATCAGTATAATATATGTGAATAATGTTGGTGCTGTTAATGCTCCCATCGCTATCGTATTAAATCCAGCTGTTCTCGTCGAAACACTTTGGAATAAAGATGCCAGCAATTTGTCTTTAAGAGATAAATGCGCTAATGTTCCAAGATTATTTCTCTCCAAAACTAATGTTAATATCATCCCTATAATTATTAGAGAAAATGAAATTACAAGTGCTATTTTTGTTGTTAAATATAATTTATTTTTTCGTGATTTGATACTATCAAATATATTTAAAAGTGACGCAAACCCTATTCCTCCTAAAAAAATCAGCAAAGGAATAGTAAAATTTATTATCCCACTTCCTTTGAAATCTTCCAAATTAAGCGTAAACAATGCAAATCCTGCATTACAAAATGCAGATACCGAGTGAAACATTGCATAGAAAACTGCTCTTTTAAAAGGATATATTTTTATAAATTCAAAGAATAAAATAAATGCTCCGATAGCTTCTATTATAAAAACTGTAAATACTACTTTTTTTATATATTTTTGTATGTCAAATAACGTTGTATAATTCAATGCTTCTTGAACTACTTTTTTAGTATGATAACTTATTTTCTTCGTTGCAATTAGAATAAATAGAGATGAAAATGTCATTATTCCTAATCCACCTAATTGAATCCAGATCATTATTATTGTTTTCCCAAAAAGATTATATACTCTACTCACATCATTAACTACAAGTCCAGTAACGCAAACAGCTGATGTTGCTGTGAATATACCATCTATCCAACTTGTTCCTTGTCCATCCGTTGTTGATATTGGTAATGAAAGGATTGTTCCACCGATCAATATGATAAAGAAAAACGATAATAATATCATACTATATGGAGATATTCTCTTCTTTTTTGCCATTTCAAACTTCCTTTCCTCATGCCCTTCTCATAGTTTATATTATACATCATTACTGTTTTTTTTTCAATTAAAAAGCGCGAGGTATTTTACTACTTATCCTCGCGTTTACATTATGTTTTATTATATTTTTTCAAGTTCTATTAACAATTTCCTTTTTCTAACGTTTCTGTAAATTCTTTCATGCTTATAGATGTATTTTTTAAGTATTCTGCATCAGTTATTATTCCTTCAAATCGATCATATATTTTTTTCCATGCTGAGTACACTTCAGGCATCATTTCCAGACCAACGTTCGTTATCCGTGTGAATGATTTCTTACCTTGCTTCTCTCTTTCAACATATCCTTTTTCTACTAGTTTATCAACAAATCTAGTTACTGTTGACGCTGCTATTGTTAAGTTTTCAGAAATCTCATTAACCGAAAGTCCTTCTCTTTTCTCATCAAGTAGTAGCATTAAGTAGCCATGAGTTGGGCATATATCAATTTCTGAAAAAGCTTCTTCAGCAAACTTATTAACTACTCTAAAAAGTCTTGAAATCGTAAAAAACAGACAACTTTTAAATTTTACTTCTTTTTCATGCTCTTCCATATTTATTCTCCTTCTATTCTATCTATGACACTTTTTTAATTGCTTTGTATATACAAGTTACCATGTTAGTGAGTTTATGTCAACTCTTTTCTATCTTCTCTTCATGCCTATTGTATAAAAATTGTATTGATAATTTTATGACCATATATATTGGAATCGCTAGAAATGCTCCAGGGATCCCTAACAATGCTCCTCCGACTAGAACTGTTAATAGTGTTGTAATAGGATGAATATCTACTGACTTGCTTGTTAATAATGGTTTTACAATATTTGCCTCTATTCCTTGAAGTATTGTGATAACAACTAATATTATTAAGAACAAACTCCATGATTGTGTTATAGCATATATTAAAACTGGTACAAGCCCTATAAATGGTCCTATAAACGGTATTAAATTCCCAATACCTATTATCAATGCGAAAAGTTGTACATAAGGTAGTTTCAAGTATGAAAATAAAATATATGATTCAATTCCTATAATTAAACAATCTAATACCGTTACTTTTACATATTTACCTATTGCTTCATCAATTGATTTCAACAGGGGCAGTACTTCTTGTTTTCTAAGTTTTATTAATGTGTTCCGAAGTCCTTTTTCAATGCTATCAAAACTGAATATCAACATTATTGTGAACACAGGCGTCATAAACAATAAACTAAATATTCCAGTCAAAAATGATACACTGAAATTCAAAACACCTAGAATATTATTAAATATCACTTCTTTTGATTTAATGACTGTTTCCTTTAAATCAATGTTATTTGTTGATAAAAAGTCGGACAATCTTGTTTGTATTGCCGTTTGGTTTTCAATAAAATAGTTTATCAGTCCTGATAGCTGTTTTATTACCAAAGGAACCAAAGTAAATGTTATATATCCAAATATAAGTACAAATATAGTCAAAACTATTAATATTGCTAATTTTCTTCTCATTTTAAATTTATGATTTAGCAAATCAATGAAAGGCATTAAGCAATATACTATTACAAATGAAAGTACAAATGGAAATAATGCTCCTAAAACTATATTTATTGGCTTTGAAAAATACACATACACTTTAAAAAACAAAAAAATTGCCAATAATGTTAAAACAATTATTATGAGTTTATTTTTTAATAGTTCTATTTTATCTTGCTTATCCTCCATTTTTAACCTCACTTCTGAATATCATTTTCTATATAATGCTTATATATAACTTTTCCAACTAAGTATACCGGTACTGCTAGAAGAATTCCAACAATTCCAAACGCACTTCCTCCAAGAAATACCAATACAATTGTTGTAAGTTCATTTATTTTTACAGTTTTTTTAGTTATATATGGCATTAGTATGAATCCATCAATAATTTGAAGCGCAATAAGTATAACAATCGTCCACAATAACATTGGAATAGATTGAAATACTGCATATATGCACACTGGTATGCCCCCAATTATTGGCCCAAAATAGGGAACTATATTACTTAATCCTATTAAGATTGAAAACAATAGCGCGTATTTTAAGTCAATCATTCTAAACATAACAAAACTAATTAGTGTCAAATAAAACACTTCTATTCCCTTACTTTTAATATATTTCAATAAAATATCTATAATTTTTGCAAATAAATTTTCTTCTTGCATACCAAATCACCTCAATATTACTCGTTCTTTTTGTTAATTATTATTTCTATTGGACATCCTTCATAACCGAAGTACTCTCTTAATTTATTTTCCATGTATCTCTTATAAGAAAAATGTACTAATTCAGGGTTGTTTGAGAAGAATACAAATCTAGGTGGTGCAACTCCTATTTGTGTTGCATAGTTTATTTTAACTGCTCTTCCTTTTCTTGTTGGAACAGGATTTTGTGAAATCATCTCTGCTAGAACTTGATTTAGAAGTCCTGTAGATATTTTTTTATGATATTCTCCATTTATTTCTTTTGCAACATCTAAAACATTAATTGTCCTTTTCCCTGTTAATGCTGACATAGTAATAATTGGTGCATAATCTAAGAATGCTAAATCTGCTTTTACTAAATCAGTAAACGATTTCACACTCTTATTATCTTTTTCTATTAAGTCCCATTTGTTAATTGCTATTATTATTGGTTTTTTCTCATCAAAAATAAGTCCTGCTACTCTTTTATCTTGATCTGTTAGTAATTCTGTAGCATCTAACATCAATATACATACATTTGCTCTTTGAATTGATTTTATCGCTCTTAATATACTGTAATATTCTACATCGTCATCTACTTTTGCTTTTCTTCTAATTCCCGCCGTATCAATTAATGTATATCGTTCACCTTTATAATTAAGATCCGAATCTATTGCATCTCTTGTTGTTCCAGCAATTTCACTTACTATTGTTCGCTCTTCGTTAAGTAATTTATTTACAAGTGATGATTTTCCTGCATTTGGTCTTCCTAACACAGCAATACTAAGTCCTTCTGCCACTTCTTTATTTTTCTTATTAGGAAATTTATCAACAATCGCATCTAGCAAATCTCCAAGATTTGTTTTATGCTCAGCTGACATTCCAATAACATCTTCAAATCCTAACGAATAAAATTCAAGTATTTTATCTTGATCTTTAATATAATTATCAATTTTATTTACTGCTACTACTACTTTTTTATCTCTTTTTCTCAAAATTGTTGCAACATCTTCATCTAGTGCTGTTATTCCTGCTCTTCCATCAACTAAAAATAGAATTACATCTGCTTCATCTATTGCAACTTGTGCTTGTTGCTTAATTTGCGACAACATAAAATCATTTGTTTTAGGCTCAAGTCCTCCTGTATCAATCAATATGAATTCTTTTCCTGACCACTCTGTTTGTCTATATAGTCTATCTCTTGTAACTCCTGGTTCATCTTTTACAATCGATAACCTTTGTCCTATTAACTTATTAAATAATGTTGATTTCCCAACATTTGGTCTTCCTACAATTGCTACTACTGGTTTCATTTTATTTCCTTCTCTCCATCTATTTATCTTTATTTTAGCATTTAATAATTATTATTTTGTTGTATTCTTCTAATTCTTTTTCTATATCGATTTCTGTTTCTAGTTTTATTGTTACTCTATCTGCATAATTTTTCTCAAGAATAACTATTTTTGTAGCATTTGCACTTATAAGCGAATCAATTTCTGCTGTATACATATAATCAAAATCTATTATATATTGAGTTTTTGGTGCAAAGCTTATAATTTCTGCATCATTAACAGCTATTTTTGCGGTTTTAGCATAGTTCCTAATTAATCCGCCCGCTCCTAATTTAACTCCTCCAAAATACCTTGTAGCTACAATTGCAACGTTATAGATATCAAGTATATTTAATATCTCTGCCATTGGTTTTCCTGCTGTATTAGTTGGTTCTCCATCATCATTGTATTTAAAATACTCTTGACCATTTTCAATAACACGATAAATTGGAACGTTATGCGTTGCATTTGGATGCATTTTTTTTATATTATTTATAAAATTCTCTGCATCTTTAACTGACTGGACTGGTTTTATATACCCGAGAAATTTTGACTTCTTTTCTTCAAATTCTATAACTATTTCATTCTTTACTGTATTCAAGGAAATCACCCCAAAATATTCATAAAAAAGTTCATTATTCTTTCAAAAATACCAGTTGAACTCAATATATAAACTAATCCAAATACAATAATGATCCCATAGCTTTCTACTTTATCATAAAAGTCCCTAATCTGTCTATTACCTAAAGAATATACAATCCTACCACCATCTAATGGCGTGATTGGAATCAAATTAAATAATGCTAGTATAATATTAGTGAAATATAAATATAGAAAAAATGTTCCTACATATTCATTTTCAATCATTTTACTTCTAAGCATTAACAGAGCTATCGCAGCAATTATAGCATTTACAGTGACTCCTGCAATTGATACAACAAACATTCCTAATCTGTTAGGCTTTAGTTTATAAAAATTAACTGGAACTGGTTTTGCCCATCCAAATAAAAATGGTGAACCGCTCAACAGAAGTATAATTGGTAGTAATAATCCTTTTAAATCAATATGTTTTATTGGGTTAAGTGTTAATCTACCCGCTCTTTTTGCAGTGTCGTCACCAAATGCATACGCAGCAGCACCATGTGCAACTTCATGCAAAATCATAGATACTAAAAGTACTACGAATGATATAATTAGCGTCTTTATTGGGAAATTAGATATACCTGTAAACATATTTCTAAATAAATACAAGATAACTATAACTAAAATTGCTATTTTAATTCCTGAATTCGAAGAATTTGCTTGTCTAAATTCATTATAATACTTTTTTATTTTATCCATGTTATTCCCTCTTTAAATATTTTCTATAATTCCTGTTCCATTCATTATACCATATTTTAGTGTTTTATAGAATGCGTTTGAATATAAGTTTCTGAAATAATATATCAAAAGCAATCCCTATAGCTAAACTTACAGGTATACATAACACTGTTACTATATAAAAATTCTGTGTGAAATTAGCAATTCCATACATGACCAATATATGAACAAAATATGCATTATATGTTGCTTTTGATAATGTCGCTATTTCATTTTTTCTTTTGTATTTTTCAAGTAATTTTATGATTAATATCGCTATAGATATTGATAGTATAAAGATTCCTAGTGTGTTTTTATCATACGACGTTGGATCCCTCTTATCTAAAAAATAAAACGAATGATATGAAACTAAAAACGTTATAACAAACCCTGATATTACACCGCTAACAACATACTTATACTTTATTATTTTGTAATATTTTTTTATATAGTAGCCTAGCAAATAGTAACCTAGTAATCCAGTAATTGGGAAATTAGATAAATTCAAAAACGGAAGTTTATATCTTACTAAAAATGTTTTCAAAACATTTACACCAAACCATAAAGCTACAATAAAAAAGGTCTCTTTTTCTGCATATTTCAAAACTTTTTGTAGCCATGGAGTCAGCAGATAAAGTCCTACGAGCATATAAACATACCAAAAATGACTGAATGCAAATCTATAACCAGCAATTATTGCTAACGTCTGAAATGCTGTTGCTTTATATACAATCATATAGACTATATTCCAAAAAATAAACGGTATAAGTATAACAGTAAATCTCTTTTTATAAAATTTCCACGGATTCTTTGTTTCTTTATCAAGTATCAAATAACCACTTATTATAATAAATAGATTTACTCCTGTTCCAACTATAGAAAAGATGGTATTATATTGCATGAAATTATGCTGATAAATCAGTGTATGTATCATTACTATAAATCCAAAAGCAATCAATCTTAGTACGTCTATATTCATCTAGTATTCTCCTTCAATTTGTTTTTATGCTTAATTATACCTTAACAAGTACAAAAATAAAAGTAATATATAAAAACTAGAGTGTTTTATCACTCTAGTCAAAAAAATTATTTAGAATATTTCTTTTATCTTATCTATAATCGATTTATCTTCTTTGTCTTTTTCATTTTCTTCTTTACCTTCTTGAATTATTTCTTTCATCGACTTAACTTCTGCCCCTGACAATTTTTGAAATTCTTCTGATATCAATGGAATGGAATCAATTTCAGCAATTATCTGATATTGATCTTCATCATTTGCGATTCCTAGAATTTTTTCTGTGCTAGTTATTGCTTCATGGTTAACCTTATCCATATCTTTTAGTTTAATTCTAAATCTTGTCATACATATAGCATAATCAACTATATTTTCTTTTCCACCTAAATTTGTTATGAGTCTTTGTGCAATTTCATTATAATTCATCTCGTTGCTCCTTTCAAAAATCACTTACATATAAATATCTAGTTTAGTATCTATATTATATCTCGATTTTTTGAAAATTCAAGTAGTGACTCAAAATCTATTTTTTCTTACTTATTTAGTAGGTGTAGCTGCTTCTGCTGTTTTTATTTGTTGCATTGTTTCGTCTGCTCCTTTAACACCTAAAGACTGAGCTTGTGCTATAAGCTTCTTAGCTTCATCTTTTTTACCAATATTATAGTAAAAAATTCCTAAATTTAATATCGCATCATTATTTTTATCTTCATTTACTGCTTTCAATAAATATTTATTTGCTAAGTCTACATTACCATATTGTGCAAAGTAAACTCCTAAATCTCTATTTGTTAATTGATTATTCACTGTTTTCATTTCTGATATTGTCTTTGTAATGGCAGCTTGATCATTTTTCTTTTCATACAATTGAATTAAATCAGCTTTATATTTTAGATTTTGTGGTTCTATAGCAATAGCTTTTTTATAATAATCTTCTGCTTTCACATAGTCTACATTACCTGACAGATAAAATGAAGCTACATATGATAATGCTTTTGCATCTTTTCCTTGAGTTCTTGTCACCATATCTACTACCGCTTTTTCTGCTAAATCTAATTTTTTCTCAGTATAGTAAATATTTGACAAATATGCCAATGACTCTAAAACTTCGCTTGAAGAATCTTTTTTATCTTTTATTGCTTTAGTAAAATATGACTTTGCCATTTCTGTATCATTTTTTGATAAATAATAAGTCCCAAGTTGATAATTTGCTTTTGTTACATATACTTTATCTGTTGAGTTTGAGATACCTTGAAATAATTTTACACTTTCTTCAATTTTGTTATCTTTCACGTTTTGTATTGCTGATTCATAATCACCCTTTACATCTGCAAGAGCTGCTGTTGATAATACTAAAGCTCCAAAAAGAGCGATTATTCCTGATTTTTTTAACATTTTGTTTCCTCCTGTTTTTTTATATATATTTTAAATTTAATTAACTTTTTACCAGCTTCCGCCGCCGCCGCCACCAAAGCCGCCGCCAGAGAATCCTCCACCGCCACCGCCGCTGAATCCACCGCTTCCGAAACCACCTGAATTACTTCCACCACCTACATTATGGAATTTTTCTTCTAATACTTTATTGTACCCTTTGTCATAACTTCTATTCACCGAATTAAATATTGCACTTCTATAGTACATTTCACTTAGTGGGTTCCCATACATTATACCACTTCTTTGTCCTGTCAATATTGTTGGATCATATCCATTCATTTTTATTTGACTTTCCATTAGTTTTACACACTCATTCTTAACGCTAAGTGCTACTGCAAACGGTAATATCAACTTGAAATATCTTACTAATTCACTTGGTTCATTAAACTTCATAATTTGATTCTTTTCTGCAGTTTCTATATACATTTTCATACCATCTATATACTCTATAACTGTATTCCCTTTGTCTGTTGGTTTCCCTATAACTTTTAAGTACCACATGAGTAAACTTCCTAACAGTATCATAACTAATAGTATCTCCGTAAATGGTGAGAAATTAGCTTGTAATACTACTAATGCAATCGCTCCAATTATGAGTAAGTACATTAAACTTTTTAGTAATTTACTTCCAGAGATTCCCATGTTTAAGAAAAATATAAATGCAAATATAACTATTACAAAATACTCGCTTCCTCCTGATAAAATTATAGGAAGTGCAACCATGAATAAAAACAATATTATTGCTAGTATTATTGGTGTTGCAAGTGCTGTATTTTTTTTATATATTACAGAATCATATTCCGTTTCTAAAAGACCTATTATTTTTGTTGAAACCTTATATATTTCCTCTTCATTCCCTAAAATATCATTTGGACTTTTTATTAATGTATTCAACAACTCTTTTTCTACAGTAAATAATTGTTCTTTCGATTCAGACAACTCATATTTTATCTTATTTTCCTTATTTTCTTCTTTGAGAATATTTATATATCCCTTTGATACGAGTGATAATATTCCAATATTAAGTATAACTTTCGGATCTCTCTCACCTTTTATATATGAAACTAACATTGCAGATATATCTTTAGGCACTTCAAACCTTGGTATTATTGACTTTCTTGCAGGATCCTTACCAAAAAATGCCCACGAGAATAATGCATAAATAAGTGATCCAATAAACAACATCATTCCTATGAATAAGTTTTTATATACTAAATAATAATTTGTTATTTTGTCTAAAATAGTAGGATTAATTTGATTTGTTTTCATATTCAACATAAATGTTAATCCTTCATTTGCATTAAATGCTTTTTTTGACATTATTTTTATATTCTTTCCTTCATTTACTATACTGTAGTCTGTTCCTTTTTCTCCAAATGAACCTGTATATACTTCTAATTTTTGCATCTCATCATTTGAAATCATAGCATTATTTTCATAATGGATATTAATGACTGCACTGCCTATTGGGAAGTTCCAAGATTGCCCTATTGCATTCCAATAAATTTGGTAAACTTTATCTTTTTCTTTAATTGCATTATTAACTACATATTTTATGACATAACGGTTATTTGCATCAATATAAGTATCTGCAGACCCTATTCTATATCTTATACCCTCAGGAAAACTCTGTATTCTATACGGTTCAGGTAATCCATTTCTCGTAATATCAACATTTCTCAATAGTATTCGATTTATTCCAAGAAAACTCTTAATATCAGTCGTTGGTATATCTCTAAAAATTCCATGCTTCTCCGTACTATTCGTATAATAATCTAATGTTTCAGTAATTGATAGTGTCTGATTTTTATTTATCTGAATATCAACAATATACGTTTTAATTCCTTCTATATAGCCCTGTTCTTCTGCACTTATAAAAAATGATGATACTACAAAAAATATCATCAATAAAAATCTTTTCATTTTTTCTCCTCGTATTGTCCTAAAATTTTACTTCTGGAACTGTGTGAACTTGATCATCGGCATCAAAGAATTTAGCAGTTTTGAAGCTTAAGAAATTTCCAATTATATTATTTGGGAATGTTTCTACAAATGTATTTAAGTCTCTTGCTGTCCCATTGTAATATTTTCTCGCACTTTGAACATCTGTTTCTATACTTGATAATTCACTTTGAAGTGACAAAAAGCTTTGATCTGCTTTTAAATTAGGATAACTTTCTTGCAGCATCATTATTGATCTCAATGTTTTCGTAAGTTCATTTTCTATTTTTTGCACTTTCTCTATATTGTCTATATCTTTTGTATCTATACTCATAACTTGTGATCTCATCTTAATTACATTTTCTAATGTTTGGCTTTCATGTGTTGCATATCCTTTAACTGTATTAACCAAATTAGGTATTAAATCCCATCTTTTTTGCAAGTAGACTTCTACGCCACTCCACCCTTCTTGATTAAGATTTTTAAGTTTAATGTATTTATTATAAACTCCTACCACTACCAGTGCTAGTAATGCTACTATTCCTACAATTATTAATATTCCCATTTTACTACCTCACTTTATATTTTATTTTATTATTAAACTAAATTTCTATGTTCTCAGCATCTGGCTTTCCAGCTTTTATAAATATAAATTCTTCTAACTCTTCTCTTCCAGTATTTTTAAGAGCTGAATAGAAAAATACATCTTCATTTTTAAATTCTAACTTTTTCTTTATCTCTTTTAACTGTCTGAATTTCTCGTTGTTTGATAATTTATCAGACTTTGTAAAAATTATATAATATTCTACTTCATAGTGTTCTAACCATCTAAGCATCTGTAAATCCTCACCTGATGGAACTCTTCTAATATCTAACAATAGGAATACAACCTTTGATCTATCTGATATTAAATAATTTTCTATTGTTTTCCCCCATGCTCTTCTTACTTGTTCTGGTACTTTTGCAAATCCATAACCTGGTAAATCAACAAAGTATATTTCATCATTTACTAAAAAATAGTTTATTAATTGTGTTCTTCCTGGTGTCTTACTTGTTCTTGCCAAACTTCTTCTGTTTGTCAAAGAGTTTATAAGTGAAGACTTCCCTACATTTGACCTACCAATAAATGAGAACTCAAGTCCTCTTTCTTCTGGGTAATCTACCACTGCTACTGCTGATTTCTCAAACTCTGCTTTTTTTATTCTCATCTCTTCTCCTATTATCTAAAAACTCTTCTACTTTATTTTGTAATTCTTCTATTGTTGCTTCATTTTCAATTATAAAATCACTCTTCTGTTTTTTCTCTTCAATACTCATTTGTGAATTTATAATTTTTAGTGCCTCTTCTTTTGGGATATTATCTCTTTTCATAACCCGCTCAAGTTGTATCTTCTGATTTGCATAAACCAAAGCTACTTTATCAAATAAATATTCTAACTTAATTTCAAAAAGTAACGGTATATCAACAAATACTAACTTTTCCATCTTCTGCTGTTCTATCTGTTTTCTAATTTCTTCAATTATTGCAGGGTGCATTATACTGTTTAATTTAGTAACATTTTCCTTATTATTGAAAACTAATTTCCTTAAATTACTTCGGGAAATATCACTTTTATTATTTGAAGTTTTTTCTAATATCCCTTCTCCAAACTCTGCTATAATCATTTCCTTTATTTTAGTTTCCTTTATTACTTCTCGAGATATCTTATCTGCATCAATAACATTGTACCCTTTAAGCCTTAGATAGTCACTTACAGTTGATTTTCCAGTTCCTATCCCACCTGTTATTCCTATTATCATATATGTGCAACTCTCCTTTTATTACACTATATTCTATAACTTTTTGAGTTGTTTTGCAATAGAATAATTGATTTTTAAAAATAAAACCACAAAAAAAATCACTTTAATAAAAGTGATGAGTAATGGCGTCCCAGGTTGGATTCGAACCAACGACCCTTTGATTAACAGTCAAATGCTCTAACCAACTGAGCTACAGAGACATAAATATTAAAAAGTTTGGCGACTACCGATTTTCCCAAGCCAGCTGGCTAAGTATCTTAGGCGTATACAGACTTAACTTCCAGGTTCGAAATGTAACTGGGTGTATCCCTGTAGCTATGATCACCAAACAATTTAAAATTGTTAATATATAATTGCATTGTCATAAAGACAATGAGAAATAAATAGTAGGATAAAAAGGTTAAATTTAAAAAGCTAACGTCATATTAGTACTGGTCAGCTAAATACATTGCTGCACTTACACCCCCAGCCTATCAACCTCCTGGTCTCGAAGGAGACTTAAAAAGAATACTCATCTTGAAGTTGGCTTCTCACTTAGATGCTTTCAGCGATTATCCATTCCAAACGTGACTACCCAGCGATGCCACTGGCGTGACAACTGGTACATCAGAGGTTTGTCCATCCCGGTCCTCTCGTACTAAGGACAGATCTTCTCAATATTCTAACGCCTGCAGTGGATAGGGACCGAACTGTCTCACGACGTTCTGAACCCAGCTCGCGTGCCTCTTTAATGGGCGAACAGCCCAACCCTTGGGACCTTCTCCAGCCCCAGGATGAGACGAGCCGACATCGAGGTGCCAAACACTTCCGTCGATATGGACTCTTGGGAAGTATCAGCCTGTTATCCCCGGGGTAGCTTTTATCCGTTGAGCGATGGCCTTTCCATACAGCACCACCGGATCACTAAGTCCCGCTTTCGCGCCTGCTCGACCCGTCAGTCTCGCAGTCAAGCTCCCTTATGCCTTTGCACTCTTCGGTTGATTTCCATCCAACCTGAGGGAACCTTTGAACGCCTCCGTTACTCTTTAGGAGGCGACCGCCCCAGTCAAACTGCCCACCTAGCACTGTCTCATTGGCTACAAACCAATGATTAGAATTCCGACAATATATGGTTGGTATTCCACCATTGACTCCACTAAAACTTGCGCCCTAGTATCATAGTCTCCCAACTATCCTATACACACATTGCCAAAACCCAATGCCAAGCTACAGTAAAGCTCCACGGGGTCTTTCCGTCCTACTGCAGGTAATCGGTATCTTCACCGACATTACAACTTCACCAGGTCTCCAGCCAAGACAGCTCCCAAATCATTTCACCATTCGTGCAGGTCGGAACTTACCCGACAAGGAATTTCGCTACCTTAGGACCGTTATAGTTACGGCCGCCGTTCACTGGGGCTTCAATTCGAATCTCTCAATCCTCCTCTTAACCTTCCAGCACTGGGCAGGTGTCAGCCCATATACGTCGCCTTTCAGCTTAGCATAGACCTGTGTTTTTGGTAAACAGTTGCTTGGGACTCTTCACTGCGACCTATTTCTGCTCAAAGTGTTTATCTTATCACATAACATAGGTACCCCTTCTCCCGAAGTTACGGGGCCATTTTGCAGAGTTCCTTAGCTAGAGTTATCCTGTCGGCCTCGGGTTACTCACCCAGTCCACCTGTGTCGGTTTACAGTACGGGCACTACATAATCTCAATAGAAGTTTTTCTCGGCAGTATAGGATTTGTGACTTATAGCCTAAGCTACTTACCCATAAGATCTCATGTTTAAACATGTGGATTTGCCTCCATGTTCACACTACTTCCTTAGAAAGGGACAACCGTCGCCCTTCTCACATACCTTCCTGCGTCACTCCATCTCTAATAACGTTTATATAGTGGTATAGGAATATTAACCTATTTTCCATTCGCCTACGCTTTTAAGCCTCGACTTAGGTCCCGACTCCCCCAGAGCGGACAAACCTTCCTCTGGAAACCTTGGACTTTCGGCCAGAGAGATTCTCACTCTCTTTCTCGCTACTCATTCCTGCATTCTCACTTCTGATACCTCCAATATACCTTACAGTACACCTTCTACGGCTTACAGAACGCTCTCCTACCAAACTAGATATAAATCTAGTTTCCATAGCTTCGGTTTATGTCTTAGCCCCGTTAAATCTTCGGCGCAGATACTCTCGACCAGTGAGCTATTACGCACTCTTTAAAGGTATGGCTGCTTCTAAGCC
>ERZ650312.114-NODE-114-length-38493-cov-6.797284_pt1 | contig 38493 bp, 35 predicted proteins | sample MGYA00376248_ERZ650312 | MGnify/ENA primary metagenome ERZ650312 (study PRJEB26733, sample SAMN07839316) | wastewater metagenome | biome: urban; feature: wastewater treatment plant; material: waste water | place: USA: North Carolina | collected 2016-07-28 ... | reverse complement strand
AGAACGAAGTGCCGCCGACATGACGCACGGTGAGCAGGGTGATCTCGTAGTCGAAGTCGATGAAGCCCTCGACGATCACCCGCCCCTGGCTCACGCGCCCACCCTGCATGGCGTAGTCCCAGGCGCGCGCCACGTCGTCCGGGCCGCGCAGCAGCGACTGGCCCTTGCCCGACGAAGACATCGTCGGCTTGACGAGGCAGGGGTAGCCGATGCCCGCATCAATGGCCGCCTGCAGTTCAGCGAGCGAGCCGGCGAAGGCGTAAGGCGAGGTGGGCAACCCCAGTTCCTCGGCGACCAGGCGACGGATACCTTCGCGGTTCATGGTCAGGTTGGTCGCCCGCGCGGTGGGGATCACCTCGGCCAAGCCCTCGCGCTCGATTTCGAGCAGGAGTTCGGTGGCGATGGCCTCGATTTCGGGCACCACGAGCTGCGGTTTCTCTTTTTCGATCAGCGCGCGCAAGGCCGCAGCATCGGTCATCGACACCACGTGCGCACGGTGCGCAACCTGCATTCCCGGCGCGTCGGCGTAACGGTCGACAGCGATGGTTTCGACGCCCAGGCGCTGCAGGGCGATGATCACTTCCTTGCCGAGTTCGCCGGCGCCGAGCAGCATGACGCGGGTCGCGGAAGGGCTAAGCGGGGTACCGATGGCGTTGATCGGGTTGCTGCGCGGGCCAATTGGGTTAGGCATGGCGAATGTCCTGAAGGGCGGGAGGGAGGCGCATTTTACCAGCCCGCCCCAGCGGGCACCGTCAGCCCGACTTCTTGGCGTGCGCCGGACGGAAGGCGGCGCAGAACTCGGGGTTGGCTTCGAGCCAGGCGCCTTCGATCAGGTCGACGCAGTAGGGGATGGCCGGGAAGACAGCCTTCAGGCAATCATCGATCGCCGAGGGCTTGCCGGGCAGGTTCACGATCAGGCAGCGCTTGCGGATGCCGGCCGTCTGCCGCGAGAGGATGGCAGTCGGGACGAACTTGAGGGACGCCGTGCGCATCAGTTCGCCGAAGCCGGGCAGCATCTTCGTGCATACCGCCTCGGTCGCCTCCGGCGTCACGTCGCGCAGTGCCGGGCCGGTGCCGCCGGTGGTAACGATCAGGCTGCAGCCTTCGACGTCGGCGAGTTCGATCAGCGCCTCTTCGATGCCCGGCTGTTCGTCGGGGATGACTTTGGCGACGGCCTCCCACGGGCTCAGCAAGGCCTGAGTGAACCAGTCGCGGATCGCCGGTCCGCCTTTGTCTTCATAGACGCCCTGGCTCGCGCGGTCGGAGACGGTCAGGATGCCGATGCGCGCAACTTTGGTTTGTGTTCTCATACCCGCCCCTCGAAGCCGGCGTCGTCCTGGAAGGTCGTGCCGTCGAGCAACTGCACGGTCGCGCTGTCGCCTTCGGCGAAGCCTTCGGACGTTCCCGGCACCACGAGCAGGCCGTCGGCCACCGCCATCGAGAGCAGCACGCCGCTGCTCTGGGTACCGGTGGAACGCGCGACGTAACCCTGCGCGTCGCGTTCGAGGGTGACGCGGACGAACTCCGTGCGTCCCGGACGGATGCGTACCGGGTGCGCGAGACGCGCCTCGACAGTACGCCGGAACAAGCGGCGATGGCCCATCATCTGGCGCAGGGCCGGCAGCACGAACTGCTCGAAACAGACCATGCTCGACACGGGGTTGCCGGGCAGGCCGAAGACCAGCCCGCCGTCGACCGTCGTGCCGAAGGCGACCGGATGGCCGGGACGCATCTCGACGCGCCAGAAGCGCATCGTCACGCCGAGCGCTTCGAGCGTCGGCCGCACGTGGTCATGCACGCCGACCGACGAGCCGCCGGAGACGAGCAACACGTCGAAGTGCTCGTGGTCGAGCCCGCGCTTGAGGTAGGTCGCCAGCTCCTCGGGGTCGTCGCGCGCGATGCCGAGCAGCGTCGGCTCGATGCCGAGCGCCTGCACCTGCCCCATCAGCGCGTAGCTGTTCGAGTTGGGAATCTTGTACGGATCGAGCGGCTCGTCGAGCGCTTCGAGCTCGTTGCCGGTCGCCAGGATGGCGACGGAAGGACGACCGAAGACAGCGAGTTGCGCCGCCTTCACCGTCGCCAGCACGCCGATTACGCCGGGCGTCACTTCGGTCCCGGCGGCCAGCACGGTCTGTCCGTTGCGCAGGCTCTCGCCGAGTTTGCGGATGTCGTTGCCGGTCTTCACCGACTTCTGGAATTCGATGCGACCATCGGCCTGCGCCTGCGTGTCCTCGACGCGGATCACCGCGTCGGCACCGCGCGGTACCGGCGCACCAGTCATGATGCGCGCACACTGGCCGACGCCGACCGTCTGCTTCGGCATATCGCCGGCCTGGATGTCTTCGATGACGGTGAGCGTGACCGGTGCGCTCGCAAGATCGGCGCTGCGCGCGGCAAAGCCATCCATCGCCGAGACGTCATAAGGCGGCTGGTCGCGATTCGACCGGATGTCTTCAACGAGCACACGACCGAGCGCACGTTCGAGCGTCACGGTTTCGACCGTGCGGCGGTCGGCATGGCGCAGCACTTCGGCCTGTGCGTCGGCGACCGAGAGGTGGCCGCGTTCCTGGTTCTTGCTGTTCACGGATTAACCTTCCTTCTGATCTATTGCTTTGGCCAGATCCTCTGGCGTATCGAGATCGACAAAGCTGTCGAGGCCGGGGTCGGCCGTAATCAAGTCCGCTGCATGGACATAGGCGACCTGCAATCGTTCCAGCGCCGCGCGCAGACTGCGCTTGCCTTCGCCGGTGGCCAGCGCGCGCACTGCCGGTAAGGCATCGATCGAGTAGAACGCCGCGAGCGGCTGCGGATGACCATCGACCAGCGGCACGACCGCGTCGACGCCGGAGCGGTAATTCGCCAACTGCTCGATCAGCGCCGGGCGCAGGAAGGGCATGTCGGTGGCGACGGCGAAGATCCACGGCACGCCGTCTTGCGACGCGTAGTCGAGCCCGGCGCACAGGCCGGCGAGCGGTCCAAGGTCGGAAAATACATCGCACACTTGCGGCAGCGCAATGTCGGCGCGCGGCGTGCGCACGCTGACCACCACCTGTGGGAAAACCACCTGCATGATTTCGGCCACACGCTGCATCAGCGTCTGCTCGCCGAGCACGAGGCTCGCCTTGTCGCGCCCCATGCGCTGCGAATCGCCGCCGGCCATGATGACGGCGAGGCAGTCGTCGATCACAACGCGCCTTTTCGCGCCAACAGGAAATCGGCCAGCCCGACGACGTCGTCGAGCGCAAAGTGCGGCAGTTCGGGATAGATCTCGTCCATGTCGGTGACGACTGCGATCAGGCCGTCGGCGACCGTGCAGCGCGGCGGCTTGGCGCATTCGCGGCGCAGGATTTCGATCTTGTCGCCGGGTGCCAGCGAGAAGCCCTCGGCGAGCACCAGGTCGGCCTCGCCGAGAAAGCGTGCGGCAAGTTCGTGCGGCTCACGCCGGTCGACGGCGTCGGCCACCAACTGCAGCGCGTCGGTCGTCACCAGCATGCTCATCGACGCGCCGGCATTCTTGTAGCGCCAGCTGTCCTTGCCTTCCTTGTCGAGCTCGACCTTGTGGTGCGCGTGCTTGATCGTCGCCACGTTGAGGCGGCGCGCCGTCAGTTCGGGCAGGAGTTTCTCGACGAGCGTCGTTTTGCCGGAGCCGGAGTGGCCGACGAAGATGAAGACGGGTGGCGGATTATCGTTGTTGTTTTTCATGGTGATGGTCAGGGATGCGGCGTTACCCAGGAGTCGCCTTGCGGCGTCGTTTCCTTCTTCCAGATCGGCACGCGCTCCTTCAACTCGTCGATGATCCAGCGGCAAGCTTCGAGCGCCGGCGCGCGGTGTTCGGCGCCGGTGGCGATGAAGACGATGTTGTCGCCGCTCCGCACGACGCCGAGCCGATGCACGATGCGCGCGTCGATCAGGCCGAAGCGGGCGATCGCCTCGTCGCGCAGCTTGCGCATCTCGGGCAGCGCCATGCGGTCGTAGGCGTCGAAGCTGATCTCGCTGACCTCGCGGCCTTCGGAAAAATCGCGCGCGCAACCGAGGAAGGTGGCGATGCCGCCCATGCGCTGCGAACTCGCCTTGAGGGCACTGATTTCCGCGTCTTGCGAAAAGTCTTCGAGCTGGATGCGCACGGCCTCCAAGTTTTCTGACATGCGCTCAGCCTCCCGAGAATTTGGACATGAACACCACCTCGCTCCGATCATCGACCGGTGTCGACCAGTCGCGCACATGTTCGCCATCCACGGCCGCCAGCGAGACGATCGCAAACGCCTCGGGGTGCTCCGCCTGCAAGACGTCATGCAGATCCTGCAGACGCATGCCGGGTTGATGATCGACGGTGAGCTGGCGTTGGCCGACGCGTTCGGCGACGGCCCCGAAGAACAATACCGTGATCATTTCCCTGCCTCGCTTGTACGTTCGCGCCGCCAGACGCCGCTCTTGCCACCGCGCTTTTCTTCGAGCTGGATAGCCTCGATGCGCATACCGCGGTCGATCGCCTTGCACATGTCGTAGATGGTCAGTAGCGCTGCACTGGCGGCGGTCAGCGCCTCCATCTCGACGCCGGTCTGGCCGACGCAGCGCGCGGTCGTCGTCACCTTGATGCCGACGCAACCTTCGGCGTCGGGTTCGAGGATCTCGCTGAAATCGACGTCGACGCCGGTCAGCGCCAGCGAGTGGCACATCGGGATGAGGTCCGGCGTGCGCTTGGCGGCCATCACCGCCGCGACGTCGGCCACCGTCAATACGTCGCCCTTGGCGATCTGGCCGGCGCGGATGCGTTCGAGCGTCACCAATTGCATGCGCAGGACGCCGCTGGCGATCGCCACGCGCTCAGTCTCGGCCTTAGCCGACACGTCGACCATGCGCGCGCGGCCAGCGTCGGAGAAGTGGGTCAGGTCATTCGCTTCACTCAACGGGTTTCATCCTCCGATATACGACATTTCGATCTTGCGCAGCGGGTGAATATTCAACTTCGTCGCCGCGTGGCGAACCTGCGAGTAGCGGTCGCTGCGCTGCTGCCAGGTGGCGGCGATCAGCCGATCGAGCGCCGCGTCGTCGGCACCCTGCCGCAACGGCGTGCGCAGATCGGTGCCTGCGCTGGCGAACAGGCAGGTGTAGAGCTTGCCGTCGGTCGACAGGCGGATGCGACTGCAGTCGCCGCAAAAGGCCTGCGTCACCGAAGCGATTACTCCAATTTCGCCGATTTCGCCGCTGTCGTCGGCCAACGCCCAGCGTTTGGCGACCTCGCCGGTGTAGTTCGGATCGACCGGGCGCAGCGGATACTCACGCTGGATTGCGTCGAGGATCTCCTGCGCCGTAACCACGTCGTCCATGCGCCAGCCGTTGGTCGTGCCGACGTCCATGAACTCGATGAAGCGCACGATGACGCCCGAACCGCGGAAGTGGCGGACGAGCGGCACGATCTCGTGTTCATTGACGCCGCGCTTGACGACCGTATTGACCTTGAGCGGCGCGAGCCCGGCCGCCTGCGCAGCCGCGATGCCGTCGAGCACGGTCGTCACCGGCACCTCGGAATCGCTCATGCGGCGGAAGGTGGCCTCGCTCAGGCCGTCGAGGCTGACCGTGAGGCGCGTCAGGCCGGCGTCCTTCAAGGTTTGCGCCTTCTTGGCGAGCAGCACGCCGTTCGTCGTCATGGCGATCTCGACTGGCTGCCCGTCGACGCAGGTGAGGCGGGCGAGTTTCTCGATCAGCTTTTCGACGCCGTGCCGCATCAGCGGCTCGCCGCCGGAAAGGCGGATCTTGTGCACACCGAGGCGCAGGAAGCGACGCGCCACGCGCTCGATCTCCTCGAAACTCAGCAACTCGGCGCGCGGCAGGAAGACGAAATCCTTGCCGAACACCTCGCGCGGCATGCAGTAGGTGCAGCGCAGATTGCAGCGATCGGTGACCGAGATGCGCAGGTCGCGCAGCGGACGCCCGAGGGTGTCGGCCACCGCCGCCGGTTTAGCCAGATCGATCAGTTCGTTCATCCGATTCATTGTATCCGTGCCCCGATTCACTGCTTCTGATCCGGATCAAAAACGCGAGCCGTCCGCATCCGCCGCACCCGACGCCACCGCACGCCAAGCCGCGTCGAGCGCGGCGATCGCGGCGGGCAGGGCGCGCGCGACGACGTCGAGCAGCATCCCCAGGTGCGCGTTCGACTCGCCCGCGACCGCTGCGGCCTCCGTCTTTGCTGCCAGCTCGGCGAGGCGTACGAGCCCGAGCGTTGCCGCCGAACTCTTCATGCGGTGCATCGCGCGCACCAGTTGTTCGCCGGAATCGCCGCGCAGCGCGTGCTGCGCCTCGGCCAGGTTGGACTAGGCCGTCGCACCGAACAGGTTGACAATGCGACTGGTCGTCGCGACGCCAAGTTCCTTGGCGTGGCTTGCCAGCACGGTCGAATCGACTTCGCGCGAAGCCTGCTCCGGCGCGGTGCCTGGTTCCGGCCGGTGAGCATCGCGGGCACGCGAAGGATCGGGCCGCGCACGGCCCGAGACGGCAGCGACGATCGCCTCCAGGCGCTCGGGGCGATACGGTTTGCCAAGAAAGGCGTCGGCGCCGGCGGCGAGACTGGCCTGGATGTCGTCCTTGGTCACCAGCGCGGAGAGAACGACGATCGGCACGCCGGCGACGGCCGGATTGGCGTGCGTGCGCACGCGCCGTATCGCTTCCAGCCCGCCGATGTCCGGCATGTTGAGGTCCATCAGCACCAGATCGAAGGCGTCGCGGTCGAGCGCGGCGAGCGCCGCGCGGCCCGACGCGGCGGCGCAGACGCGATGACCCGCACGCTCGAGCAGACCGGTTGCAACCAGGCGGTTGATCTCGTTGTCCTCGACGAGCAAGACGTCGAGCGCACGCGAGGCATCGGTCAGCGCGTCGATAGTCGTCGCGCTCTCCTGCGCGCTCCGTACCAGCGGCACGCGGAACCAGAAGGTGCTGCCGCGATTGACCCGGCTGTGCATGCCGATCTCGCCGCCGAGCGCGCTCACCAGCTTGCGGCAGATGGCCAGCCCCAACCCGGTGCCGCCAAAGCGCCGCGCGACCGAGGTGTCGGCTTGCACGAAGGCGTTGAAGAGGTTGGTCTGGCCACTCTCCGAAATGCCGACGCCGCTGTCGATCACCGCGAAGCGCAGCCAATCCGTGCTTTCCGTTCCTTCGTCGCCGAGTAGCCGCTCGACTTCGACACGCACTTCAACGCCGCCCTGCTCGGTGAACTTGACGGCGTTGCCGACCAGGTTGAGCAGGATCTGACGCAACTTCCCAAAGTCACCACACAGCTTCCCGCCAACGGCCGGGTCGATCGCCGCCACGAGATCCAGCCCCTTGGCCTGCGCGGCCGGAACGGTGAGCGCCAGGACGTCGCGGATCAGGGCATCGACGTCGAAATCGATGGTTTCGACTTCGAGCACGCCGGCCTCGATCTTCGAGTAGTCGAGGATGTCGGCGATCAGCGAAGAGAGGATTTCGCCGGAGGTCGAGACGAGGTCGACGTAGGCCGACTGGCGCGCGTCGAGCGCGGTGTCGCGCAGCAGCGTCGCGGTGCCGATGATGCCGTTGATCGGCGTGCGGATCTCGTGGCTCATCGCGGCGAGGAAGGCCGATTTGGTGCGGTTGGCCTGTTCGGCCTGGTCAAGCGCGTCCTTGTAGTCGCTGACGTCGTTGAAGATGAGCACAGTGCCGGCAAACTTTTCGCTGACGTCGAGCATCGGTTGCGACTTGACCTCGAAACAGCGTGGCCCGAGCGTCGTTTCCAGCACGTGCTCGCCATCGTTGCCGACGAGCGTCTCCAGCACGCCGTCAAGCAGGGCGAGGTGATCGGAACCGTAGTAGCCGGCGCCGGGTACGGCCGAGCCGCCGAACAGCTCGGCAGCGGCGTGGTTGGCGTTGTCGATGGCGCCGTCGCTGTCGAGCAGCACGACCGGGTCCTTGAGACTCTCGAAAATGGTCAGGTACTTGTTCTTCTCGTTGGTCAATGCGCGGTTCTGCACGGCGACGTCGTGCACCAGCGCGCTCTCGTTCTGGCTCGCCCACTCGCTGCAAAAGCCGATCTCGACGCGGTCGTAGAAGCGATTGATGAACTCACGGTAGCGCGGCAGATCGGCGTCCGGCAGTTCGCCGAGGTCGAGCAGGTCGAGGTAGGACTGGCGGTAGTACTTCATCAGGCCGAGGAAGAGGCCGAGCGTGATGCCGCGCGAGCGATGGCGGCGCGCGACCTGGATGCCAAAGGCGGTGATCGAGTCGTCGGCGTAGTCGGCCGCGGCGGTCAGTTGCGGCGGCTCGCTGTACTCGGCGAGCGCGGCGATGAGCGGCGCCGACATACCGCAGATGGCCGTGCGCCACGCCTCAGTCAACGTCGAGGTGAATGGCGTGTAGCCGTGAAGCTTGGCGTAGTGGATCGTCCGATTCACCAGCCAGTCCTCGCGCCGGGCAATCAGCTCGCTCAACTGCTGCATGGTCCCTCCCGTCAGCCCGTCGTGGCGCCGCTCTCGTCGAAACGGCCGGAGCGGGCGCTCGATGGTCGCTTGTTATTGTAGCCGGCGGGATCGGCGGCCATGCGCGTCGATCCCGCCCTCGCTTCTCCCTGCGGGTACTTCTGCTTACGCGGCGTTCTTCGGGGCGACGAAGACCTGCGGCTTCGGCGCTTCGCCCTTGTACTTCTCCACATCGCCGACGGCGGTATGGCCGCAGTTGCCCTGCGCCAGCTTCGAGGTGCCGATGTCCACGGTCAGCACGTTGACGTCGCCGTAGCGGCACAGGCTGCCCGGCTTGGCCGGGTCCGCCGGGTCATACCAGCCGCCTTCGCTGACTTTGACCACACCCGGACGGATGGCATCGGTGACCTTGGCGCCGGCGAGGATCTGCCCGCGTTCGTTGAACACGCGCACCACGTCGCCGTCCTTGATGCCACGCGCCTTGGCGTCGGCCGTGTTGATCAGGCAGGGCTCACGGCCGCCGATGGCGTAGCCTTCGCGCAGCACGGTGCCGCACAGCTGGGAGTGCAGGCGGTCGTGCGGGTGCGCCGTGGTGATGTGCAGCGGCGCCTTGGTGTTCGGGCCGTCCAGGCGTTCGACCGGTTCCATCCAGGTCGGGTGCGCCGGGCAGTCGTCGTAGGCCATCTTCTCGATGTTCTTCGAGTAGATCTCGATGCGTCCGGTCGGCGTGCCGAGCGGGTTGAGCAGCGGGTCTTCGCGGAACTTGGCGTGGCGGACGAAGGCCTTGGCCTCGGCCGAGATCGGGAACTCGACGACGCCGGCGCCCTTCCAGAAGGTGTCGAAGTCGGGCATCTCGACCTTCTTGGCCTTGGCCTGGGACAGCGCCGCGTCGTAGAAGGACTTGATCCAGTCCATTTCCGACTTGCCCTCGGTGAATTCCTTCTCCTTGCCCAGTCGCTTGGCGATGGCGGCGAAGATGTCGTAGTCGTTCTTCGCCTCGAACATCGGCTCGACGACCTTCTTCATGGCCATGATCGCGCGCATCGAGTAGTCGCCGACGTGCTCGATGTCGTTGCGTTCGTACGAGGTTGTCGCCGGCAGCACGATGTCGGCGTGGCGCGCCGTCGCCGTCCATTGGAAGTCCTGGACGATGAAGGTCTCCAGCTTCTGGAAGGCCTTGACCATGCGGTTGCGGTCCTGATGATGCGCGAACGGATTGCCGCCGACCCAGTAGGCCATCTTGATGTCCGGGTACTTGGCCTGCTTGCCGTTGAAGTCGAAGGGCTTGCCGGGGTTGAGCAGCATGTCGACGACGCGCCCCACGGGGATGGTCGCCGCGCCGCTCTCGGTCAGCCACGCCGCACCTTCCTTCGCCTTGCCGCCGTCGGTGATGCCGGGCATGACCGGGCTGTCGGCGCTCGGCGCGCCGCCGTTGGCGTAGTGATAGCTGAGACCGAAACCGCCGCCGGGCAGGCCGATCTGGCCGAGCATAGCCGCCAGCGTGACGAGCATCCAGTGCGCCTGCTCGCCGTGATGCTGGCGCTGCAGCGACCAACCGCTGGCCAGCATGGTGCGGTTCTTGGCGAAGCGGCGGGCGAGTTCCTTGATCACGTCGGCCGGGATGCCGCAGATCGCGGCGGCCCATTCGGCCGTCTTCGGCGTGCTGTCCTTCTCGCCCATCAGGTAGGGCTGGAATTTGTCGAAGCCCGAGGTGTAGGTCGACAGGAACTTGGTGTCGTGCAGCTTCTCGGCGACCAGCGTGTGCGCGATGCCGAGCATCAGCGCGACGTCGGTCTGCGGTTTCGGCGCCAGCCACTCGGCGTTGAAGTAGGCGCAGGTCTCGGTCTTCAGCGGGTCGATGCAGATGACTTTCTTGCCCGAGTCCTTCAGCGCCTTCAAACCGGCGTAGCCGTCGTGGTCGGCGATCGTCCAGCCGATCTGGTTAGTCAGCATTGGATTGGCGCCCCAGAAGACGACGAGTTCGGACTTTTCGGCAACGACCGGCCAGGCGGTCTGCTGTTCGTAGACTTCGAGCGTGCCGACAACGTGCGGCATGATGACCTGCGAGGCGCCAGTCGAGTAGTCGCCCGAACTGTTAACGAAGCCGCCCTTCAGGTTCATCATGCGGCGCAAGAGGTTCTGGCAGTTGTGCAGCTTGCCCGGACTCTTCCAGCCGTAGGAACCGGCGAAGGTCGCCGCCGGGCCGTAGGTCTTCTCGATGCGCTGCAGCTCCTTGGCGACGAGATCGAGCGCCTGGTCCCAGCTGACGCGCACGAAGTCGCCGGTGCCGCGACTGGCTGGGTCGCTGCCCGGTCCCTTTTCCAGGTAAGCGCGGCGCACCATCGGATACTTGATGCGCGTCGGCGAGTAGATCGAGTCGATGACGCCCTTCAACTGCGCTGTCGGGAACAGGTCCTTCTCCCACGGCGTGTAGCCGACGACGCGGCCGCCCTGCACCTTGGCGCGAAAGGCGCCCCAGTGCGAGCCGGTGAGCACTTCACCCGACTTGGCCTCGGCCGCTGCTGCGCCGAACGAGAGCAGCGAGGTGCCGGTGCCCAGCATGCCGAGCGCGCCGGCGGCGCCGATCGCCTCGAGAAATTGACGACGGGAAAAACCGGCTGATCCCTCATTGACTGATTTCTTGGTCATTGCTTTTCTCCTTGCAAGTCCTACAGGTGGAAGACGCGATGCGGATGAATAAAGAACGTGACGTGGCTCGCCGCTCAGGCTTCGGCGAGGTAGGCGTGGTCCTGGTCGAGGAAGGCGACGAGCACCGACGCCAGTCCGGCGTAGTAGCCCGACGCATCGACGGCCGCGACGCGAGCGGCGAAGTGGCGCACCCAGGCGAGCAGTTGCGTGCCAAGGAAATCGACCTGCTCGGCGAGCAGCGGCGGCAGCGGACGGCTCTGCAGCGCAGCCTCTTCGGCCACACGCAGGGCGAGCTGCGACATGACTTCGAGCTGGATCGATAGGTGATCGGCGGGCTCGTGCACCTGGTCGTCGAGACGCATGCGGTGCTGGCGCAACACGCGATCCATTTCGGCCGTCGCCTGCTGGCAGAGCAGGCCGCCGGCGCTCTCGTACACCGAGCGGTACGGCGGCGCGATGGCGTGGCCACCGGCACCGTCGAAGATGCGCGTGTACGCCGCGCCGAGCGCCGAAGCCGCATTTGCCGGCGTGCCGGCGGCCAGCGCGCGGTGCATCGCGGCGACGCCGTCGCCGGCGGCGGGCGTCGCTTCGAGCGATCTCAGCAGCACCCACATGGCGCCTTCGCGCAGCGAGTAGACGTCCTCGTCGCTCGGCGGCTGGAAAAAGGCGAGCGCGAACCAGTGGTAGAGCGCGGCGCGGTTGCGCGCGAGTTCGCCGGTTTCAGGGAATGTGCAATCACCCATGGTCTTTCCCTCCCGTGTCCTTGGCGTTGAATTGCAGGTACTTGAGCAGGAAGCGGTACTCCTCGTCGTCGATCGAGATGAAGCGCTTCATCGCGTTCAGCGTGCCGCTCCACTGATTGGCCAGCGTGTGGCCGGGCGGCGGCAGGTTGTGGCAGGTGCCGCAGGAGGCGCGATAGAGCTCATCGCCGTAGGCCCAGAGCGGCGCCTGCTCGGCAGTCACGTTGGCGCGGGCGACCCAGGCGTCGAGACTGACCTTGGCCCAGACGAGGCCGGTTTCCGGATCTTCGGCCGGCGCCTCGCGCTGCAGCTTCTCGACGAGTTCCGGCCCGAGCGCGGCGCTCAGGATGCGCTGCCCGCGCAGGGCGTAGATCACGCGTTCGGCGCCTTCCTGTTGCCAGCCGTCGATGCGGACCTTGAGCCAGTCGCCCTTGCTGTCGATCACCTTGGCCTGTGTCGCGGCGAGCAGCTTGCCTTCGCCGGCGGCATCCGGCGTCGCATTGGCGACGTCGGCAAACAGCGCGCCGGTCTTGTACGAGATGACCGCGTCGCCCTTGCCCGGCTCGGCCTTCGCTGCGCCGACAGCGATCTCCTTGAGCATCGAACGGTAGCCCTGGCTCATGTCGGGCAGCTTGTGCGCGATGCCTTTGTGGCAGGAAATGCAGGTCTCGCCGGCTTCGAGCCCCTTCTTCATGCGCTCGGCGCCGTCGGCCTTGGCCATCTTGTGGAAGTCCATCGCCTCGGACGAGTGGCAGTTGCGGCACTCGCGCGAGTTGGTCGCCGTCATGTCGTCCCACACGCGGCGCGCCATCGCCAGGCGGTTTTCCTCGAACTTCTCCGGGGTAGCAATGGTGCCGAGCAGCTTGTGGTAGAGATCCTTGGTGGCGAGGGTCTTGGCGACCAGCTTCGGTCCCCATTCGCGCGGCACGTGGCAGTCCGGACATGACGCACGGACGCCGGATGCGTTCTTGTAGTGCGGTGTGGCGACGTATTCCTTGTACACGTTGTCGCGCATCTCGTGACAGGAAATGCAGAACGACTCGGTGTTGGTGAATTCGAGAACGGTGTGGAAGCCGCCCCAGAAGACGACACCAGCGATGACGCCAACGAAGGCGATGGCGCCCAATGCGTAACGTGGATGTGGCTGCCGCAGCCAGCGCCAGAATCGCTTTATCACCGTTCCCTCCTGATCGTTTTTCTTGCGGCGATCTTTTCGCCAGTGCTTCGGAGATTACGAACGCGGTGTGAATGCAGTTCACGATCGAGATGAACACGCTGCGCGGAAATGTGAACATAATGTGAATGACGCCCGGCGCAGGCTGCGCCCTTTCAAGGACGACACACGATGCATTCCCACAGCCATTTGCTGATCGTCGAAGACGACCCGGTGGCCAGCGCGACGCTGGCTGCCTACCTCGAAAGGGAGGGCTACCGGGTGAGCTGCGCGCCGGACGGCGAGACGATGCGCCGCGTGTTCGCCAAGGGCGACGTCGACCTGATCCTGCTCGACATCAACCTGCCCGACGACGACGGCTTTTCTCTGCTGCGCGAGATCCGCCGCCAATCCGAGGTCGGCGTCATCATGGTCACCGGCAAGGGCGAGGAGGTCGACCGCATCGTCGCGCTCGAACTCGGCGCCGACGACTACGTGGTCAAGCCGTTCAACATGCGCGAACTTTTCGCGCGGGCCAAGAACCTGCTGCGCCGCACGCTGGCCCTGCGCAAGCTGCGCCAGGATGAGCCGGTGATCCAGTTCGCCGGCTGGACGCTCAACGTACCGCGCCGGACATTGCTCTCGCCGAGCAACGAGGACGTGCGCCTGACCCAGTTCGAGTTCGAACTGCTGCTCACGCTGGCGCGCAATCCGGGCTGCGTACTCAGCCGCGACAGCCTCATCGACCGCGTCGGCGGCCGCGACCGCGCGCCCAACGACCGCACGATCGACGTGCTGGTCGGCCGCATCCGGCGCAAAATCGAGGCCAACCCGAAAGACCCGCGCATCGTCATCACGGTGCAGGGCGTGGGCTACGTGCTGGCGGCTTGACGCTTATGGGGCCGCAGCCCCGCTTCCATAGTGGATCAGGTTGTGAAACACCGCCGGCGTTTCTTGCCGGTTACGGTAGCCGTGCGGCCGGTCGGCGGCGAAACGCACGGCTTCGCCTTCGCCGAGTGCTATCCATTCGCCTTCGACGAGTACTTCCATTAGCCCGCGCAGGACGACAACGTGCTCGGTAACGCCCGGTTCGTGCGCTTCGGACAGGCGTTCGTAACCCGGCAGCAGGGTCAGCTCGAACAGTTCGAAGCGGAACTGCGGCGCGTAGGGGAAGAGCAGGGCGACCAGCATGCCATCCGGGCCGGGCTGGTTGCGTAAGGCTTCGACGCTGCGCCGGATGACGCCATCCGTGCTGGCTGGCGGCGCCGGTTCGATCAGGCTGGAGAGCGAGGTCTGGAAACCGCTGGCGATCTTCCACAGCGTCGCGATCGTCGGGCTCGATTCGCAGCGTTCGATCTGGCCGAGCATGGCCTTGCTGACGCCGGTCTCCTGCGCCGTCCGGTCGAGGCTCCAGCCGCGTCCGCTGCGCAGCAGGCGCAGGGCGTTGGCGATCTGTCGATTCGGTTCCTGAATGCTGTCTGACATGTTTCGTTCTCGATAAGGTCGAGCGCCATCGCGCTTGTGCGCTTTAACGCACGAATGCTACGATGCCCCGTGCGTTAAAACGCACACCATCGAATTACATCACACCGGAGCATCCATGCGCGCTTTTTTCGGGCTTTCGCACATTTCGGCCGGCTTCATCGCCGTCCTCGTCGGTTATACGAGTTCGGCGGCCATCGTCTTCCAGGCAGCGACTGCGGCAGGCGCCGACGCGGCGCACCTGAGTTCGTGGCTGCTCGTGCTCGGGCTGGGCATGAGTGCGACGTGCATCGGGCTCTCGCTCTACTTCAAGAGCCCGGTCCTCACCGCCTGGTCGACGCCCGGCGCGGCGCTGCTCGGCACGGCGCTGGTCGGCCTGCCGATGAGCGAGGCAATCGGCGCCTTCCTCTTCGCGTCGGCACTGATCACGCTGTGCGGCGTCACCGGCTGGGTCGAGACGCTGATGAAGCACGTGCCCAAGACGCTGGCCGCGGCGATGCTCGGCGGCGTACTGCTGCGCTTCGGCCTCGGCATCTTCGGCTCTCTCCAGTCGCAACTCGGCCTCGTCGCGCTGATGCTGGTGATCTACTTCGTCGGCCGCCGCTTCAACTCGCGCTACACGATCCCGTTCACCCTGCTCGGCGGGCTGGCGTGGGCCGGCGGCAACGGACTAATCCACTTCGAGGCGGTGACGCTCGCCCTCGCGCAGCCGGTGTTCACGATGCCGACCTTCTCGCTGTCGACGATCGTCGGCGTCGGCATCCCGCTCTTCATCGTCACCATGGCCTCGCAGAACGTACCCGGCATCGCCGTGCTGCGGGCCAACGGCTACCAGACGCCGGTCTCGCCGCTGATCGGCTGGACGGGCCTCACCGGTCTCATCCTCGGTCCGTTTGGCGGCTACCAGTTCAACCTGGCGGCGATCACCGCGGCGATCTGCATGAGCCCCGAAGCCGACCGCAATCCCGAGCGGCGCTACCTTGCCGCCGTATGGGCGGGCATCTTCTATCTGATCACCGGGCTGCTCGGTGCCACCGTCGCCAGCGTATTCACTGCGTTACCCAAAGAACTGGTCGCGGCGATCGCCGGCATCGCCCTGCTCGGCACGATCGGCAACAGCCTGACCGCGGCGTTGCACGACGACCACGAACGCGAAGCGGCGCTGCTCACCTTCCTCGTCACCGCGTCGGGGCTGACGCTGTGGGGCGTCGGCAGCGCCTTCTGGGGCTTGCTGCTCGGGCTCGCCGTGCTGAAGTCGCGCGCGCCGCGCTGAGGCATATTCAGCGCTTTCGTGAGAGAACTGCTTTGTGGGAGCGCACCCCAAGGGTACTTCCTGCGGGGCGCAGATTCTCTGCGCGATCGGCGTTTGATGTTCCGACGTGCTTATCGCCCAGTAGAACTGGGCTCCTACGAGAATCGCGGCAACCGACCGCCCCGATTCTCCATCCGGTCGCCTTCGCGGCAACGATCGGTATAATCCGGCGGGTGGAACTCATACAGAAAATTCGTCCCCGCCGCCGCATCCCCGGCCTGACGTCGGCCTGGAACCGCCTGCGCGGACGCACCGCGCCCGGCCAGCCGCTGACCGAGATGCCCTGCCTGCCGATCGCGGCCGGCAAGGTGCAGACGCTGGAGAGCCCGGTCGATTACCGCGAAACGATCCTCGCGCTGATCGCGCAGGCGAAGAAGCGCATCCTGATCGCCGCGCTCTACCTGCAGGACGACGACGCCGGCCGCGAAGTACTCGCCGCGCTCTACGCCGCCAAGAAGGCGCAGCCGCAGCTTGAAGTCTCGGTTTTCGTCGACTGGCACCGCGCGCAGCGCGGGTTGATCGGCAAGGTCAAGTCGGAGGGCAATGCGGCGCTCTATCGCAGCATGGCCGAACGCTTCGGCCCCGGCGTCACGGTTTACGGCGTACCGGTGCAGCGGCGCGAACTGATGGGCGTGCTGCACCTCAAGGGCCTGGTCATCGACGATCACGTTCTCTACAGCGGCGCGAGTCTCAACGACGTCTACCTGCAACGGCACGGGCGTTACCGCCTCGACCGCTACCACCTGATCGACGACGCTGCGCTCGCCGACAGCCTGGCCGGACTGCTCGACACGACCTTCATCCTGAGTCCGGCGGTACATCCGCTCGACAGCGGACAGGTACCGAAGACGGTTGAGTTGCGTGCCGCCATCGCGCAGTTCCGGCGCGTGCTCGCCAAGGCCCGCTATCACTACGCGGACGACCTGATCAAGCCGGGCCAGGTCGGCATCACGCCGCTGCTCGGCCTCGGCGTGCGCGGCAACGAGCTGAACACGGCGATACTGCAGTTGCTTCGTCAGGTGAAGAAGCAGCTGGTCATATTTACGCCGTACTTCAATCTGCCTGGCCCGATCCGCCGGCTGGTCGACCAGAAGATCAAGGCCGGCTGCCACGTCACGATCATTCTCGGCGACAAGACGGCCAACGACTTCTACATTCCGCCCGAGGAGCCGTTCAAGGCGATCGGCGCGCTGCCTTACCTGTACGAAGCCAACCTGCGCCGCTTCTGCAAGGCGCACAAAAGAGCGATCGACGCCGGCACGCTGAACGTGCATCTCTGGCGGCACGAGGACAACACCTTCCACCTGAAGGGGCTGCTCGTCGACGGCAACTACGCGCTCTTGACCGGCAACAACCTCAATCCGCGCGCCTGGCGTCTCGACCTCGAAAACGGCCTCTTGATCCACGATCCGCTGGAATTGCTGCTGCCGCAACATCTCGCCGAACTCGAACGGATCATGGCGCACACGCAGCGGCTCGCCAGCCACGAAGCGATCGAGCCCGTCGAGTCGTACCCGGCGCCGGTGCAGCGCCTGCTGCGCCGCCTGGCGCGCGTGCGCGCCGACCGCCTGGTCAATCAGGTGCTGTAGCGCCGCCTTCCGGCGCACTTCCATCGCACCCGGCCGCGTTGCGCGGCAGGTAGACGCTGACGCACAACCCGCCCGCTGTCCTGTTGACAGCTTCGATTCGCCCGCCGTGGTTGTCGACGATCTGGCGCGCGATGGCCAATCCCAGCCCGTGCCCCGTGCGCGCGGCAACCTGCGTCCCGCGATAGAACGGCTCGAACAGCCGCGCCAGATCGGCAGCCGGCACGCCCGGCCCGCGATCATCGACGCGCACGCACAGCTCGTCGCCGACCGTGGTCAGCGTGAGGCCTACCCAGCCGCCGCTCGCCGCATGTATCAGTGCATTGCGCAGGAGATTGTCGAACACGCGATGCAGCATTTCCGCGTCGCCGCAGACGACGCAATCGTGCCCACCAACGTCGAGTTCCACCTGACAGCCGGCTTGCGCGGCTTCGGGCGCCGTATCGGCGACGACGTCGGCGAGCAGGTCGGCGACATCCACACGCTCGTTGTCGCGCGCCATCATCCCCGACTCGAGGCGCGAGAGCGTGAGCAGTTCGCTGAGCAGGCGGTCCATGCGCACCGATTCGTGCTCCAGGCGCCCGAGACACTCCTCAAACTTGTCCGGCTGCTGGCGCGCCAGGCCAATGACGGCGTTCAGTCGTGCCAGCGGCGAGCGTAGTTCGTGCGATACGTCGTGCAACAGGCGGCGCTGGCCTTCCATCAACTGCGCGAGGTGCTGCGCCATGCGGTCGAAATCGTGGCCGAGATCGGCCAGTTCGTCGCGCCGGCTACCCATGGCCGCAGCCACGCCCGGCGCGAGCTGGCCGCCGGCCGCCGCCTGCAGCGCCCGGCGCAAGCGGCGGATCGGACGCGCCACGTAGGTCGCGAGCAGGGCGGCGAAGACCAGGCTGACGAGCGCGCCCGAGAGGAGATGCACAAGGGGCAGTTTCGGCCCGGGCGGACGCGGCGGCGGCACTCCATCGCCGGCACGTGGTGGCAGGGCATTCGCATCCGGCGCACGGTCAGCGGCAATACCCAGAGGCGGCGGCGGGGGCGCCCACGTTTCATGCGCTGGCATCGTCGCCCAGATCGCCAGCCCGATACCCAGCACGGCCGTCGTCTGCGCGAGGAAGAAGAAGATCAGGAACTTCCAGAACAGCCGGCCGAGCGGCAACTTGGGCATGGTAAGCGACTGACTCTAATCGACGAGCAGCTGGTAGCCGCGGCGGAACACGGCCTGGATGCGCGAGCGGCCGTCCGGCAGTGGCGGCAGCTTGCGGCGGATGCTGCTCAAGTGGACGTCGATGCTGCGGTCGTAGCGTTCGTGCGGTCGCCCCAGTCCTTGCTCTGAAAGCAAGTCCTTGCTCACCACCTGCCCGGCCTTCTGCATGAGCACTTCGAGCAGGTTGAACTCGGCGTTGGTCAGCGCCAGCGTCTCCTCGGCCCAGGTAATGCGGCGCTGCGCCGGGAGCAGGACGAGTTCGCCGATGCGCACGGTGTCGCCGTCCTTGTCGCTGTCCTTACCATCTTCCGGCTTCGGCAAGGTACGGCGCAGGATGGCGCGCAAGCGGGCGCTCAGTTCGCGCGGCGTGCACGGCTTCGACACGTAGTCGTCGGCGCCAAGCTCAAGCCCGAGAATCCGGCTTTCCGAATCGCCGCGCGCGGTGAGCATCAGCACCGGCAGAGCGCTACGCGCGCGGATGCGGCGCAGCACTTCGATCCCGCTATAGCCGGGCATCATCACGTCGATGACGGCGATCTCCGGCAATTCGACGAGCGCCGCGCGCACGCCGCTTTCGCCGTCGTGGGCAACCGAGACCCGGAAGCCGTCGCTCACGAGGTACGCGCGCAGCAACTCGACGAGCTCGACGTCGTCATCAACCAGAAGGACGTGCGCCCTGCTGGGCGCTTCGGTGGGAGCAGCTTCATTCATGGGCGTGATGATAACGGCTGGGCCGAATCGCGGCGACGCCGCTTTACACGGATTTACAGCGTCCGGGTGTTTTTGCCGGAAGAGCGGCAATGGCGCCGTATGGCGCTGATTTTTGACGACTTTGTTTGCCGCCTCACGGCACGTGAGGCGGGCCGCTGACGATCCATGCAGCCGATTTGTTGCCGTCCCGGAACGAACCCAGCGAACCGGTGCGCCGCGCGCGCCGGAACGCGGTCTCGTCTTCACACGGATTTACCCGCCTTAACACTTTCCGCCGTGATTTCACCGGCTTTCTGGCCGATAACTTGCAAACAAGGCGATAACCCGGCACGTCGCTGATTCGTTTGAGATCACGCCGGTCCCCACAACCTTTAAGGAGCACACCATGAGTTCAGTGAGTGGCATCAGCACCAGCAGCATCGCTTCCTTGTACTCGGAACAGACCGCCCAACGCCGGCAGAAGCCCGATGCGGCCACGATGGCCGAGGACCTCTTCGCCAAACTCGATACGTCCGGCAAGGGCTACATCGAGCAGAGCGATCTGACGTCTGCCTTGTCAAGCACATCAAGCACATCGACCGAAGGCACGGCCAGCGCCAGCGAGATTTTCAGCCAGCTCGACAGCGACGGTGACGGCAAGGTCACGCAGGACGAGCTGAAGACGAGCATCCAGAAGCTCGCCGAATCGCTCGACAGCCAGTTCGACGCGATGCGCATGCAAGGCGGCATGCAGCCCCCGCCCCCACCGCCGAGCGAGAGCGATGCGGGCTTCACCGAGGAGGAACTGACCGACCAGCTGGCCGAGATCGGCAGCACCGATTCGGCGCGCTCCAGCCTGATCAGCAACGTGGTGAACAACTTCGACGCCGCCGACACGAACGAGGACGGCAAGGTCAGCTTCCAGGAAGCGATCGCCTACGACAAGGCCAACCCGACGAGTTCGTCCAGTTCGACGACCGACTCGACCAGTTCAACCGATTCGGCTACCAGCACGACGTCGGTCGCCAGCAGCGACAAGACCGACGCCCAGGTCTTCCGGCAGCTCATGGAACTGCTGCGCACCTACGGCGATGCTGACGATTCGACGAAGAACCTCCTGAGCACGCTCGTCACCTCGGCCTGACGCAAGGGTCAACCGGCGTGGCCGGGAACGTACAGGCACGCCGCGATGCCGGTCGCGATCGCGTCGGCCATGCGTTCCTGGCGGACCGGGTCGAGCAACGCGAGCTCCTCGGCGCGGTGCTTGATCACGCCGGCTTCGAAGAGCACCGCCGGCAGCGACGTGCGGTAGAGGACGACGAGGTTGTCGTAGTAGTGAACAGTGTTCTGCATGTCGGCGTACGGGCGGGGGCGATGCGCCAGCGAGTCGGCATGATGCGTCGCACCGACAAAGCCCTGCCGGCGCATCCACGCACCGATCGCCGAAGCGCAGCGCAGGCTGGTCTCCAGATCGGGGCTGTTGCGTGAAACGAAGAGCGAAAAGCCGGCATGCCGGTCGCTGAAGTTCAGCGCCTTCCCCTCCCATTCCCATTCTTCGAGCAGTTCGGCCTGTACCGAGTCGTGGTGGATGGCGATGAAGAAGTCGGTGCCGGCGGCAGCCCGCGGCCGCGCATCGAGGCTCTCGATGCGCCCGTCGAAGTTGATCGGGCGCACGCCGAGGCCACGCGCCGCCAGCGCGTCGACCACCCGCCCGGCAAGCACGCGGTTGAAGTCGAACTCCTTGCGCCCGCGCGCACTCACCGCGCCGGTAGCCGCCAGCGTATGGCCGACATCGACGGCGACTTCGGCGGCGCAAGTCGGTGAAGCGGCAAGGAAGCTGAACACACAGCACACTGCACCGGCGATCCGGCGTGTTATCGGCCAAGACGGCATTGAAAATCTTTCGGAAGCGGCGATTCGGCAAGGTCGGTCGCCCAACATCGGGCGAAGCGTCATGCAAAAGTCGGGAATATTACACGCAACTCTTGCCTTGACCCGCCCAAGCAAGCGGCGGAAACTTAGGCGTCGCCGCAGCGCGAGCAAGAAACAACAAGGGAGTGCGGCCTGTCAAATCCAAACTGAGTGTGTCACGTGCCAAACGATCATTCGCCACACTTGGCGTCACCAACGTCACCCGACGAACGCCGTCCCGACACCCGACGCTTCCTCTACTTCGCCGGAGTCTATCTCGCGCTCTGGTTCGCCACCTGGTATTCGGCCCGCCTGCTCGACAGTTTCGGCATCGTCAGCCTGTGGTACTTGCCGGCCGGCTTCCGCTTCTTCGCCCTGCTCGTGCTCGGCTGGCGCGGTTTCCTGCTGGAAACGGCGGTGCAGATGATCTGGGCGGTGGTCCAGTTCATGGGCCTCTTCGGGCCGCCCGCGCCCGAGGTCTTCTCCATCGACATGCTCTGGCTCATCTACGGCTGGTTCGCCGCCCTCTGCATCAACGCCGTGGCGGTTTTTCCACTGCGCCGATGGCTGACCGGCGGACTCGATCTCGCGCGCCCGACGCACAGCGTGGCCTTCCTCGTCGCAGCACTGACAGCGTGCGCACTGGCGGCGGCAGCCGGGACGTTCCGGCTGGTTCAGCTCGGTTTTGTCCCCGCGGCGCAGGGCACCGAGGTGTTCGCCAAGTGGATGATCGGCGACTTCATCGGCGTCGTCACGCTGGTGCCGCTCCTGCTCGTGCGCGTCGCACCGGGCCTGCGCCACTACCTGACCCACGGCCGCTGGTCCGCGCCCGGCCGCCGCGCTCACTTCGGGGATGCTTCATCGACGACCGACCTGAAGACGATCCTGATCGTCGTAGTCGCCCTGGCGCTGGTCTTCGGCATCCCCTGGCCGGACGACATCAACCGCCAGTTCCCGCTCATCACCCTGCTGCTCTTGCTGCCGCTGGCCGGCATCGCGCTCTACCACGGCCTGCGCGCGGCCGTGATCGCGATTCTCCTGCTCGACGGCGGCCTGGTCGTACTGATCTCGCTGTTCGGCATGCAGGAGAACGCGCTCCAGTTCCAGATCGTCATCATCGCCATCGCGGCAGTCGGCGTCTGGCTCGGCGGCGCCGTCGAGGCACGCAACCGCGTCGTCGCGCGCTATCGGGATTTCGCCCGCGTGTCCAACGACCTGCTTTGGGAAGCTGATCGCAACGGTCGCGTGTTCGAAACGAGCGGCCGGCTGGCGCATCATTCCTCGCTCACCTCGGGCCGGTACTGGCGCGAGATGTTGCCCCAACGGTGTGCAGCACGGATAACGCTCGAGAGCGCGTTGCGCAACCTGCAGCCATTTCACAACATCGAATTCGCGCTGCCCGACGAGGGCGACGGTCCGCGCTGGATTCGCATCAGCGGCCAACCCGTTCTCGACGATGCCGGCGAACTGGACGGCTACCGCGGCACGGCCATCGACGTGTCGGTGGAGCGGCAAGCGGAAACGCTTTTGCGCAATTACAACGAGCAGTTGCTCCGGGACGTCGCCGAGCGCACGTGCGACCTGCACCAGAGCAACAGCGAGTTGCAAGCCAAGGAGCGTCACTTGCAGGTCATCCTCGCGGCAGCGCCGGTCGGCGTGATCGAACTCGACGACGACGAGCGCTGCCGCTTCATCAACGTCAATGGCTGCGTGCTCACCGGCTGCACGCAGGAGGAAGCGCGAGGGCGTGCGCTGCTCGACTTCGTGCATCCCGACGACCGCGAGTACGTGGCCTTCGTGTTCAAGATCAACCGGCTGAACGACAGCGTGCACTGGATCGAATTCCGCCTCGATCGGACCAACCAGCGCTGTTCAGCGCACTGGATCAATGTGGCCGGCGGCGACTCGGCACAGAACAGCACGATCATGGTCCTGACCAGCGCCACGGCGCGCGCGCAGCAGGACGAGCGCCTGTGGACGCTGGCGCACCACGACACGCTGACCGACCTGCCCAACCGCAACCTGTTCTGGGACCGCATGGGCCAGGCGCTGCGCTACGCCAAGCGGCACGAGCGCGGCGCCGCCGTGCTGTGGATCGATCTCGACGGGTTCAAGGGCGTCAACGACCACTTCGGCCACGCCGCCGGCGACCTCCTGCTGCAGCAGGTCGCGCAACGGCTGCGCGGCAGGATTCGCGAGAGCGACACAGTAGCGCGCATGGGCGGCGACGAATTCGCCGTGATCATGCCCGATATCAGCGATGCTGCCGACGCCCTGCACACTGCTGGCGCGCTCGTCACCAGCCTGGCCGAACCATTCGCCCTGCCGCAGGGCGAGGCGCGCATCTCCGGCAGCGTCGGCGTCGCCCTTTACCCGCAGCACGCCGACGGCGTCGAATCGCTGACGCAATGCGCCGACATGGCGATGTACCAAGCAAAGAACGCGGGGAAGAATCAGGTCAGGTTGTGGAGCGAGCAAAAGGCAGTCGGATGAGTATCTTGGTGCAATGCGCGTTGCTTATTGCACCCTACCCGAGATTCCGCCGATATTTTCGTAGGGTGCAATAACCGAAGGGCATTGCACCGCACCCCCCCAAGACTCTCACGTCTCCCCGCGCTTCATCCACTTCGGTAATTCCGGCGCCGCATAGCTGGCAAAGCGATCGAGCAGCCTCGCCGGGTCGCTTTCGACGACCAGCATGTCGCGCTGCTCCTGGCGCACGAAGCGCTCGCGCGCCGAGTGGTCGAGGAAGGCGATCAGGCCGTCGTAGTAACCAGCAACGTTGAGCAGGCCGCAGGGCTTCTTGTGGAAGCCGAGCTGCGCCCAGGTCCACACCTCGAAGATCTCCTCGAAGGTGCCGATGCCGCCGGGCAGGGCAACAAAGCCGTCAGCGAGTTCGGCCATCAGCGTCTTGCGCGCGTGCATCGAGGGTGTGACGTGCAGTTCGGTCAGCCCCTGATGCGCGAGTTCCTTCTTCATCAGCGACTCAGGGATGACACCTATCGCCTCGCCACCCAGGCGCAGCACTTCGTCGGCGACTGCGCCCATGATGCCGACGTGCGCGCCGCCATAGACCAGCCGGATGCCGCGCGGCACCATGGCCTGCGCCAGCGCGCGCGCCGCGTCGGCGTAATCGTCGATCCGTCCGCTGCTTGATCCGCAGTAGACGCAAAGGCTTTTCAGTTTCTTCATCGGGTATATCGTGTATTCGTCAGGAAAGAGTAGATCGGAGGCGCGTCACTTTAGCGCATCCGGCGCACCGACGAGGTCGACGCTGACGGCTCAGAAGTCCTTGGCCGCCTCCCAGAGGATGAAGCCGCCTTCCTTGTGCGTCCATTCCATCAGGTTGATCAGCGGTTGCGCGCGCTGGCCGAGGTGCACGCCGATGCGGCCGGCCATGTATTCCTCCTCGCGCGCGGCTTTCTCTTCCGGATCTTCGTCCTCGTCTTCGTGATTCGCGTGCGCCCGACGCTCGGCTTCGAGCAAGGCCTGCTTCTCGTCGTTGACCGCCCGGTGCAACTTCTCCATGGCTTCGGGCAACTGCTCGGTGATGAACACGCCGCGCGCCGTGCACTCCTTGCCGATGATGTGGAACAAGCGGTGGGCATGCTCGGCCAGCATGATCATTTCCCCGGACGTGTTCGATGTCAGCTTGATCAGCATGATGACTCCTTCCCGCACGCAGGCGGTTGCGAAAATCTGGGGGAGATTGAGTTGCGCTGTCGGCGCGCAAAGTTGTTCTGGCTAACTTCATTCTATACCGCGCGTCCGATTCTGCTGGCGGGTGGCAGCTGTCTACTAATTCGACATAAATTTAGTAGATATTTCGTAGACGCGATCCATCGACGCGACTACACTTCTTCTCTACTAAACAGCCATTGAATTAGTAGACCTGTGCACATCCCGCTCACGCCCCCCGATACCACCGCCGTCCTCGCCGGCCTCGCGCCCGAGCAGATGGTGCGCCTGCTCGGCCAGGGCGGTGCGCCGTCGCCGCTGGTCCATGGCACTTACCTGCACTGGGACGAGCTGCGCCACCGCGCGCCGCCCGACGGGCTGACGCACGAACAGTGGTGGGTGCGCGTCAAGCTGGCGCGCCAGGTGCAGTACAAGCAGCTGCCCCTCCTCGACAAGCACGGGCAGCCCTTCGTGATCAGCGTCCCGGAAACGGTGCAGATCGATCTGCACCACATCGACCGCGACGCGGCCGGGCAGATCGCCGCCGTCGGCGCGACGAACTCGGCGAACGGTAGCCACCGCGACCGCTACCTGATGCACTCGCTGATCGAGGAGGCGATCACTTCCAGCCAGCTCGAAGGCGCCTCGACCACACGCCGCGTTGCCGAGCAGATGCTGCGCGAAGGCCGGCGCCCGCGCGACACGAGCGAGCGCATGATCTTCAACAACTTCCGCGCGATGGAGATGATCCACGCGATGCGCGACGAGGCGATCACGCCGGAACGGATCCTCGAGATCCATCGCCTGGTCAGCGAAGGCACGCTCGACGATCCGGGCGAAGCCGGCCGCTTCCGCCAGGACGACGAGGTCGAAGTGCGCGACCGGCAGGACAACCGATTGCTGCACAAGCCGCCGCGCTGGCAGGAGTTGCCCGAGCGACTGGAACGCCTGTGCGCTTTCGCCAATCTCCCGGAAAACTCGACGCCCTACATCCACCCGGTGCTGCGCGCGATCCTCCTGCACTTCATGATCGGTTACGACCACCCGTTCGCAGACGGCAACGGGCGCACAGCGCGTGCATTGTTCTACTGGGCGATGGCGAAAAGCGGCTACTGGCTGGTCGAGTTCATCTCGATCTCGCACTTCCTGCGCCAGGCGCCCGGCCAGTACGTGCGCGCCTACCTGCACACAGAGACCGACGACAACGACGCGACCTACTTCGCGATCCACCAGCTGACGACGATGCGCAAGGCGATCGACGCGGTGCACGCCTACCTGACGCGCAAGAGCGAAGAGCAGCACCAGACCGAGCGCCTGATGGCCCGATCCAGTGCGCTGCGCGCGCGCCTCAACCATCGCCAGATCACGCTGCTCACACACGCGCTGCGCCATCCCGGCGAGGAATACCGCGTCGACAGCCATCAGCGCACGCACGGCGTCGTTTATCAGACGGCACGCGCCGACCTGCTCGGCCTAGAAGCGCTCGGCCTGCTGCTGCGCAGCAAGATCGGCAACGCCTTCCACTTCACCCCGATTCCCGACCTGCGCGAGCGCATCGAGGCGCTCGCCGCAACACCGACGGCGGGCCAGGGATGGAGACCTTGATGCTCTGGATCCGCCTCTTCCTGCCCTTCGCCGGCGCCTATTTCCTCTCCTACCATTTCCGTACCGCCAACGCCGTCGTCGGGCCGGTGCTAGCCGAGGAATTCGCGCTCGGTGCCGCCGACCTCGGCCTGCTGACCAGTACCTATTTCCTCGTCTTCGGCGCCGTACAGCTGCCGCTCGGCATGTTGCTCGACCGTTTTGGCGCGCGCCGCGTCGAGGCCTTCCTGCTGCTTTTCGCCGCCGCCGGCGCTGCTGTTTTCGCGAGCGCCGACGGCGTCGCCGGCCTCGCCCTCGGGCGCGGCCTGATCGGGTTCGGCGTCTCGGCCTGCCTGATGGGCGCGTTCAAGGCGTTCTCGCAGTGGTTCCCGCTCGAACGGCAGGCCTCGCTGACCGGCTGGATGATGACCGCCGGCACGCTCGGTGCGCTCGCCGCCTCGGTGCCGCTGAACGCGGCGGTGCACGCGGCTGGCTGGCGGGTCGCCTTCCGTGCGCTGGCCGCCGTTACATTGGTCGTCGCCGGCTGGCTCTTCCTGAGCGTGCCGGACACGGCCGGCGGAGCGCGCCCGGAGCCGCTCGCGGCGCAATGGGCCGGTGTGCGCACGGTGCTCGGCAACCGCCATTTCTGGCGCTTCGCGCCGCTCGGCTTCGCCCAGATCGGCGGCTTCATGGCCATCCAGAGCCTGTGGTCATCGGCCTGGCTGATGCAGGTGAACGGCCTCTCGCGCGCCGTCGCCGCCGACCATCTGGCAGCGATGAGCGTCGCCATGTTCGTCGCCTACGCGCTGATCGGCCTCCTGGCCACGCGCCTCGCCCGGCGCGGCATCGGCACACTACATCTGCTCGCCTTCGGCATGGCAGGTTCGCTGCTCACGCTGCTGGCGATCGTCACGCAGGCAAGCGCGCAACACTATTTGCTGTGGATACTCTACGGCGCATTCTCAAGCTTCGGCACGCTCGCCTACGCGCTGACCTCGGCGGGTTTTCCGGTCGCCCTCTCCGGACGCGCCAACACGACCTACAACCTGATGGTCTTCGTTGGCGCCTTCGGCCTGCAGTGGGGGCTGGGCGTGATGATCGACGGGCTGCGTGCGCTCGGCCTCGACGCGCTTGCCGCGCACCGCGATGCCTTTGCCGTGCTGCTCGTGCTGCAGGCGGGTGCCTATCTGTGGATGCTCGCCGGCTTCAGGCGGAATCGGGGCCATCCGGCCCGAACCTGAGCGGCGCATTGAGCACCGCCGACAGGGCAGTCAGCCGAGTCGCACCATCTTCCTCAGTAAGCTGCGCCGCCTGCTGCGCTAGCTCCCGCGCCAGGGCGCGCAACCGCACGCCCACCTCGTCGAGCACGCAGCACACGGCGTTCATCCGCGTCGCGTCGCCTTCCAGCGCGGTGAGTTCGGAGAGGTCGTAGACGCCGGTTGTGCGCAGCGTCGCGTCGATCGAGCGGATGGCATCCAGCGCATGGTTGCCGATCCGTCGCCACGCCGGCGCTGCACCGTCTTCGACCAGCGTCTCGGCGATCTTGCGCGCGGCGCGCAACTGCCTGAGGGTCGGCAGTACGCGTTCGGCGAAATGATTGAAACGGGTGCCGGCGGCATCGCCGTCCTGCGCAGGTACAGCCTCCGGCAGTGCTCCCGCCGGCTTGATCGCCGCAGCCACGATAGTGTTCCGGTCTGCCATGTCCGCCATGATTCTCTCCGCAAATTCGACGCCGCTCGCAGCGGACGATAGGCGCTGATGCTCGCAGAATCGTTCGAGACTGAAAATCCGTAGTTTGCGCAAGGTTCTGCGGAAACTACGGATGCGGGCCGCGCTACACCGCCAGATCGACCTGCTGCAGTGTTCCGACGCCACCGTCTTCGCGCAGGTAGACACCGCTGGCACGAACCTGCGCGAGCAGGCGGTTCTCGCTATCGGTCAGCGAGAAGGGCGTCTCCACCGAATCGAGGTAGAGCGCGCCAACGCTACGCTGCGCCAGCGTGCTCAAGGCATCCTGCCCTTCGCCGTCCGGCGCCCAGATGCGCAGGCGCGCAAACACGTCGTCGTTCTCGTCGATCCAGCGGTTGCCGTCGAGGTCGAATCGGGCCAGGTCGGCAAAGCCGTTGCCCGACTTCGTGCCGAACAGCTCGCTGCCGTCATTGATCCGGCCGTCGTCGTTGGCGTCGAAGGCGAGGTAGGCGCTGCCGCTGGCGAGCGCGGCGATCGACTCGCTCGTGCCGTCGCAATCGAGATCGAAGGCGAAACACTTGCCCGAGAGCTCGGCCGCCTTGCCATCGAAGTTGATCACCAGCGGGTCGCGCAGCACCGCCTTCTCGACCGTCACCGTCTTGCGTTCGCAGGAATAGTCGCGGCACATGCCGAGTTCAAGCTTGAAGTCGAGCGTCCGCCCGTCCGCCGTCTGCACCTTGCCGGTCGAGGCGAAGTCGGTGCGCTCGTGCTCGCGGATCGATTCGGTCGTCTCGGTTGTCCATACGATCTCGGTCGTCCGCGGTCCCGTCGCCGGCTCGATAGAATCCTCGGCGGGCAACGTCTCGCGCAGATCGCCAATGGTCACGCGGCGCTCACCGGTGATGAACTCGAGCATGCGCGCGATCATCGACTCGAGCATCAGCAACAGTTGCCGTTGCCGGTCCTCCTCGCTCGCTGCCGCCATTTCGGTTAATTCACCTGCCTGCGCCGCACCATCGAAGATGCGGCGAAAGCTGCTCGTCGATTCGCTGCTGATCTCGCACTCACTGGAGAAGACGTGGCAAGTCGTCATCGCCACGGCCGATTGCTCGATTTTCATTGCCGCCTCCTTATGCTGTCGGGAGACTGCACGACGCAAGGCGCGTGCCACGCGGTTGTCGATCGCCGCGCGGGCCCCTTCTGGCCACTCGCTCGTTGCATCTGGAGAGCACGCGGCAAGCAGCGAGCGTGGTGGCGGCAAAACGTGCCGCTTTAGCGACACCTGGCGGCGGTCAGCGCCCCAGCTGCTCGCGCACGATACGGTCGAACATGCCGTCGCGCTTCATTTCGGCGAGGGTCTTGTTGAAACAGGCGAGCACTTCGCCCTGTCCTGCCTTCTTGTTGAACGCCAGATGCACGGGGTAGCTGGCGAGGTAAACATCGGCTTGTTCGATACCGGAAACACCCCGCGCCGACAGGTTCTCCGTGCCCGACTCCGCGATCGCCAGCACGGCGTCGAGGCGCCCATCCATCAGCTTGAGGAAGTTGGAACGATCACTCGATACCTCCTCGGTAGCGATCCAGCCGCTCTGGCTGGCCGCGTCGAAGGTTCCGCCATACGACCAGCCGCGCAGGACGCCGACGCGCTTGCCGTAGAGGTCGGCGACCATGCGGAAGTCGACCGGCTTCGCCCGCCGGTAGTAAACAGCGATGTTCTCGACATGGATCGGATCGCTGAAATCGTACCGCGCGAGCCGCTCGGCATTCTTGTACAGGCCACCGATGCCGGCCAGCCCCTTGTCGATCTCGGCGAATGCCCGCTTCCACGGCTTGGCCTCGACGTGCACGTTGTCGTGGCAGCGCGCGAGGGCCACGCGCAGGATCGCCGGATAGAGTCCGACGGCATAGCCACCGCGGCTGGACATGAACGGGGGGTTTTCGGCGTCGACATTGACCACCAGCTGCGGCGACAAGGCCGCACCCGCGGGCGCCTCCGATTGCGCCACCGCACACCCCGGCGCAGCAATCGCCAGCACGGCGAAAAGCAAGCCTATGGGTCGGGAAATCTTGGTGCTCATGGGGCCATTCTACGCGGTGCGGTCGACGGCGATAAGCCGACAGGATCAATCGCCCCGATCCGGGCTTCAGAATTCCAGTGGATCGACCTCAAGGTGCCAGCGCAGCCGCGACGGTGCCTTGATCGTTGCCAGCAGTTCGCCCCAGTCGGCAAGAAAGTGCTGCAAGGCGCGGCGCGACGGCGATTCGATGAGCAGTTGCGCGCGCTCGAAGTTGGCGCGGCGTGCCATACGCATCGGCACCGGGTCGTAGAGCATCACGTCGGCGTACGCGGAGGCCTCCGGCCAGGCGCGTGCGGTCGTCAGGAAAGCGAGCGAGTCGGCGAGTTGCGGCGCCTCGGCGCGCAGCATGGCTTGATAGGCGTAGGGCGGAAAACCGGCCTGTTCGCGCTCCTTGAGCTGCGCGTCGGCGAAGGCCGGGTAGTCGTGACGGACCAGCGCGGCGTAGAGCGGATGTTCGGGGAACTGCGTCTGGATCAGCACTTCGCCGGGCAGCTCGGCCCGCCCGGCGCGGCCGGCGACCTGCATCAGCTGCGCGAACAGGCGCTCGGGCGCGCGCCAGTCGGAGGCGAACAGGGCGGCGTCTGCACCGAGCGCGCCGACCAGCGTCAGCTTCGGGAAGTCGTGGCCCTTGGCCAGCATCTGCGTGCCGACGAGGATGTCGGCGGCACCGTCGTGGATCTGCTCGACCAGCGCCTCCCACTGCTTGCGGCTTTTCGCCGAATCGCGATCGACGCGCAGGATGCGCGCCTGCGGGAAGCGTTCGGCCAGGACGGCCTCGATGCGCTGCGTGCCGCGGCCGAAAGGCTGGATATCCTGGTTGCCGCAGGTCGGGCAGGCACGCGGCACGCGGCATTCAAAACCGCAGTGATGGCAGCGCAGGCGGCCGTCGGCCAGGTGCAGCACGAGGTTGGCGGCGCAGCGCTGGCAGCGCGAGATCCAGCCGCACGCGGTGCAGGTGAGCACCGGCGCATAGCCGCGCCGGTTGAGGAAGACGAGGCTCTGTTCGCCGCGCTCCAGACGCTGACCAAGGGCGCGCAGCAGGACGCCGGACAGCCCGTCCTGCAATTTCTCGAGTCGCGTGTCGATGCGCTGCACCGCCGGCAGGCGGGCGTTGGTCACCGCACGCTCGCGCAGCGTGAGCAGCGTGTAGCGCGCCGGCGTACGCGTATCGGTCGCATTCGCCCAACTCTCCAGCGACGGCGTCGCCGAACCGAGCACGATCGGAATGCCGCGTTCGCGCGCGCGGAACACGGCGACGTCGCGCGCCGAGTAGCGCATCCCATCCTGCTGCTTGAACGAGGCGTCGTGCTCCTCATCGACGACGATCAGCCCGAGGTCGGGCAGGGGGGTGAAGATGGCGAGACGCGTCCCGAGCACAATGCGCGCCGAACCGTCGAGCGCCGCGCGCCAGTTGCGCGTACGCGCCGCCTCGGTGAGTTCGCTGTGCAGGCTGGTCAGGCCGGCGTCGGGAAAACGCGCCGCTACCCGTGCCTCGAGCTGCGGCGTGAGATTGATTTCCGGCACCAGCAGCAGGACCTGACGGCCAGCAGCCAGTGCTCGCTCGACGAGGCGCAGGTAGACCTCGGTCTTGCCGCTGCCGGTGACGCCGTGCAGCAGGTAGGCGCGAAAGCCGCCATTCTGCGCATCATCGCTGGCGATCCGTTCGAGCGCCGTCAGCTGCTCGTGCGTGAGTTCGGGCGGCGCCTGCTTCGCCGGCGTCTTCGCAACGCGACGGGCCGCGCGCGCCTTTGGCGGGTCAATCCGGCGCAGGCCGGCCGGCAGCGTCGAGATCATCACCTCGCCGAGCGGCGCTTGGTAGTAGGCGGCGCAGAACTCGCACAGGCGAAACCAGTCGGCGGGCAGCGGCGGCAGGTCGCGCAGAACGGCTTCGACCGACTTCAGCTGTTCGGGCGCGAAGTCGCTGTGCTCGGGCAGATCGACGACAACGCCGATCTTCGCCTGCCGACCGAAAGGCACGCGCACGCGCAGGCCGATGTCGGCCGCCGTCAGCACGTCACCGGCGGGGGCGAGGTAGTCGAAAAAGCGGTGCAGCGGCACATCGAGCGCCACGCGAACTATCTGCATGCGCGATCCCGCGTTGTATCCGGCTGCCGGATATGACAAAAGCCATAGTCGCCGAACGCCGACTTAGCGACAATAGTTCGCGCAAGTTCGTGAATAGTGGCGTAACTCATTAACTTCTCGAGGAATTCGCGGTTGTTCACAATTTCTGTGGATAACTCTGTGGGTTAAAGCGGAACAGATGATCCAAAACCGCGTCCTGACTGGGTTTTTCTTACTCTGCCAAAAAATGTGGCAAATAGTTTTCTTATATAAATCAATAGCTTGAATATAAGCAACTGATTTTCTTGAAACTTGTTAAGAAACTGTTACCGATTCGGATTTCTGTGCATAAGTCAACTGCGAAATTTGCCTTTGTTACATACGGAATTTCACCGCCGGTAGCCATGCACGGCCTCGACCAGTGCGCTGACGTGCTCGGGCGGCGTGTATTGCGAGATGCCATGGCCGAGGTTGAAGACGTGCCCGGTATCGCCGGGTCCGTAGGCGTCGAGCACCTTCGTCGCCTCTACAGCAATCCGCTCGGGCGAGGCAAACAGCACGTTTGGATCGAGATTGCCTTGCAGAGCGACCCGGTCACCAACACGCCTGCGCGCCTCACCGATGTCGATCGTCCAGTCGAGGCCGATCGCGTCGCAGCCGATGGCTGCGATCGACTCCAGCCACAGCCCGCCGCCCTTGGTGAAGACGATGGACGGGATGCGCTCACCGTCCTTCTCCTTGATCAGACCGGCGACGATGCGCTGCATGTAGGCCAGCGAAAACTCCTGGTAGGCCGCCGCTGACAGCGCACCGCCCCAGGAGTCGAAGATCATCACCGCCTGCGCGCCCGACTCGATCTGGGCATTCAGGTAGGCGATCACGGCATCGGTCGTCACCGTGAGAATGCGGTGCAGCAGGTCCGGCCGGTCGTAGAGCATCGTCTTGACGCGCCGGAAGTCACTGCTCGAACCGCCTTCGACCATGTAGCAGGCCAGCGTAAACGGGCTGCCGGAGAAGCCGATCAGCGGCACCGAGTTGTCGAGGGCGCGACGAATCTCGGCCACGCCGTCCATCACGTAGCGCAGGTGATCGTAGGGATCGGGCACCGTGAGGTCGCGGATCGCCCACTCCTCGCGCAGCGGCCGTTCGAACTTCGGTCCCTCGCCCTCGGTGAAGTACAGGCCGAGTCCCATCGCGTCGGGCACGGTGAGGATGTCCGAGAAGAGGATCGCCGCGTCGAGATCGAAACGTGACAAGGGCTGCAGCGTCACCTCGCAGGCCAGCGCCGGCGACTTGCACAACTGCAGGAAGCTGCCGGCGCGCTTGCGCGTCTCGCAATACTCCGGCAGATAGCGGCCGGCCTGGCGCATCAGCCACAGCGGCGTGCGATCGGTCGGCTCCTTGAGGAGGGCGCGCAGGAAGTTGTCGTTGCGGGGTCGGGTCACGTCGGGCTCCGCCGAAAAGGCAAAGGCCGATTATCCGCCGGAAACGCTTACTTGCGCCAGAACGCGGGCGTCAGCACGACGAGCAGGGTGAAGATCTCGAGGCGGCCGAGCAGCATGGCGAAGGTGCATACCCAGGTCTGGAAATCGTTGAGCACCGTAAAGGTCGTCGACGGCCCGACCTTACCGAGGCCCGGCCCCGTGTTGTTGATGCTGGCGACCACGGCCGAGAAGGCAGTAATGATGTCGAGGCCGGAAAGCGAAAGCAGCAAGGTCATCGAGACGATGCAGGCGACGTACACGAAACCGAAGGCGAGCACAGCGAAGAGAATGTTCACCGGCACCACTTCGGAACCGATCCTGACCTGATACACCGCGTTTGGGTGAATAGCACGCACCAGTTCGCGGTTGACCTGTTTGTAGAGCAGCAGCGCGCGGATCATCTTGATACCGCCACCAGTCGACCCGGCGCTCGTCGCGAAGCTGCACAGGAAGAGCATCCAGAGCGGGGCAAACATCGGCCACAGGGCGTAATCGACTGTGGCGAAGCCGGTGGTGGTGGCAATCGAGATGACGTTGAACGCCGAATGCCGCAAGGCGACCCAGAAATCCAGATAAATGCCATGCCAGACCAGGAATACGGCGATCGCGAGCACGCTGCCCAGCGTGACCGCGAGGAACCAGCTCGCCTCCGGATCGCTGCGATAGGGACGCAAGCTGCGCCCGGTAACGGCCAGGAAGTGCGTCGCGAAGTTCATCCCGGCGATCAGCATGAAGACAATGGTCACGCACTCGATGGCGACCGAGTTGAAATAGCCGAAGCTCGCGTCGTGGCTGGAAAAGCCGCCCAGGCCCATGGTCGAGAAGGTGTGCATGATGGCGTCGAGCCAGGTCATGCCGGCCCAGCGGAAGGAGAGCGCGCAACACACGGTGATGCCGGCGTAGACGCCCCACAACCCCTTGGCCGTCTCGGCGATGCGCGGAGTCATCTTCGAGTCCTTCATCGGCCCCGGCGTCTCGGCCTTGAACATCTGCCGACCGCCGATGCCGAGCAGGGGCAGCACCGCCACCGCCAGCACGATCAAGCCCATGCCGCCGAGCCAGACGAGTTGCGTACGCCAGAAGTTGATCGAGGCCGGCAGATCGTCAAGCCCGGTCAGGATCGTCGCGCCGGTGGTGGTCAACCCGGAGACGGCCTCGAAGTAGGCATCGGTGAAGCTGAGATGCAACCCGATCATCAGCGGCAACGCGGCGAATATGGGCAACACGGTCCACACCAGCGCCACCATCAGGAAGCCATCGCGGATGCGCAGATCACGCTTGCTCTTGCGCGTGACGATGGCGAGCAGCACGCCGGTCACCAGGGTGAGGGCGATGGCTTCATCGAACGCACTCTCCGCACCGTCGTGCAGCAGCCAGGAAACCGCCACCGGCAGGAGCATCGTCAGCCCGAAGATCAGGATGACGAGCGACAGGACGTGAAGGACCGGCATCAGGCTGCGCATGGCGATGGCTCAGAAAAAGTGGAATCCGACTTCAAAGAGCTTCTCGACCTTCTTCACAACCTTCTTGCTCATGCAGAAGACGATGACGTGGTCGCCGCTCTCGATCATCACCTCCTTGTGTGCGATCAATACCTGACCACGTTCGGCCTTGGCGCTCACCTCGTAGCCGGAGGGATTGTCCGGGGCGTCCACCTCGCTGCCGCGGACGATCGCCGCGACGATGGCACCTTCGATCGGCGGCAACTCGCCGACCCGGCGCCCGACGACGCGCGAGCTCTTGGGATCGCCGTGCACGACGAGTTCGATCGCCTCGGCCGCGCCGCGGCGCAGACTATGCACCTTGACGACGAAGCCGCGTCGTACCCGTGTCAGCAGGTCGCCGATGGAAACGAGCGCCGGCGAGATGGCGATGTCGATCGGCCCGCCCTGCACCAGCTCGGCATACACGCGCCGGTTGATCAGCGCCAGAACGCGCTTGCAGCCCAGGTTCTTGGCCAGCGACGCCGACATGATGTTGTCTTCGTCGTCGTTGGTCAGCGCCATGAACAGATCCGACTCGTCGATCGCCTCCTGCTGCAACAGTTCCTCGTCGGTCGCGTCACCAAGCAGCACGAGGCCGTTGCCGAGCTGGTTGGCGATGAACTGCGAGCGCCCCGTGTTGTGGTCGATCAGCTTGACCATGCAGCGCCCTTCCAGGCGTTTGGCCACGCGCAGCCCGATGTTGCCGCCGCCGGCGATGATGATGCGCTTGACCGGTGTCGTCATGCGGCGCAGCTCGACGAGGACGCGCCGGATATGCGCTTCGGCGGCGAGCACGAAGACTTCGTCGCCTTCCTCGAGGACCGTGTCGCCGCTCGGCGTGATCGGATGGTCACGGCGGTAGATGGCAGCGATGCGTGCCTCGATGCCGTCGCCCAGATGTTCGCTCATTTCCTTGAGCGGACGACCGACCATCAGGCCATCGGCATAGACACGCAAACCGACGAGCGAAACGAGGCCGCCAGCGAACGACAAGACCTGCAAGGCCTCGGGGAAATCGACGAGCTTGATCAGGTAGTCGGTAATCACCTGCTCGGGACAGAGCGCGTAGCTGACGGCGAAGTTGTCTTCGTTGAAGAGCTCCGGGCGGTCGAAATACTCGCGCGAGCGCAGGCGGGCGATGCGCGCCGGTACGTGGAAGAGACTATGTGCGAGCTTGCAGGCAACAAGGTTGGTCTGGTCGCTCTTGGTCAGCGCGATCAGCATGTCGGCGTCCTCGATGCCGGCATCGCGCAATGTCGAGGGCAGGACCGCGTTGCCGACCACGGTGCGCAGATCGTAGCGGATCTGCAGGTTTTCCAGACAGGTGCGATCGGTGTCGACGACCGTGATGTCGTTCTTTTCCGAGACGAGACTCTGCGCGACGCTGGAGCCGACCTGGCCGGCCCCGAGAATGACGATTCTCATGCTTCCCCCTGCCGCGCTCTGCGCGCCGATTCTCCGGTCAGGCTTCGTGTTCTTCGCTGCGCCTTCCGGTACTCAAGCCAAGCTGCTTCAACTTGCGGTACAGGTGCGTGCGTTCGAGCCCTGTCTTGTCCGCAATCCGCGTCATGTTGCCGTTTTCGCCCTTCAGGTGATGCTCGAAGTATAGACGCTCAAACGCCTCGCGCGCCTCGCGCAGCGGCTGGTTGAAGAGCGGCAGCGCCGGCGGCGCCTTCGTCGACGGTGTAACGTCGCGCTCGAGCACGCTATTGACGTCCTCGACGGTGATCTCGTCTTCCAGCGCGGCAAGCGCGAGATTGCGCACCGTCGCCAGCAACTCGGCCCACTCGCCCTGCCAGTGATGCAGGCGCAAGGCGTTGAGCGCCGCGCTCGAGAAGGTTCGCGACGGGACTTCGTTGCGCTCGACGAGGTGCGAGAGCAGGAGGCCGGCAATTTCCGGCACGTCGTCGGGGTGGCTTGAGAGCTGCGGCAGCGCCACCCAGACCTCACCGAGGCGCGCCAGCAGCGCCGGCTCCCAACCGGCCTCGCCGAGCGTCGAGATCGAATGCGTCGACGCGGCGACCAGCTGCAGATTGTGCTTCTCCAGGCGTTCGAGCGCGTAGACGAGGTTCTTCTGCTGCAGCTTGCCGAGCAGCATCAGGTCGGACACGAAGAGGATGCCGCCGGCGGCGTTGGCGAGCATGTCATGCGTCAGCGGAGCGCTCGAAGCCGACAGGTCGAGCCAAGCCATCTTCGGCGCCTGCAGGGTGCGCGCGCAGATTTCTGCGATGCTGCCGGTGGCGCTCTTCAAGAGCAGGACCGAGGTCTTGGCCGCAGCCTGTTCGAGCCGCTTCTTGAGATCCTTGAGCAACGGCGAACGCGAAAAAGCGTCGAGCGTAATCGGCGGCTTGTGCGGCGCGACTTCGTGCTTCAAGGCCTTCTTCACCGTCGTCAGCAGTTTCTGCAGGGCGATCGGCTTTTCCAGGAAATCGACCGCGCCGACGCGCGTCGCTTCGACCGCCGAGTCGATCGTGCCGTGCCCGGACATCATGACCACCGGCATCGTCAGCAGGCCACCGGCCGACCATTCCTTGAGCAGCGAGATGCCATCCGTGTCGGGCATCCAGATGTCGAGCAGCACGAGATCGGGGCGCATTTCGCCGCGCACCCGCCGTGCTGCGGCGGCGTTCTCGGCGAGCGAGACGCTGTGCCCCTCGTCGGAAAGGATTTCCGAGAGCAACTCGCGGATGCCCATTTCATCGTCGACCACCAGAATTTTCGCCATGTTCCGTTCTCTCTACTGTTCTCTTTTTTGTCTGTGTTCGTGGCCCGATGCCAGGGGCAAGCGGATGCACACCTCGGCGCCCGTCGGCTGCAGATTGTTGATGCGGATCTTGCCCTGGTGCTCATCGACGATCTTCTTGACGATCGCCAGGCCCAGCCCGGTGCCACGCACCTTGGTCGTCACGTAGGGTTCAAAGACGCGCGCGATGATCTCGGGCGGGAAACCCGGCCCGTGATCGGCGACGACCATCTCCACCGTCTCGTCGACCTGACGCGTCGCGATCTCGATGCGCGGCTGCTCAAGCTCTTCCTGCGCATCCTCGGCGTTACGCAGGAGATTATGGATGATCTGCCGCCACTGGCTGGCGTCGCCCCAGACAGCGGGCAAGTCGGCGGCCAGGTCGACGGTGATCGTCGCGTTCGACGTCTCGTACAGTCCGAGTACCTCGCGGATCAGCGCATTGAGGTCGAGGCGCGCGAGTTCCGGCGCCGGCATGCGCGCGTAGTCGGAAAACTCGTTGACCATGCGCTTCATCGCCTGCACCTGGTTGATGA
>ERZ650312.112-NODE-112-length-38646-cov-7.522039_pt1 | contig 38646 bp, 42 predicted proteins | sample MGYA00376248_ERZ650312 | MGnify/ENA primary metagenome ERZ650312 (study PRJEB26733, sample SAMN07839316) | wastewater metagenome | biome: urban; feature: wastewater treatment plant; material: waste water | place: USA: North Carolina | collected 2016-07-28 ... | reverse complement strand
TATCCTTTTTTTTCGGTCGCCCTCTATCACCTATCGCAGACAACAATCCGTATTGAGTCATCGTTTTGAGAATCTATCAAAAAGAGAGCCGTATACCCAATCTTCGACTTTTTCTATCAGATTAGAGTGATTTTGCGCTATGCAATATATATGAATTATAACTCTCTCTTTTTGTGTTGTTAAATACCTGTGCACACATAATTGCCTTTGATTGTACCAAAAAATCAAAATTTTGATATATAGCCATTCTTACGGTAAAATTCGCCCAAAAAGCTCGAACTAGGACAGAACCTTGACACTACAAAAAGGTAAAAAGTTTACCGTTATTACCGCTTATGATGCGCTGTTTGCGAGACTTATCGCCCCTTATGCGGACATGATACTTGTCGGTGACAGTCTGGCTATGAGTTTTGGCGGGCAGAGTGATACGCTATCCATCGGTATGGATGAGATGATATATCACACAAAAGCGGTCGGTATGGGGGCACCAAATGCAAAAATAATATTTGATATGCCGTTTGGCTCCGAGACCGACAGAGAAACAGCGCTTCATAATGCAGTAAGAGCGTACAAAGAGACAAAAGCGTGCTACGTAAAAATCGAAGGGGGCTGTGAAAAAGCCGAAATTATCGAACATCTGGTTAGAAATAAAATAGCAGTAGTGGGGCATATCGGACTAATGCCGCAATTTGCAAGAGCCGAAGGCGGCTACAAGGTCAAAGGCAAAAGCGAAGCGGAGATAAAAAAGCTCCTTTTGGATGCAAAAGCTGTAGAGGCAGCGGGAGCGTCCGCTATCGTAATAGAGGGTGTCAAATCCGAAGTCGCCAAACAAATCACGGAGTCCATCTCTATTCCGACTATCGGCATAGGGGCAGGTGCCGATTGTGATGCACAGGTGCTTGTCTGGTCTGATATGCTAGGGTTTTTTGAGGAGTTTACCCCTAAGTTCGTACGCAAATATATGGACGGTGCGGCTCTTGCCAAAAAGGCTTTTGAGGGGTTTGCAAACGACGTAAAAAGCGGTGATTTTCCAAACGAAAAAGAGAGTTATTAGGTGGAAAGAATCGTAGAGGTTGAGAAATTTGAGTTTGAAAACGAACTAGAAAAAAGCCTTAGGCCGTCGGCGTGGGATGAGTACATCGGGCAGGAGAAAATCAAAAAAGTACTCAATATCTCGATAGAGGCCTCACGCAAACGCTCAGAGCCGCTAGATCATATACTATTTTTCGGCCCTCCCGGACTTGGCAAGACGACAATGGCCGGACTAATAGCCACAAGGATGGAGGCAAACCTCAAAGTCACGGCTGGGCCTATGATAGACAAAAGCGGAGACCTTGCGGCTATACTCACAAACCTCAGCGAAGGGGACGTTCTATTTATCGATGAGATACACAGGCTCTCAAGCGCAATAGAGGAGGTGCTGTACTCGGCGATGGAGGATTTCCGCCTTGATATCGTCATAGGGAGCGGCCCTGCGGCGCAAACGGTCAAAATTGACATCCCTAGATTTACCCTCATAGGGGCGACGACTAGGGCCGGGATGCTCAGCTCTCCCCTTAGGGATAGGTTTGGGATGCACTTTCGGATGCAGTTTTACGACCACAAAGAGTTGTGCTCTATAGTTCAAAATGCCGGAGCAAAACTGGGAAAGATATGCGACAAAAAAGCCGCACTGGAGATCGCCTCCCGCTCCAGAGGAACCCCTAGGATCGCCATACGACTTTTAAAACGGGTGCGCGACTTTTCCGACTACAAAAACGAAATAGCGGTAACCCCCGCCACGGCAAAAGAAGCTCTCGACGAGCTGGGTGTAAATGAACACGGTTTTGACGAGATGGACATGAAGCTTTTATCTCTTTTGGCGGAGTCCGGCGGAAAGCCGATAGGGCTTAACACCCTCTCGGCGGCGCTAAGCGAAGATGCCGATACGATAGAGGATGTGTATGAACCGTATCTGCTTGCTAATGGATTTTTAGAGAGGACGGCCAGAGGGAGAATGGCAACGCATAAGACATTTGAGGCTCTGGGGAGAAACCCTATTCAAAACAATAATTTATTTGACATGGACTAACGTGATTACTCCGATTAATTTTTTACACATTGTGTTTTTGGTAGCAATCTACTGGATAGGGGTGTTGTATCAGGCGTTTTTGATAGATATCGTGATAGCAGGACTTCTCTCTATCGCAACATCAACTACAAACTACAGACTGACTATGAGATTTCACAGCTCACTATTTGCCTCTTTGTTTTTAACTATCCTTTTGGCCGCTTTAATGCTTGTCCCTATGGTTTACTTTGTTTACAAGCTTGCAGAGATTATTCAAGGGGTAGATCTCGACTTTTTTGAGAGGATCAGAAATCTATTTTTGCTAAAACTAAAGACATTCGAGCTGATTCCGGCCTCATATAGAGATATGATGATAGGCTATATGCAAGGGGCAAACTACGACGACTACATCGCAAAAGGGTTTGTGATGCTTGAGAGGATAGGACAAGGAAGCCTCAGATTTTTTTCGAATATGGTTCTTATCCTTGTGTTTTACTTTTTTGCAAACCTATACGGCAAGCAGATACTCCTATTTTTCAAAAGAGTCCTGCCGTTAAAGGGCGACGATAGCCAGATGATATTTGATGAGATGGGGCAAACGATGAGTATCGTCCTCTATTCTACCCTCTTTAACGCAATAGTACAGGGATTTTTATTTTCACTTGTTGCGTGGTATCTGGGGTATGATCCGTTTTTTATGGGGATAGCCTATAGTTTTGCCTCTTTGGTACCGATAATCGGCGGTGCCATCATGTGGGTTCCGATAGCCGCCTACGAGTTTTCCATAGGAAACGTCAATAATGCAATCATTGTCGCAATCTATACGATTATTGTCATCTCCCTTGTTGCAGATACATTTTTAAAGCCCGTCATAATCGAATTAATAAGTACACATCTTGTAAAAACGACGACAAAAATCAACTCCCTTATCATATTTTTTGCGATTTTGGCAGGAATTTCAACATACGGATTTTGGGGGATTATTTTAGGACCGGCTGTTACGGCGCTTTTTATATCACTTTTAAAAATTTACGACATGCTCAAAAAAAGCCGTCTGGAATCGGTCGAAAGCCTTTCCTGATACGGGGCTTAAACCCATTTTTGTAATAATTTTGGCTAAATAATCTAACCGCAAAAACGGACTCTGTCCGCATTTGCGTACCACATCAGAGTAAAAAAGAGGAATATATGAATTTTAAAGCCTTTGCGGCAGAGCACGGTACACCGCTTTACGTATACGATTTTGAACATTTTAGGGCTAGATACGAAGAGCTAAAAGAGGCATTTGTAGCGAGAAAATCACTTATATGCTATGCCGTAAAAGCGAACTCAAACCTAAGCGTAATCAAGCTTTTTGCAGATCTAGGAGCCGGAGCAGACTGCGTATCTATAGGGGAGGTCAGGCGTGCACTTTTGGCCGGAGTACCGAAATATAAAATTATTTTTTCAGGGGTAGGGAAAAGAGATGACGAGATTGCAGAGGCATTGGAGGCCGATATACTCTTTATAAATCTTGAGAGTGAAGCCGAGATGAAAAGGGTGGAGCTGATCGCAAAAGAGCTTGGCAAAAAAGCCAGAATCAGCATCAGGGTAAATCCGGATATAGACCCGAAAACCCATCCGTATATCTCTACCGGACTAAACGAAAATAAATTTGGAGTAGACATAGAGAGCGCCAAAGGGATGTATGCATACGCCGCAAAAAGCGACAATCTGGAGCCTGTCGGGATACATTTTCACATCGGAAGCCAGTTAACAGAGCTTGAGCCTATATATGAGGCGGCAAAAAAAGTATCCGAACTCTTAAGGGCGCTACTAACTCTAAAAATAAATATAAAGTTTTTTGACGTAGGCGGTGGACTCGGCGTTAAATACTACGACGAGACCACTATCACTCCATACGATTATGCTCAGGCAATCCTATCGACGCTCAGCGGAACCGATGTTACCGTAGTATGCGAGCCGGGCAGGTTCATGACGGCAAACGGCGGTTATTTTTTGACAAAAGTTCTATACGAAAAACAAAACAAAGAAAAAAGATTCGTAATCGTAGACGGAGCCATGAACGACCTCATCCGTCCAACCCTGTACGAAGCTTTCCACGGCGTTGAAGTAGTCGGCAAAAACGGCAACGAATCAAAGGCCGATATAGTGGGGCCTATATGCGAAAGCGGTGATTTTTTTGCAAAAGATGAGGATATACCGCCTACCGAACACGGCGATCTGCTGGTTATCAAATCGGCAGGCTCATACGGTTTCTCGATGAGCTCGAACTACAATACAAGAGGGAGAGCGGCAGAGATAGCGGTAGATGAAGACGGGGTAAGGGTGATTAGAAAAAGAGAGAGTTTTGAAGATGTTATAGCTCTTGAAAAAGATTTCTTAAAGTAGGATTCGGCATTGTATTTAATCGACGTTCAGGGAACCCTCATAGATGACGCAAAAAGGGAGCCGATAGACGGTGCAACAGAGTTTTTGAGCGGCATAAAAAAAAGCGGCGTCCCCTTTGCTCTGATAACCAACAATACCAAATACCCCAGTTTGGAGTTTAGCGGCAGACTAAAAGGTTTTGGCTTTGATTTTACCGATAAAAACTATTTGGATCCCTTGATGTGCCTAAAAGATTACGTCAAAGAGGGGACTATTTATGCAATCGGCTCCGAAAATTTTGTCAAAACTTTAAAAGATTCCGGCTATCCGTTTAGCGAAAACCCCGATTTTCTGGTAATATCGCTAAAAGATGATCTGGACTATGAAGATTTGGCTACGGCGGTAGAGAAGATACATTCCGGAGCCAAATTAATCGGTATGCACGCAAATGCGGTCTACGCCAAAAACGGGCGAAAATATCCTGGTCTGGGGGCTATAGTAAAAATGCTAGAGTTTGCTACATCTACACATGCAACAATTATCGGGAAACCAAGCCGGACGTTTTATGAAAAAGCGATGAGTATGCTTGGCAGCAAAGATCCAAAAGAGATAACGGTGATTAGCGATGATCCGATCGGGGATTTGATCGGTGCAAAAGAGATAGGTATGAAAACCGTTTTGGTTCTTAGCGGTAAATACGAAAAGGCTGAGCAGATAATCCCTTTTTTAAAACCGGAGGAGAGGCCGGATATGATTTTTAACAGCGTAGCAGAGATATCTATCGGAGAGAAATGGTGAGTTTACAAGAGATTAGAGTAAAGATAGATGCGATAGATACTGAGCTACTAGCATTATTAAACGAGAGGATGGAGCTTGTAAAAGAGGTCGGCCGAATCAAACACGCTAGCGCAGACAAGAGTATCTATAGACCGGAGAGGGAGAGGGAGATACTAGAGAGGCTCTCAAAACTGAGCCGTGAAAACGGAGGCGCCCTGAACGCCGAAGCTATCGAGGCTATATTTTTAGAGATTTTTGCCGTCTCAAGAAACATAGAAAAACCGGAGACTGTAGCCTATCTGGGGCCGGAGGGGACTTTTACCCATCAGGCGGCAGAGAGTAGATTCGGGCAAATATCGGAATATCTGCCAATGTCTACGATTGCCTCCGTTTTTAGAGCCGTTGAGGGGAAAAAAGCAAAATACGGCGTTGTGCCGATCGAAAATAATATAGAGGGGGTCGTAGGAGAAACCGTAGATTTGTTAGCAAAAAGCCCCCTAAAAATCGTTGCGGAACTCTCAATCAAAATCAGCCATTCCCTTGCCACAAGAAGCGCACACGTTTCGCACATAAAAAAGATATATTCCAAAGACGTAGCTTTCGGGCAGTGCGGCGAATTTTTACGTGAAAGCGGACTGGCAAATGTCGAGCTAATTCCGGTCTCATCAACGGCAAAAGCCGCTATGTATGCGGCGGAAGACGAGAATGCCGCCGCTATATGTTCACACATTGCGGCAAAACTGTACAATCTTCCGGTGATGTTTGAGCATTTAGAAGATAACGGCTATAACGAAACCAGATTTATTATCATAAGCGATTTCGACAATGAACCTGGGAAACAAGATAAGACCTCGATTTTGGTAAACCTCGACAACAAACCTGGGAGTCTGGCAAAATTTTTGGCAAGTTTTGAAAAGGAGGGGGTCAACCTCTCAAAAATTGAATCTAGACCCGCAAAAGACGAGGGGTTTAGCTATGTATTTTTTATAGACTTTGATGGGCATATCAAAGACGAAAAAATACAAAAAGCGCTTGAATGTTATAAAAATCAGATAAAATGGCTTGGAAGCTATGTTAAGGGCGTGTAAAAATGAAATTTAACGAAAATCTTGAGAACCTAAAAGTATACGAAGCCGGTAAGCCTATAGAGCTTGTGGTCAGAGAGTTTGGAATCGCCCCTGAGAGGGTGGTTAAGTTAGCTAGCAATGAAAATCCAAACGGAACCTCTCCAAAAGTCGTAGAGGCGGTTAGAGATTTCGCCGAAAAAATGTATCTATATCCTGATGATAGCTATTATGAGTTAAAAGATGCCCTATCGGAAAAATTTGACGTGGAGCCGAAAAATATCATACTCGGTGCCGGTAGCGATCAGGTTATAGAGTTTGCCACAAAGGCGGTTTTATCTGATGGCGATTCCGTTTTAATGAACAAAGTAACATTTGCAATGTATGAGATATACTCAAAAATGTGCGGTGCAAAAATTCACAGAACAGAAGGATTGTTGCACGATGTAAGTCAATTTAAAACAAGTTATGATAAATTTAAGCCGAAAGTTGTATTTATATGTGTTCCGAACAATCCTTTAGGTGAGTGTCTGACAAAAAATGAGGTGTATGAGATACTCTCATACATCGATTCCGATACGTTGGCGGTAGTAGATTGCGCCTATATGGAGTATGCATCCTACAAAAATGCGGATTGCCTCATTGAGCCGAAAGAGCTTATAACAAAATATCCAAACGCCCTTTATCTAGGGACTTTCTCAAAAGCTTACGGGCTTGGCGGAATGAGGGTAGGATACGGTATAGGAGACGAGAATTTGACCAGGGCGCTATACAAAGTCAGACCCCCTTTTAATATCGCAAATCTATCGGCAAAAGCAGCATTGGCGGCACTACATGATCAGGACTTTGTTAAAAATAGTATCGAACAAAACTTTGAAGAGATGAAAAGATACGAACAAGAGGCCGAAAAGTATGGTATCAAAGTAATAGATAGCTATACTAATTTTATAACTTATTTTTTTGACTTCGGCAAATCGTCGAAAGAGGTTGCCGATACGCTCCTAAAACGGGGGGTTATAGTCAGAGACCTAACAAGCTACGAGTTAAACGGCATCCGAATTACCATTGGAAATAAAACTCAAAACGATATCTTTTTCGAAGAGTTTAGAAAGGTTTATCCCTAAGACATGGATATACAAGCCCTAATATCTCAGTTAAACGAACTGATAAAAAAGTTAAACCAGAAGCAGAAAATCGTCATTATAGCTACCGTTGTGGCAGTCATTGCCCTAATAGCTTTTTTGATTCTTTTTAATACAGGCGCTCCAAAAAAAGGGGATGACGGCTATAGAGTTATGTTTGAGGGGATTGCCCCGAAAGATGCCGGACTCATAGTTGCGGAGCTAGAAAAACAAAAAGTTCCTTACAAAATACCTAGAGACGGTGTCATAGAGGTTCCGGAAGAGAAAGTCAACAAACTCCGTCTCGATGTTGCCGCCATGGGTCTTCCGAAAGACTCAAGGGTGGGTTTTGAGCTATTCGACAAACAAGAGTTTGGGGCAACAGACTTTGACCAACAGGTAAAATACAATAGGGCTATAGAGGGCGAACTCTCAAAAACAATAGAGAGCATCAGTGCCGTTTCAAAATCGACCGTACACATTGCAAAACCAAAAGAATCGGTATTTGCCGACAAAGATACTCAGCCGACCGCTTCAGTAGTTTTAACCATGAGACAAAATATGGTTCTAACCCCAAAACAAATACTCGGGATTAAAAACCTTGTTGCCGCAGCCGTACCGAAACTAACTCCGGAAAACGTAAAAATAGTAAATGAGAACGGTGACTTACTAGGTAGCGACGATGAAGAGACCGCCACAAATGAAGCGGTTAAGCACCAGATGAAATACAAAAAAGAGTTTGAAAAACTCTATGAAGACAAAATCGTCAATATGCTCTCTCCGGTAGCAGGCGGCAACGACAGGGTGGTGGCAAAAGTATCCGTCGAGTTTGATTTCTCAAAAAAAGAGACGACATCCGAGAGCTTTGATCCGAATAACGTTGTCAGAAGCGAACAAAACAGCGAAGAAAAAAAAGAGGGGTACAAACAGCCGGAAGTCGGTGGAGTTCCCGGCGCAGTTAGCAATATAGGACCTGTTCAGGGGATTGAGAACAACAACGCCATAGAAAAATATAGCAAATCTGCCGGAACAACAAACTATGAAGTCTCAAAAACAGTCTCGAACGTCAAAGGCGAATACGCATCAATCAAAAGGGTTACTGCAGCAGTAGTCGTAGACGGCAAATATGTGTCGGACGAAAAAAACGGAAATATGAAATATACTCCGCTTGGGACTCCGGAGATAGACAAGATTTCAGGCCTTGTCAAACAAGCAATCGGATATGACCAAAAAAGGGGAGACGAGGTTAGCGTATCTAACTTCCAATTTACAAACGTAAAAGTCGGCGGAGATACCGGAATCAAAGCCATTATGAACGAATACGGGTATATTCTGGGGCCTGCCGGAGAGGCTATGAAATACGTCATAGCCGCCGTCTTGCTATTTGCTCTATACAACAGAGTTATTGCACCGTTTGCACAGAGGATGATGGAGATTCCGGTAGAGGATGAGGCCAAAAAACCAAAAGAGTTTACCTTTGACGAAGAGGAGCTTGAGGATACCCACGGCAAGCTTCAGGAGATGAGAAAAAAAGTCGAACAGCAACTGGGTATTACCGGCCCTCTAAACGAAGATTCGCTCAAATACGACGTTATGCTGGAAAAAATAAAAACCTCTACCGAAGAGCATATTGAGGAGATTGCAAGCCTATTTGAAACACTAGTGGCAGACGAGGCAGCATCGCAGTCGCCGCTCGGCTCTTACAGAAAGGATAGTGGACTATGAACCTAACACCGCAGTTACAAGGGCAATATGAAGAGCTATCGATGTCCGAAAAAGTTGCCATCCTTTTGAACCTTTTGGGCGAGGATTTGACGGCGCAGATATTCTCACATATGAGTCTTGAGTCGATTACACAGATATCAAAGTATATAGCCAGAACGACAACGGTTGACAAGCAGATAGCAATGGCGATTCTGGAAGAGTTTCATGTTATTATGCAGTCAAACCAGTATATATCCTCCGGCGGCTTTGACTACGCAAAAGAGATACTCTTTAAAGCGCTAGGGCCGGAAGAGGCAAAAAGGGTACTAGATAAACTCCAAAAGAGTATGCAGACCGGTCAAAACTTTGCATTCCTCTCAAAAATCAAACCGCAACAACTTGCCGACTTCATCCTAAACGAACACCCTCAAACGGTCGCCCTGATACTGGCGCATATGGACTCTACCGGTGCCGCCGAAACGCTCAGCCGTTTTCCGGATGACCTTAGAGCCGAGGTCGCTATGAGGATGGCAAACCTTGGGGATATCTCCCCGGCCATCGTAAAAAGGGTCTCTACTATATTGGAAAATAAACTAGAGAGCCTCACATCTTACAAAGTCGAGGTCGGAGGACCTAGAGCCGTTGCCGATATATTTAACAGACTATCACAAAAAAATGCGAAAGCAACTATATCCTACATCGAACAAGCCGATGAGGCGCTTGCGAATGCGATTAAAGATTTGATGTTCACATTTGAAGACGTTGCTAGGCTTGATGCAAAAGCCATTCAGGAAATCCTCAAAGTTGTTGACAAAAGAGATCTTGTCCTTGCTCTTAAAACTGCATCCGAAGAGATGAAAGAGAAGATAATGTCAAATATGTCCAAAAAAGCTGCCGAGGCTCTAATAGAGGAGCTACAGTTTTTGGGTGCGGTCAAACTCAAAGAGGTGGAAGGGGCGCAAAGAAGGGTTGTAGAGACAGCCCAAAGACTCGTCGAACAAGGCGTTATACAGCTCGGTGAAGCTGAAGAAACGGTGGTATAAAGACCATGGAAAGGGTAATCCACAGTTCAAAACTAGACAAGTACGACATCAACAAATATCACTACATATCATTTGAGGGTGACGGTAGCGATACTTTTGAGCCGCATCCTGTTTTTTCGCAACAAAATTCTGCAGAACAGCCAAGGCAGCATCAAAATGAAGAGTCGGTATCATCAATAGAGCACGGTAGCTATCAAGAGAGTCAGGTCTCTGCAATGCAAGCTCAAATTGAGACTTTTTTGCAAAAAATTGACGAACTCTCCGGCAGTCTTATTAAAATGGAAATGCAAATGGAGAGACAGCAAAACGATTTTGATACCAGACTCGAAGAGGAGAGACGTAGATCGTACGACGACGGCTATAACGGTGCAAAATCGGAGCTTGAAGCATTATATACCAATAAGATTAATGAGTGCGAAACCCTTTTTACGTCATCCCTGCAAAAGCTTGACCAGACAATATCCGATTACTCCTCAAAAATGGGAGATGTCGAAAAAGAGTTACCTAAAACAGCCGTCTCAATTGCTGAACAGGTAATAGCAAAAGAGATTGGCGAAAACTCATCGAGGGTAGCTTTTGCTCTCACAAAAGAGTTGCTCTCGGCACTAAAAGGCGCATCAAAAATTAAAATCAAAGCCAATAAACAAGATGTCTCCTACCTAAGAGCCGCAATTAAAGATAACCAAAAAATAACTATAGAAGAGGACGAAGCAATCCAAAAAGGGGGCGTAGTAGTTTTAAGCGATATAGGAAATTTGGACGGCAATATAAACTCCAGACTTGCAAAGGTCAAAGAGGATCTGCTTGACGAACTTCGATAACCTAAAAGAGCTAGAGATAGGTGAGCTAAAAAAGATCGCGGATCTCTTAAGAGAGAAAATTTTGGAGGTTGTAAGCCGTAACGGAGGACACCTCACGAGTTCGCTCGGTGCCGTGGATATCATTTTGGCTATGCATTACGTTTTCGACTCCTCAAAAGATCCGTTTATATTTGATGTCAGTCATCAGGCTTATGCGCACAAGCTACTAACCGGACGCTGGGATAGTTTTGACAGTTTACGCCAATTCGGCGGGATATGCGGCTTTACAAAACCCAGTGAGTCGCCATACGACTACTTTGTTGCCGGACATAGCTCAACATCTATATCCGCCGCCGTAGGTGCAGCAAAAGCGATAAAACTAAAATCGGAAGATAGGATACCGGTTGTTTTGATTGGTGACGGCTCAATGACCTCGGGAATGGTATATGAGGCCTTAAATGAACTAGGCCATAGAAAATACCCGATGGTAATTATCCTCAATGATAACGAAATGAGTATAGCAAAGCCTATAGGCGCAATCAGCGAATATCTCAGCAAAGCGCTATCTTCTAGGGCATATCAAGGTATTAAAAAGAAGATGGAGGGGGTTTTAAACTCTCTCCCATCTTCCGTAGATTATGTAATGAGGCGTTTTGAGCGAGGCTTTAAGCTAATAACACCTGGGATTATTTTTGAGGAGTTAGGGCTTGATTATATCGGCCCTGCCGATGGACACGATCTGGAGGACATCATTGAGGTGTTATCTATCGCCAAATCGATGAATAAGCCGGTAATTGTCCACATCCAGACCACAAAAGGGAAAGGGTATGCGCCGGCAGAGGGGAAATTTGAGCATTGGCACGGCGTTGCCCCTTTTGACAAAGAAAAGGGCGAACTGACAAAGGGGAGCCAAAAAAGTGCAACGGCTGTTTTTGGCTCAAAGCTTTTAGAGCTTGCTACCGCAAATGAAAAAATCGTAGGCGTAACGGCTGCGATGCCTAGCGGGACAGGCACGGGTACCCTACTTGAAAACTATCCCGATAGATTTTGGGATGTTGCGATATGCGAACAACACGCCGTAACATCCATGGCAGCACTTGCAAAAGAGGGCTTCAGACCTGTAGTTGCTATCTATTCGACATTTTTACAAAGGGCGTACGACCAGATAGTCCATGACGTAGCGCTTCAAAAACTTCCGGTAGCCTTTGCAATAGATAGAGGCGGTATAGTAGGAGAGGACGGAGAAACCCATCAGGGGGCTTTTGATATATCATATCTTCGCTCTATTCCAAATATTGAGATTTTTGCCCCAAGAGATTCGGCGACACTTGAAATGGCCTTAGAATATGCAGTCTCAACCGAAAGTCCGTCTGCATTTAGATATCCTAGAGGGGCATTTTTGGAGGATGGGTGCTATACCCCATCACCTTTTGAAACTTCAAAGGCAGAAATTCTAGTAAACGGTCAAGACGATATACTCTTTATCGGCTACGGTAACGGTGTAGGTAGAGGATCGGCAGTTTTAAAGATTTTAGCTAACGATGGAATTTATCCCTCTCTTTTAGATTTAAGGTTCATAAAACCGTTTGATGAAGTCACGCTTTTAAATCTTACAAAAACGCATAAAAAATGGTTTATTTTTAGTGACTCCGCAATGCTAGGGGGAATAGGTGAGATGCTATCAATGTTTTTACAAGAAAACGGTGTGTCTGATGTCAAAATAGAAACATTTGAATATGAAGACAGCTTTATTACACATGGAAAAACTTACGACGTGGAGCAAAGCTTGGGTCTATTGCCGCCACAGTTGGCCGAAAGGGTAAAATCAAAGATATCAAAACCGGGACTTTTAAAGTCCATATCCACGAAGTAGCAATAAAGAGACGGCCATCGCCCCCATACCCAATATGAGACCGACTATAGTGGTATGTGAATTGCCGTATATCATAGAGGACGGAATAAGCTCGTCCAAGGCAACATAAACCATCATTCCGGCTATAAGTGCGAGCGTTCCGGCCATCACCCCTTCCCCCAAAAACGGAACTAGCAGGAAATATCCGATCAGTGCTCCGATCGGCTCAGATAATCCGGATGCACTAGCAAGCAAAAAACCTTTTTTTCTATCCCCTGTAGCATAATACATAGGCAAAGATATGCTCATCCCTTCCGGAATATTATGCAATGCCACTGCAAACGCAACGGCAACACCAAATACAGGATTTTCTATTGCACTCATAAGCGTAGCAAAACCCTCAGGAAAATTATGAACCGCAATTAAAAGCGCCGTTAGCATTCCCGTCTTTTTGAGAGCCAATGTTTTTGCACTGAGAGCTTTTTGTATTTGTCTGTCATTTTTTAGTTCATGGGGATTAATTTTTTCAGGTATCGCTTTATCTATCAAAAGCGCCATGATGCAACCCACAAAAAATAACGCCGTAGCATACCTCTCTCCCGTTATCTCTCCGTAGATCTTTGCATAACCTGTTTTTGAAGCGATATATAGCTCCGTAAATGATATAAACAACATTACACCGGCCGAAAAACCAAGTGCAAACGACAGAAATGCGGTATTTTTTGAATCTGCAAAAAAAGCTATAGAGGCTCCGATTCCGGTACTTAGTCCGGCAATCAGAGTGAGAAGAAAAGGGTAGAGAAGTGGACTCTCTAAAATAAAACCCACCTTCTACCCGATTTGCATTAAAGTTTAGAGGCGTTTTCGGCTAGGTATTCCGCAACTCCGTTAGGATTTGCTTTCATACCTTTATCTCCCTTGTTCCATCCGGCTGGACAAACTTCTCCGTACTCATTTGTGAAAAGCATTGCATCAACAACTCTAATCATCTCGTCAATATTTCTTCCAAGTGGAAGGTCATTGATTACAGCATGCCTTACGGTTCCGTCTTTATCAAGGAGGAATGAACCTCTTAGGGCGATACCAGCACCCAAAAGTACACCGAAATTTGTAGCTATAGATTTGTCAAGGTCTGCAACGAGGGGATAAGCTACTTGGCCTATACCCCCTTTTTCAACCGGAGTATTTTTCCATGCAAGGTGAGTAAAATGCGAATCAATAGAGACACCAATTACGTTAATCCCTCTATCTTTAAATTCTTTTAGTCTGTGGTCAAAAGCGATTAGTTCTGACGGGCACACAAATGTGAAGTCCAGAGGGTAAAAGAAAATTACAGCACCTTTCTCCCCTATGTTTTTATATAGGTTAAAATCAGAAACGATAGTGTTATCGCCTAGTACAGCATTTGCCGTAAAATCAGGGGCTTTTTTTGTAACGAGAGTGCACATTTTTTCTCCTTATTATTTTAAATTTAGGAAATTTTACTATTTAGGAAATTAAAATAAAATTAAATCGTTAATATCTTAACGTATCTGCCGATTTAACAAGACTGTTTTTTTAAACGTTTGCTAGATAAAATAGTTTAAACTAATCACTTAATATATAAAGGTTGTGTTTATGGCAAAAAATTTCCTATTTACATCGGAATCGGTATCCGAGGGGCATCCCGACAAAATGGCCGACCAAATCAGCGATGCCGTTTTGGACTATATTTTAGCCAATTCAAAAAATCCATCTTTGGCCAGAGTCGCTTGTGAGACTCTTGTTTCAAACGGTTTTTGTGTTGTCGCCGGTGAGATGAAAATAGAAAACGATATGAGACTACCGATTCAAGATATCGTCAGAGAGACGGTAAAAGAGATAGGATATACAGACTCTGATTTTGGTTTTGACTACAAAAGTGCCGCAGTTTTGGATGGGCTAGGCAAACAGTCAAGCGATATAAATCAAGGCGTAGATAGAGCCGACGGTGAAATCGGTGCCGGAGATCAAGGTCTTATGTTTGGGTACGCATGCCGCGAGACTCCTACGTTAATGCCTCTGCCTATCTACCTATCCCACAGATTGACGGAGAGATTGACCGAATGTAGAAAAAACGGAACAATCCCTTATCTTAGACCGGATGCAAAATCGCAGGTATCTGTCAGATATATAGATGAGCAACCTACAAAAGTCGAAGCGGTAGTCATATCAACACAACACCACGAAGATGTGAGCCAAGAGCAAATCAAAGCAGATGTAATCAGGGAGGTTATAGAAAAAATAATCCCTGCCGAGCTTAGAGACGATAACATCAAGTATTACATAAACCCGACAGGGAAGTTCGTAATCGGAGGACCTCAAGGCGATGCGGGTCTTACAGGTCGAAAAATTATCGTTGATACATACGGCGGTGCTTGCCCTCACGGCGGCGGCGCATTCAGCGGCAAAGACCCTACGAAAGTCGATAGAAGTGCGGCTTACATGGCTAGATATGTAGCAAAAAATCTAGTCGCTTCCGGGGCTTGCGACAAAGCAACGGTGCAGATTGCTTATGCAATAGGGGTTGTCGAACCCGTATCCTTAATGGTGGAGACGCACGGAACGTCAAAAGTCGATGAAAGCAAATTTGAAGAGTGCGTAAGAAGCGTATTTAGACTAACCCCTAAAGGTATCATGGAGTCTTTGGATCTACACAGACCTATATACAAAAAAACAGCTGCATATGGACACTTCGGAAGAGAGCTTCCGGAGTTTACTTGGGAAAAAACGGATAAAGCAGAAGAGATAAAAAAATTCTTTGGCATTTGATTAATTTTTATTTTATTTTTTGTTAGTTATATTTAAAAGTTTCGGTTTGTCCTAAACGGGCAAACCGCATACCCACCAAACAAGGAGTGTAAGATGGCTGTAAAGATAATAGATACGTGTATTTCATGCGGTGCCTGTATAGACGAGTGTCCAGTTGAGGCGATAGTAGACGATGAGGATAATCCGACAGGTGAGTCAATTTACTATGTATATGCCGACAAGTGCGTAGAGTGCGACGGCTACCACGATGTTCCTGCCTGCGCCGCAGCTTGCCCGACTGAAGGATGTATAGTGTGGGATGAGGGTAATAAAAAAGGCAAAAGTGCCGGTTCAAACGTAATCGACTAATACGACCTCTATAATGAATTCCCTTATTTTGAGTAAAGCTCAAAATAAGGTCTTCAACAAATAGTTATCACAACTATTAGCTCTTTTGAGGCCTCCTAAGTATTTAAGGGGTCTCGAATTATTTCGGTCGAGAGTTATCTCTAGCTCTTTTTGAATCGTTCCATCATAATAAAATCCGAAAAAATAAATAAATTTTTAAATTAAAAACAAAATCTGCTATAATTTCAGCCCCGATTTATTTCTGTATAAAAATTTTAGAGGATATCATTATGCAAAGGACTTTGTCCATTATAAAGCCTGATGCCGTTGCAAAAAACGTTATAGGTAAAATTGTAGACAGATTTGAGACAAACGGCCTTAAAATAGCCGCTATGAAAAAAATCAAACTAAGCGAAGAGGTTGCTGCCGGTTTTTATGCCGAGCACAAAGAGAGAGGATTTTTTAAAGACCTAGTATCATTCATGACTAGTGGTTCTGTGGTTGTTATGGTTTTGGAGGGCGAAAACGCTATAGCCAAAAACAGAGAACTTATGGGTGCTACTAATCCGAAAGAGGCTGCGGCCGGTACAATCAGAGCCGATTTCGCAGAAAGTATCGATGCAAATGCGGTACACGGAAGCGACTCGGAGACAAGTGCAGCTAGAGAAATCGCCTATTTTTTTAGTCAAATAGAGATAAACTAAAAACCGAAATGAAAATAGACCTAGAGAAACTCCCAAGAGAGAGAAAAGATTTTTCTATCAAGCTCTCAGGAGATTTCGGTGAAGCCGAATTTTTTGGCTTCTACTTTAAAGATGGTTCATTTTTGGCAATTGACGGAGCCATAAGAGGCGATATCTATGTAATCTGTGATATCTCTGGGGAACGGTTTGTTGATATTCTCGATGAGAAGCTTAAAATAAAAGTCACAAACGGTTCTTATAAGGGATTTGACGAAGAGTACGATATAGTCGAATGTGATAGCGGTATATTTGATTTTGAAGCATTTTTGGAAGACGAAATAAAAATGTTTCAAAACGACTACCACAAAAAACAAGAGTTTGGTAACGGCGAATTAGAGATTTAGCTGTTCTTTACTATAACAATTAATTTAAAAAGGAGCAAACAATGGCAGTACCTAAGCGAAGAGTCAGCCACTCAAGGTCGGCTAAGAGAAGAACACATTATAAAGTTACACTTCCTACACCCGTAAAATGCGAAGACGGCTCATACAGACTTCCTCACAAAGCAAGTCCTACAACCGGCGCACTAAAATAATTTTTGATGATTAGAGTTGCTATAGATGCCATGGGCGGTGATTTCGGTCCCGCCCCTATTGTTGCCGGAGTTGTCGAAGCTTTAAAAACGGCAAAGTTTAAACCGATTTTAGTAGGCAAAAAGGACGATATCGTTCCACTTCTACCTATCCATTTACAATCAGCTATCGAGATTATCGACACCGATGATGTAATTTCGATGCATGACCATGCAACCGATGTATTTAAAAGAAAGCAAAGCTCTATCTATCTGGCCACCGAGCTAGTTAGAGAGAAAAAAGCGGATGCGGTTGTCTCGGCAGGTCATAGCGGGGCTACAATGAGTCTTGCTACTCTTAGAATAGGCAGAATTGAGGGGATATCAAGACCGGCTATAGCTACGCTAATGCCGACCGTAGACGGCGGCAAAAGTCTGGTTTTGGATGTTGGGGCAAATGTTGACTGCAAGCCCGAACACCTTTATCAATTCGGCGTAATGGGTTTAGCGTATGCCAGAGATATTATGAAGATAAAAAAGGTTAAAGTCGGCCTACTGACAAACGGCGAAGAGGAAGGAAAAGGGAATGAGGTAACAAAGGAAGCCGCCCTACTCTTAAAAAAACTCCCTGAATTTATTGGAAACGTTGAGGGCAACAATATTTTCGACGGTTCCGTTCATGTTGTAGTATGCGATGGTTTTGTCGGGAATATAGTCCTAAAAACTAGCGAAGGGGTTGCCGATACAATCGGTAAGTTTATGAAAAGCCATATAAAAAAATCGGCTTTTGCTTCGTTTGGCTCCGTATTCATGAGAAAAGTATTTTCAAATCTAAAACAACAAATCGATTATGCCGAATACGGCGGTGCACCGCTTTTGGGTGTTAACGGAGCTGCAATAGTAAGCCATGGGAAGAGCAATTCAAAAGCAATCAAAAATGCTATTTTCCAGGCTATAAAGTTCGTAGAATCAGACGTTAACTCCCATATCAAAACATCTCTTTTAGGTAAATAACTTGATATATTCCGTGTTCAAATCGATAGGGGCTTATGTCCCAGAAAAAATCCTATCAAACACTGATTTGGAAAAAATCGTCGACACATCTGACGAATGGATTATGAAAAGAACCGGAATCAAGACAAGACATATTGCTACAGAAAACGAACTGACGTCCGACTTGGCTCTAAAAGCCTCCATCTCTGCTATAGAGAGAGCTAAAATTGATAAAAATGATATCGACCTAATCGTTTTTGCAACTATTACCCCTGATTTTTTTTGCATGCCCTCCACGGCTTGTATTCTGGCAGAAAAACTGGGAATCAAAGACGTTGCGGCATTCGATATTAGTGCAGCTTGTAGTGGTTTTATATATGCCCTAAGCGTAGCAAAGGCATACATAGAATCCGGCATGAAAAAAACCGTGCTTGTCATTGGGGCAGAGACACTCAGCAAAATAGTCGATTACACCGACAGAGCCACATGTGTCCTTTTTGGCGACGGTGCAGGTGCTGCAATAGTTACCGCATCGGATTCAAGAGAGAATGCAATTTTGGATATTCATACGAGTGCCGACGGCGGCTATTGGGACTTTCTGGTTACCCCTAACACCGCAATAAACAACAAAAATGGTGTATGCACCTCTTTTATTCAAATGAAAGGGAATGAGACGTTTAAGCTTGCCGTAAAAACACTATCTTCCGATTGCGTTAATATTCTAAAGAATAACAATCTTGATTCTTCCAAAATAGACTTTTTTATCCCACATCAAGCAAACTATAGAATTATTAAAGCGGTCGGAGAGAGTGTCGGCCTCCCTGATGAAAAAGTCGTTTTGACCGTCGAAAAATACGGAAACACATCTGCTGCATCAATACCTATGGCGATCAATGAGTTATACGAAAACGGACAGCTAAAAAAAGGAGCCTTAATGCTTTTGGATGCTTTCGGCGGCGGCCTTACATGGGGTAGTTGTCTGGCATATTTTGACGGAGAATAGGTAGCAGTAATAATCATTGCTCTAATTGCCCCGCAAAGGGGCTTTATTTTAACTTTGTGAAGAGTACCTATCCCAAACCATTGTAGCTTTCCCATCGGCCTCTTCTACGGCGCACATACCCATTATATTATATCCACCGTCAACATAGTGAATCTCGCCGCTTACGCCGCTTGACAAATCGCTTAGCAGATACATGGAGCTATTTCCCACCTCTTCGATCGTAACGTTTTTTCTGAGAGGGGCATTCGCTTCGTTCCATTTTAGGATAAATCTGAAATCGCCGATTCCTGAAGCCGCAAGTGTTTTGATAGGACCTGCACTTATAGCATTTACCCTAATCCCTCTTGAGCCCAAATCAACAGCCAAATATCTAACCGACATCTCAAGAGCCGCTTTCGCCACACCCATAACATTGTAGTGCGGCACATATTTTACACCGCCAAGATAACTAAGGGTCAAAATGGAACCCCCTTCGTTCATTACCGGCGATAGCGCTTTTGTCAGCTCTACCAGACTAAATACCGATACGTTCATTGCGATTTCAAACGCTTCTCTGGTCGTATCCATAAAAGCTCCGTCCAAAGCCTCTTTCGGGGCAAACGCTACCGCATGTACGAAAAAGTCTATCTTTCCGAAATCTTTTTCGATAGATTTTGCGAGTGCCTCTATATGCTCCGGCTTTTGAACGTCTAGTTCATACACATAATTTGAACCAAACTCCTCCGCAATAGGCCTAACCCTTTTTTCAAGCTGTTCATTTAGGTACGTAAATGCAAGCTCGGCACCTTGTTCTTTGCACGCCTTAGCTATACCGTATGCGATAGACTTATTATTGGCCACCCCGATAATAAGCCCTTTCTTCCCCTTCATCACCATATACGATTTTTCCTTTTTAAGATAAATTTTGAGATGCTTTGATTATTTTATAAAACTCATCGGCCGCAAGGCTAGCCCCGCCGACCAGTACGCCGTCTACAAACGGACTTTTTAAGATCGAATCGGCATTTGCGGCATTCACACTGCCGCCATAAAGCACTTTACACTCAGCGCTCTCCTTGATAGCCTTGTGAACCTCTTCGATATCCTCGACGCTAGCCGTGAGTCCAGTCCCTATTGCCCATACGGGCTCGTAGGCGATTACCAGATTTTTATACTCCAGATCAATATTCTCATATTGCTTTTCGATGTAGTTCATCACGCTCTCAATCCCTTTTTGTCTCACCTCTATAGGCTCACCGACACAGTAGACGATAGTAAAATTGTTCCGTTTGAAAAATTCGAATTTTCTGGCTATGAACTCTTGCGGCTCTTTTAGGATATGCCTTCTCTCCGAGTGACCTATCAAAATCGTGTTGATATCAAACTCTTCGATTGCTTCCAGACAAATCTCTCCAGTATATGACCCTTTTTCTGCTGGATAACCGTTTTGTATACCGACACTTATGTTTTTTAAATCAAACTTATCAAGAGCGGTAAAAGGGGGGAATATTAATACCTCATCCTGCCCCCCTTTGTCTTCGCATAATGTATCCAGACGCACCAGATACTCTTTTGTACTTACCCTCGTATGGTTTGATTTAAAATTTCCGGCAATAATCATCTTTTTGCCTCAACGGATTTAACACCCGGAAGCTCTTTGCCCTCAAGTAGCTCAAGACTTGCGCCGCCGCCCGTAGAGATAAACGTCATCCCCTCGGTATCGCCTGCTCTTTGAACCAAATCTGCCGTATCGCCGCCTCCTATGATAGTCGTAGCGCTTGATTGAGCCAAATGGTGAGATATTTTAAAGCTACCTTTTGAGAATTTATCCATCTCATAAACACCCATCGGTCCGTTCCAAAGGACTGTTCTGGCATCTTTAAGGGCTAATTTGAACAACTCTATAGAGGCATCACCTATATCAAGCCCCATCCAGCCATCAGGGATCTCCTGAGCGGTGCACTGGTCTGCTTTTGCATCTTCGGCAAATTTATCGGCAATGGTTATATCCACCGGAAGGTATATTTTTACCCCCAAATCTTTTGCCTTTTGCATAATTTTTTTAGCCTCTTCGATAAGCTCACTCTCAACAAGCGACTTCCCGACGTTGTAGCCTTGTGCCTTTAAAAACGTAAACGCCATGCCGCCGCCGATTACCAGTTTGTCTACTTTAGGGAGGAGGCTCGTTAGTGCTTCTAGTTTGCCGGAGACTTTGCTACCGCCGACAACTGCAGCAAAAGGTCTTGACGGGTTAGCCAAAGCATCCCTTAAATATGCAACCTCTTTTTGCAACAAGAATCCTGCACTTTTTGCATCCTCCGAAAACAAAGCGGGGAGAGCATCGACAGATGCATGGGCTCTATGACTTGCGCCAAAAGCGTCGTTGATATATATATCTATCCCATTCGCAAGTTTTTTTGCAAACTCTGCGTCATTTTTTGTCTCCCCCTCTTCAAATCTGAGGTTCTCCAAAAGCAGTATGTCGCCCGATTTTAGCTCGGATAATTTTGCCGTAGCGTCTTCGCCGCAAACATCCTTGGCTAAAATAATCTCTCTCCTAAGTAGCGTATGAAGCCTTTTTGCAATAGGCTTTAGGGAGTTTTTGTCATCAAACGTTCCAGCCTTCGGCCTCCCGAAATGACTAGCTAAAACTATTTTGCAATCGTGGTCTATGCAATAGTTTATTGTCGGGAGCGTCGAATAAATTCTTCTATCGTCTGCTATATTACCGTAGTCGTCGGTAGGGACGTTAAAGTCGCACCTTATAAACACCGTTTTTCCGGATATATCCAAATCTTTTATAGACTTTAATTTCAAGCAAGCTCCTTTTTGTTATTTATGAATCATAAACACTTCAACTCCAATTATCTCAAAAGGGGGTTTAAAATCATCTTTGTAAAATACATAAAATTGTTATATGGACGGCTTTTATTTGAAACGGTTAGCCTTTTTTGGCGGAAGCTTTGACCCAATTCACGTTTGTCACGAACTACTTGTTGCAAAATTCTTAAAACTATACGATATTGAGCGCCTATACGTAGTTCCTAATTTTTTAAATCCGGATAAAAACTCCTCGTTTGCCCCTGGAGATATAAGGCTAAAATGGTGCAAAACTGTCTTTGAAAAATACCCAAACGTAATAGTCTCTGACATTGAGATAAAAGAGCAAAAGCCGTGTTTCACTTTTGACACGGTAAACAAAATATACGACGAAGTCGGCAAGCAACGGTATGGTAAAATTTTTCTGATAATTGGAGCAGACAATGCCACTAAAATATCCGGCTGGAAACACGGAAAAGAGTTGCTCGAGATTGTTTCGCCGGTAGTTTTTTCAAGAAATGGAGAGATACCGGATAGATTCATACAAATAGATTTTGAGTGCCCTTTTTCTTCTGCCGATTTTAGAAATACTCCGGATCCGTCCGTTATCCCCGTTGAGGTTAGAGACGACGTAATGAATTATTATTATAAGGAAAAAATTTGCTTGAATTAAAAGATAGATGCCAAAAAATAGCAGATCTGCTAGATGAAAAAAAAGCGGAAAATATAGAGATTTTCGACGTAACCGGTAGCGGTTATTTTGTAGATGCTGTAGTCGTAGCCACATCCATCGCCTCAAAACATGCCCTTATGCTTGTCGACGAGATTAAAAAAACCCTAAAAAAAGAGGGCGAAGAGATACTAAACGTTGACGATAGCGATGATTGGACTATAGTAGATATGGGCGACATATTGGTTCACCTGATGAGTGCAGAGTATAGAAAAAGATATAATTTAGAAGAGTTTTTAAAAGAATTTGAGGCAAAAAGAGGGTAATTTACTCCCCTCTTTGCATCTTCTCTTTCGCTTCGATTCCAAGTAGCTTTAGCCCCACTCTGAGGCTTAACGCTACTACTGCAAATATTTTTAGATAGACATCTTCTCTCTCAGAACCCAAAATCCTATTTTCGGTGTAGAATCTATGGAGTCTATTCGCAAGTCCCTTCAGGTACTCCGTAATTTTTTGCACATCCCTAGTTACAAACGCATCCTCTAAAACGTCTCCCAGAAGCATAGAAGAGAATAAAAGCTCTTTCTCGTCGTCTGTCAAATGCGATAGTTTTATCTCTTTTGCATATTCAAAGGCGACACCGCGCTTTTCAAACAACGAGCAGATTCTAGCGTGTGCATAGTTGATATAAAACACCGGATTCGTACTATCTTCCTTGTTTAGATCTGAGACATCAAACTCTAAATGGGTATCCGATTTTTTAGATAAAAACACAAATCTCAGGGCATCCGAGCCAATATCTTCAACTACGTCTTTCATTAGTATGAAGTTTCCGGCACGCTTGCTCATTTTGTACGGCTCACCCCCTTTTAAAAGGGCTACCATCTGCGATAAAAGCACCTCAAGCCTAGAGGAGTCGTAACCTAAAAACTCTATGGCAGACTTTACTCTTGAGATATAGCCGTGATGGTCTGCCCCCCAGATATTAATATATCTATCAAAAACTCTCTCAAATTTATCTTTGTGATATGTGATATCTCCGGCTAGATATGTAGGTTCGCCGTTTTCTCTGACCACAACCCTATCTTTTTCGTCTTTGTGCTCGGTTGTTCTGAGCCAGATCTTACCATCTTTTTCATACAGAGCCGAGTGTTCGTCCAACTTGGTTTTTGCTTTCTCCCAACCACCAAACACCTCTTTTTCGCTGACAAAATGATCAAACTTTATCCCGACCATTTCAAGATTTTGGCGTATCTCCACCATCATCTTGTCTTTTCCCCAGACGGATAGTGTTTTGATGATATCCTCGTTTGCAAAAGCCTCTTTGCCAAACTCTCTTACAGCTTCCTCTGCAAGCTCGTATATATATTCACCCCTATAGAACTCTTCAGGATACTCTACACTCTCTTTTAAAATATCCTCTTTCGCCCTAAGATATATCGAAACACCTAGCAGATACACCTGCCTACCTGCATCATTTACGTAGTATTCACTAGTAATATCGTGCCCAAGATATCTGCCTATCTGCAAAAGTGCATCGCCGTATATAGCGCCTCTGGCATGGCCGATATGCAAAGGCCCGGTCGGGTTCGCACTGACAAACTCCAAAAGGATTCTCTCTTTGTCTATCTCTTTTGGCTTCGCAAAATCAAACCCTTGCATAAGGGCTTCCGAAGCAAATCTATCCAAAAATACCGACGAAAGTTTAAAATTTATAAACCCGCTTATAGCCTCTACACTGTCAAAATGCTCTGGGTCGTGCAACAACAAGGCAAGATCTGCGGCAATTTGATTTGGTGATTTTTTTAGTTCTTTTGCAAGTGAAAAAGCTACCGGAGAGGCAAAATGCCCGAAGCTAGCCTCTTTCGGTTTTTGAAGCTCCGGGATTTTGTGTTCTTTTAATTTTGCAGAGATGTGATGTTTGACGCTTTTTTTCATATCGGCCTATTAAGCTTTAGTTGCGTCTGTGGCAGCCGGTTTTTGCTCTGTTGAGGCCGTTGTCGTTGTTGTTGAGGCTGCCGGTTGGGCTGACTGTGCAGGCGCTGCAGTAGTTGCCGTAGCAGTTGCCTCTACAGGTTTGCCGTCTGCGGTCTTTACGGCTTCGCTTTCATCTTCTTTGATCGCATTTTTGAAGTTTTTAATCCCGCTACCTAGCCCTTTTGCAAGTTCCGGAATTCTCTTTGCTCCAAATAGTAGCAAGACTATGAGTAAAACAACAACCCAATGCCATATGCTAAATGAACCCATTATGATGCCTTTTTAATAAAATTTATGTTGACCAAAGTATACAAAAACTTGTTTTATATCTTCCATGCCTTGGTAAACCCTTCGGTATAGGCCAAAGAGCGTTTATGCCTAGATGCCGATGCAATCGCCGTCAATGCAGATAATGAATCGTTAAAATCATCATTTATCAGAAAATAATCATATTCATCTATATGCCGCATCTCGCTAATCGCATTTATCACCCTTTGTTCGAGTATTTCCGGTGTCTCCGTATTTCTGGACGAAAGCCTCTCTTTTAATATGCTCATATTCTTGGTTGTTACAAAAACAGACGTTACAAGCGCCGGAAACTTCTCTCTTATACTTTTATGTCCCTGAACATCTATATCCAAAATTACCGTCTTGTTTTGCGCCAAAGCTTCTTCGATGGCTCTAAAAGATGTGCCGTAAAAATTTCCGTGAACCTCCGCCCACTCCAAAAAGCCGCCGTTGTCTATCTCATCCAAAAACTCATCTTTTGCAATAAAAAAATAGTCAACCCCGTTTTGTTCACCGTCTCTAGGCTTTCTCGTTGTTGTCGAGATCGAAAAATAGCAATTCCCTAAAATATCTACAAGTTTTCTAGCTAGACTTGTTTTACCGGATCCGCTAGGACCAGATACGACCAAGACAGCTTTGCTCATTTTTTCTTGCTTAGGGTTATATTTATACTGATATCCGCCATTTCAAGGAGCTCTCTTAAAGCATCAAGTGAAATTGTAATACTTTGATTAGGATTTATCTCCAATGCTTTTGTCGGAGCCTGTTGCTCTACAGACGATACTGGGGCTGCTTGCAAAATAGGTGCCGATACAGGCGTAGACACTGCCTCTTCGGCAACCTGCCCAACGGCTTCTATAGGTGTATCAAAATCATCCAGACTGAAATCTGATGCAGGCTCTTCCACGTCTGCCTCTTTCGTATCTATGTCCAAAGAGACTCCGAGTGCTTCTGCCAAAGACTCTTCCGTCAGCGAGCCTAGCTCATCGTTTGTTATTTTGATGTTACTAACGTCAAAATCATCGCCGCCCATATCCTCTTCATCATCGGTTTCGTCAAGTAGGTTTTTTAGCTTATTTACCTCATCCTCATCCAAAATTGAGTGTTCGCTATCACTATCCATATTTTCACCTAATCCACCTGTCGAATCTTCATCCATTTCATAGTCGCCCATATCATCATCCAAGGTGATCTCGTCATCCGATCCTAGGGAGAAGTCATCTTCATCATCCAAAGGATTGCCGCCAAGCTCGTCTTTGTCATCGTCTAGCTGCAATTCATCGTCGTTTAGAAGCGGGTTTGCAAAATCAAATTCACCCACATCATCTTCATCTTTTTTCCCAACTTCATCCAGTTCGATATCGCCGAAATCAAAATCTTCTGTCTTTTCCGGAAGATTTGCCTCTTCTTCCGTGACCACGGCATCATCTCCAAAATCAAAATTATCGTTATTCAAGTCAAGCCCTTCGTCTTCTTTTTCTAATACTTCATTTTCTATATCGTCCAAATTTATCTCGTCGATTATATCTTTCTCTCCTACCGCCGAATCCAAATCACCAAAATCATCGTTTGCCGTAAGCTCATCGTCAAGGTTAAACTCTTCCTCTTTGTTCGGTGCCTCTAAAGAAAATTCCTCGTCGTCTAGAGTATCGGATATATCCGGCTCACTTTTTTCTTCAACTGTAAAGTCATTGCCGTCGCCGAATAAATCATCTTCGTTTATCTCTCCAAAATCATCGCTTTCAGCTACTTTTGGGGTTTCAATAGGCTCAAATACCTTTTCTTCCGGCTTGGCAAAAACGGCACCGCCCCCGCTAAAGGAGCTAAATATATCAACAAGCTCCGTCGGCAAAAACGGCTTTTCGATATAAACGTCAAATCCCAAAGGTTTGCCCGCACCTTTTGAGACCATAAGCATATATTTCGCACCCGGAAATTTGCTTTTTAAAAGGTTAAACTCGTCATCATCATACAAATCGCCGTCTATTATCACAAAGTTGTATCCGGCTGCCGATATTTCGGATAGATCCTTTGCATTTGTGAGCTCAAAACCCATTTTCCCTGAACTTAGCTTTACAAGCCTTTCGATGGTCGCATTCTGGTTTAACAGCAATATTTGCATTTCGAGTAACCTTGCATTTTAGACTTTCTTAATTTTATATTTTTAAAGTTTTAACTTTGCTTTTACAAAAGTAGCAAGAGGCGGTTTACCACCTCCGTAAACTGGTGCTTAAATATAAGTGCAAGTGAACCTAGCGTCGCCATAATAACCCCAACACCCAAAATAATCTTTATCGGCATACCTACAACCATAAGATTGAAAGAGGGCATAGTCTTCATAATCATTCCAAATATTATATCCGATAAAAGCGATAGTGCCATTACCGGAAAGGCGATAGTAAAGCCTATTAGGAAAATATTTTTGACGGATAGAATAATAAACTCAAGGTAACCGTGAGTTAATTTAAAATGACCTGGAGGCATCTGTTTTAGCGAATAATCTATATACTCTATCATTAGGTGGTGCCCGTTTGAGGCCAAAAGCACCATAAGGGTAAAAAAGCTAAGAAATACGCTGATTAGTTGCGAGCTTTGTTGGGTTTGCGGGTCAAATTGGCTTGCCATGGAGAGACCCATAACCATACTTATCTGCTCACCGGCAAAACCGACTGCCGCAAAAACCATCGACAGCAAAAGCCCTGCCACAAAACCAAATGTCGCCTCCGAGATGATCGCCGCTATAAGCACGTCACTCTCCAATGCTATCTCTACAGGAGGTATTATAGAGTAAAAAAGGATCGCAAAATAAGTTGCAAGTCCCGACTTTACAAATGATGGAACCTGAGTATGTGAAAAAAACGGCATAAAAATAAAAAGCGACGAGAAACGGATAAAAAGCAACAAAAAAGTTATTACCGATTCTTGTGTTATGAACGGATAGAGTTGACCCATTATTTTAGTCTGCCGAGTTCTTTACCGTCTAGTCTATAAACTTTGTCGCATTTAAAGGCTAGAGTTTCGTCGTGTGTAACGCAAAACAGTGAGGCGTTTGCCCCGTAAACATACCTGAAGATCGTTTCCATCACCGTATGCGCACTCTCTTTGTCAAGATTTCCGGTTGGCTCATCGGCAAAAATAATTTTTGGCTTTTTCGTCAAAACCCTCACGATGGATACCCTTTGTTGCTGGCCTCCCGATAGTGTTGATATCGGCTGATCCAAAACATGCTCCACATTAAAGCTTTTGGCCAACTCCATATCAATCCCATTTTTGGATAATATTGATGCAACCTCCAAATTCTCCTTCGCACTAAACCCCCTAAATAGGTAGTGGGATTGAAAAATTATCCCAAAATCGGCTCTTCTTGTCTCGACAAGCTCCTTTTTGGACATCTCGTAAAGGTTTTTGTTTTTATATTCGACAAAACCTGATTCAGGTTTTAAAAAAGAGGAGAGATTGTGCAATAGGGTCGATTTCCCGCTCCCGCTAACACCCAAAACGGCTGTTGTCTCGGACGGTTTTAACTCTATATCGATATTGCTATAAAGTGGGTAATCGAATGAATGGGATAGATTTTTGGCGCTTAGCATTTTGATTTATCCTCAAATTTCGTAGCTGAGCTCCGAAATTAGGTCTTTGGGCAGATCCCACTAAAACTCTCGCCTTTAGGCGTAGCTTTAGTGGGTTTGCGGGGGTGGTTATAAACCCAACCGCCAAGGCGGGTTTGCACCAGACTCGGTTTTTATAAAAGTTTATTTACCTAACTGCGCCGCAACTTCGCTTGCAAAGTCGCAAGCTTTTTTCTCTAGCCCTTCACCTACTTCAAATCTGGCAAAAGAAGATAGTTTGGCCGTACCGCCTGCCGCTTTTGCTACAGCTTCGAGAGCTTCTTTGACGGTTTTTTTGTCGTCTTTTACGAACGGTTGGTCTACAAGGCAGTTGTCTTTTTTGAATTTCACAAGTTTTCCAGGGATGATTTTGTCCCACATCGCAGCCGGTTTACCCTCTTTTTCCAGTTGGGCTTTTGCAACCTCAGCCTCTCTGTCCAGATCCTCTTGTGGAACTTCAGTTTCGTCTAGGTAGTTTGGATTCATAGCGGCAGCGTGCATTGCGATGTCTTTTAGTACACCGGTAACGGCTTCGGCAGTTTTTGCACTATCGCACTCGGCAGCAACGATTACACCGATTTTGCCGTTTGCGTGTTTATATGCGCTAACTGAGCCGTTTTCACCTACCGAGACTTCCGCAAATCTTCTAACAACGATGTTTTCACCGATTTTGCTAATTGTTACGGATAGATGGTCGCTAAACGCATTACCGTTGATTGTAGAAGCCAAAAGCTCGTCAACGTTTTTTATGCCGCTTGTGTGAATGTGTGCCGTTGTAGTTGCACAAAACTCAATAAAGTTCTCGTTTTGCCCCACAAAGTCAGTTTCGCAGTTTACTTCAGAAATTGTCGCTTTTTTGTTATCGGCAGATAATTCAATAGTAATAGTACCTTCCGTTGCAGTTCTACCGCTTTTTTTAGCAGCAGCAGATAGCCCTTTTTTTCTTAGCCAATCTATCGCCGCATCCATATCGCCATCACACTCGGTAAGCGCTTTTTTGCAATCAAGCATACCGGCTGCAGTTCTCTCTCTAAGTTCTTTTATAAGTTCGCTTGTAACGGCTGCCATTACTCTGCTTCTCCTTCTGCTTTTGCTTCTTCTTTAACCTCTGCAACAACTTCGGCCACCTCTGCCTCTGTTACCTCTTCGGCTACCTCTTCCGCTTTTTCGTTTGAGCTTCTACCTTCGATAATAGCGTCTGCCATCTCTTTGCAGAATAGTTCGATTGCTCTAATAGCGTCGTCGTTTCCTGGGATTGGGTAAGTGATTAGGTCTGGATCGCAGTTTGTATCAAGTGGCGCAACAACCGGGATGTGTAGTCTGTTTGCTTCTTGAACGGCGATTTTTTCTTTTTGCGCGTCTAGAACAAATATCATATCAGGCGCAGATTTCATGTGTCTGATACCGCCGATATAGTTTTCAAGTTTCTCTTTTTTTCTGTTTAGGATAAGAGCTTCTTTTTTTGTAAGAAGGTTGATTTGACCTGTTTTGATCATATCTTCTATGATTTCTAGTTTTCTAATTGATTGTCTAACAGTTTTGAAGTTTGTTAGCATACCGCCTAGCCATCTGTAATTTACATACGGGCAGTTCGCTCTTGTAGCGTGCTCTTTTATCATTTGGCTAGCTTGTTTTTTCGTACCGACAAAAAGGATTGTTTTTCCCTCGGCAGCAGCGTCTCTAACTACGTTGTACGTATATTTAAAATATCTTAGCGTCTTTTGTAGGTCGATAATATGGATGTTTTTTCTAACACCGAATATGAATTTTTTCATTTTCGGATTCCATCTTCTTGTTTGGTGACCGAAGTGTACGCCGCACTCCAACAAATCTTTCATTGTAACCATGTGGTGAATGCTCCTTGCATTAATTTTTATATTTGGTTTGTTCCTCCGCAAGCTTCAACGGAAATCTCTTCCGCAACCTTTTCAAGGACTCTTGCGTGTGGGGTAGGATAGCCCTCTCGTAAAACGAGGGCTAAATTTTATCTGTTTTTGGCTGAAGTTATTTTTGTAGTTTAGTTATCTGCTCTTTTACTTTTTCGGCGTGCCCCTTGGCTTTTACGTTATCCCAGTAAAACGCTACCTCTCCTTGCGGATTTATCAATACTGTTGAGCGGACTATCCCCATATATTTTTTGCCGCACATACTTTTCTCTCTCCATGCACCGTATCCCTCTATCATCTTGTGCTCAGGATCCGAGAGGAGGGTAATAGCTATAGAGTGTTTATCTACGAATTTTTTGTGTTTTTCTACGCTGTCGGCGCTTACACCTAGCACTACCGCATCCATATCTATAAAATTTGGAAATTCGGCGGTAAATTCGCACGCCTCAGTCGTGCACCCCGGTGTATCGTCTTTTGGGTAAAAATAGACGACAACCCATTTACCTTTGAAATCTCTTAGGCATACTTCGTTGCCGTCTTGGTTTTTGAGACAAAAATCTGGAGCCGTTATACCTACCATGCACTTTTTCCTTTATTCAAAATTGATAACTATCATACCGCAAAAATTTTTCCCTTTGTATACTTCCGCCCTATAAAGTTTCGCAGATTTATCAAGGGAGTAACTTTTTTCGAAACTATTTTTTGAGACTTCGATACCGCTCTCGTTATCAACTCCCGCTTTACTAAACCCGATTATGTTTAATCTGTATTCGGACGGAACATCTATTTTGACCACGCTTTTTACCTTTGCATACGAACCAAAAGCCGCTTTTTGTGTTTTTCCGTCGATATTTACATCGACTTCTCTTATGGAGTCGTCAAACTTATACCCCTGAGGCGATAGGGTGGACAGTTTGATATTGCCGTTATAAATATCGTATTTGCCGCCGTTTTTTACCAGAGCTACGAGCGGGTTTTGACTTTTGTAGGCAACCCCTTTTTGATCTACGGGAAAATAGTTTATCTGTGGTCTAAGTTCGCTTAGCGGAAGCTTTATTTTTAGAGGGGGTATCTCTATCTCGCCGTGCTCTTTTAAAAGCATTGAGACGGTTTTTATATTCAGCTCAAAATCTCTTTTGTATTTTATCCCCATAATCTGCATAAACTCCTCAAAGCTTTTGAGTTGATATAGGACTTTTGTCGGCAAATCAGATATATTTTTGCTAGTCTCGACCGCCAGAGCCGGTTTTTTGTTTTGGATTGCAAAATAGGTAAGACTCTGCCTCATCGCTTCGTCTTTATCCTTGGTTTCTGTATTTTTTACGTTAAACTCGTGCACATCCTCTTGCAATACGACTTTGTTTTTAGCTGTTACCTTTGATGCTATCTCTGCCAAATTGCCGTATTTTGCCCCCGCAAGCGACTGTTGGTCGATGATAAATGCCTGCCCCCAGGCTTTTGGGTTAAACAAATCGTTTTTTGCAACAGGTCTATAAAAACCGTGCCCGTCATGTAGATTTAGTATCAGACCTACCTGTGGTTCGGTCATGATTTTTTTTATATCTGCCACTATCTCTTTGTCTTTGTCGTCGTTTTTTATAACGGCAAATTTACGATTCATGTCGCCGTAGACACCCCTTTGATTTGCGACGATACTGTCAAAATTTAGATTCGGTACCACCCATACGTTGCCGTGCTCTATTTTGTAACGAGATAAAAACAGGGAGGGGGCGAAATAACCACCCGGCTCGTTACCGTGGATCCCGCCGATGATTAATAGAGTATCCCCTTTGCCGCTCTCCATCTTGTGTAGACTGAAATGGAGATTTGCCCCAAACAGCGTGACGGCAGCGCAAACGGCGGTTAAAACCTTTTTCAACCGGTTATCTCTCAGCCATTATCGTCATTTTCTCACCGCTTACTTTTACAAATAGGTCTTTAACCCCCCTAAAGCTATAAGACGGCGCTTTGTAGTCCTCATAAAACTTAACTTTAAAAATCTGCTCTCCGGTACTTGTCGGGTTCGGTGTCACCTCAAACTCCCTAAAGACTATCCGTTTCGCCTCTTTTTTTGCAAAAATTCGTTGTTTATATGCGCTAAACGCTTTTTTATCCATCCCGTCAAAACGTTTGAACTTTTCGTCGTAAAAATCGAGATATTTCCCCAAATCATTTGCTTCCCATGCGTCTTTCCATTGAAACATCGAGGATAGTATCACCGCAATATCATCCTTTGATGTTTTCGGAAGCTGCTTGTCGTCTATGATAAGAACGGTTTTTTTGTAGTCTATTTTTTGATCTAAAGAGCTTAGATAGTCGTTATCGACCACAACACACCCTTTTGTAGATGGTTCCCTGTTGTTATCGTAGGGTTTGCCGTGGAGCCATATACCGTTCCCCTCTTTTTTGTTGACTATATCGTAAAGATTCGGATAGTCTGTCGCATAGGCAAAAGGGCCGTAAAGCGGGGGGAGCTTTGCAAGTTTGTTTATAAAATCGTAAGAGCCTGTCGGCGTTTTAAAATCACCCTGTTTGAGCTTGTCCCCTTTTTGTCCGCCTACGATCGCTTTTGCCTTGTTGATATGGGTAAGCTTGTTATTTTTGTATGAAAACAGCTGAACCTCAGGCTTTGATTTATCGGTTATAATGATGTATTTGTCGGCCTCGTAAAAACCGAACGTAGTATCGTGGTTTTTTAGGTATTCTCTCCAGTATGCTTTTGTAGCAAGAGTTTTTTCTATCTCATTGACGGCAGCGTCAATCCCCCGTTTCCTATAAGTTTCTATAATGTCACTACCGTATGACAACGCTGATGCCAAAAGCAGTGCAGGCAATATTTTTTTGAGCATAAAGAGCAAACCCCGTGTTCTGAATAGTTTTTTTCAAATCTGTGATTATAGACGATAGGGGATAAAACAAACAAATCTATTAATTTATGATTTTGTATAATCTACCGTATCGGCGGTCTTATCCGTAGCATTAATATCGCACAAACAACAATAAAAGGATCTTGTTTTTATGAAAAAACTCCTCATCTCTTCAGTCGCCGCAATGGCTCTTTCGTGCTCACTCTTTTCGGCTAGTGTTGTAGCGACGGTCAATGATAAAACAATAACATCTGACGATGTTGCCGCTTTTTTGAAAGCCAATCAGGCTCCGGTCGATTTCTCCTCTCTAACCGGTGAAGTAAAAGAGAAAATCATCAACCAGCTTATAGAAAAATACCTACTGACATCGGAAGCGATCAAAGACGGTATTCAAAATAGCGACGAGTTCAAAAACGAACTTGAAAAAGCTAAAAACGAGATATCACTCGAAGTTTGGATGAAAAAACAGTTTGACAAAGTAACCGTTGCCGACGATGAGGCAAAAAAATTCTACGATGCAAATCCGGACAAATTCAAACAACCGGAACTATTTAACGCTAGACATATAATCGTAAAAACGGAGGCGGAAGCCAAAAAAATCCTCGGAGAGCTAAAATCAGCTCCGAAAGATAAGCTGGAAGATTCATTCATAGCAGCTGCAAAAAAACACTCGATTGACGGAACAAAAGAGGACGGCGGCAATCTAGGGTGGTTCTCTGAAGGTAGAATGGTTAAAGAGTTTGTAGCGGGTGCAAAAGCACTAAAAAAAGGGGAGCTTAGCAAAGCACCTGTAAAAAGCCAGTTCGGATATCACATTATCTACCTTGTAGACTACAAACCGGCCGGCAAGGTATCGTTTGAGAATGCAAAAGAGCAACTAAAACAACTCCTAAGAATGGATAAGTTCAGAGATTCCGTAGCGGCAAAAGCAAAAAGCCTAAAAGAGAAAGCGAAAATAGAGATTAAAAAATAATTTCAACCAAAGAGGGGGAGTAGATGTCTAAAATATTCGATATAGTAAAACCGGGTGTCGTAACCGGAGACGACGTAACAAAGCTTTTTAATCACGCAAAAGAGAACAATTTTGCAATCCCTGCCGTTAACTGCGTCGGAACAGACAGCATAAATGCAGTCCTAGAGGCGGCGGCGGCCGTAAAATCTCCTGTTATCGTACAGTTTAGCAACGGCGGCGGTATTTTTATCGCCGGTAAAGCTCTTAAAAACGAGAATGAAAAAGCGGCGATTCTTGGCTCAATCTCTGGCGCTATGCACATACACAATGTAGCCGAAGCGTATGGCGTGCCTGTCATCATCCACACCGATCATGCGGCAAAAAAACTACTCCCTTGGATAGATGGACTTCTTGATGCTAGTGAAAAATATTTTAAAGAGCACGGCAAACCGCTCTTCTCGTCACATATGCTGGATCTCTCGGAAGAGCCTTTGCACGAAAATATCGAAATCTGTGAAAAATACCTGACAAGAATGGCCAAAATGGGTATGACTCTTGAGATCGAACTAGGGTGTACCGGCGGCGAAGAGGACGGCGTAGATAACACAAACATCGACAACTCAAAACTTTACACGCAACCGGAAGATGTAGACTATGCGTATGAAAAACTATCGGCTATAAGCCCGAACTTCACTATAGCGGCATCTTTTGGAAACGTGCATGGCGTATATGCTCCGGGCAACGTCAAACTAAGCCCTGCTATTTTGGATAACTCCCAAAAATATATCAGCGAAAAAAGAGGACTTGGTGCAAAACCTGTCAACTTCGTATTTCACGGCGGTAGCGGCTCTGATCCAAAAGATATCAAGGACGCTATCGGCTACGGCGTTATCAAGATGAATATCGACACAGATACCCAATGGGCATTCTGGGATGGCATCAGAGCATATGAGGCAAAAAACAGAGATTACCTACAAGGGCAAATAGGCAACCCTGAAGGTGCCGAAAAACCTAACAAGAAATACTACGATCCGAGGGTATTTATGAGAGAGGGTCAAAAAAGTATGGTAGAGAGATTGAAACAGGCCTTTACCGACCTAAACTGCATCGACAGAAACTAAAAAAGTACCCCCTGTCGGGGGTAGCCTACTACCTACTTTACGCTATAATCCCTACAAAATTTTCAAATCTTAGAGCAAAAAATGATCAAAATAGTCAAAACTACAGATAAAGACTTCAAAGAACAGCTACAAGCAACACTACACAGAGGCGAGACGCAAGGCGAAAAAGTAGAGGCAATAGTAAAATCAATCATAGCCGATGTCAAAAGAGACAAAGACAAAGCGCTGACGGATGCGGTGGCGAAGTTTGACGGATGGAACCCGACTAGCGGAGCGGAACTTGCCGTAAATGAGGCCGATATGAAGGCGGCGTATGACGCTCTTGAACCGAAACTAAAAGAGGCTTTGCATACGGCTTATGACAGAATAGCGGCATACCACAAAGAGCTAAAGCCGAAAAGCTGGATAACAACCGAGGCGAACGGCACAATACTCGGTCAAAAAGTAACCCCCGTAGATAGAGCCGGACTATATATCCCAGGGGGCAAAGCGGTATATCCCAGTTCACTTCTGATGAACGCTATTCCGGCTATTGTGGCAGGGGTTCAGGAGATAGCGGTCTGCACCCCAACCCCTGGCGGAGAGCCAAATCCGCTACTGATGGCGGCGGCACACCTATGCGGCATCAAAAAAATGTACAAAATAGGCGGCGCTAGCGCCGTGGCGGCCATGGCCTACGGTACTGAGACAATAGGCAAAGTGGATGTCATCACGGGACCGGGAAATATATTTGTGGCGACTGCCAAAAAGCTGGTATTCGGGGATGTGAATATCGATATGATAGCGGGTCCTAGCGAAATAGGGATTTTGGCGGATGAGAGTGCAAATCCCTCTTGGCTTGCGGTGGATATGCTATCTCAAGCAGAACACGACGAACTTGCCGGTTCATATCTGGTAACCACAAGCGAAAAAATCGCAAACGACACGGCAAAAGAGATAGATAGATACCTAGCCGAACTACCCCGAAACGAGATAAGCTCCGTATCTATAGCAAACAACGGCATTATCATCGTGTGCGAAGATATGAAAGAGGCCATAGATATTATGAACGATATAGCGCCGGAACACCTTGAGGTGTGCGTCACAAACGCCCTTGAGCTACTCCCGTTCATTAAGCATGCGGGGGCAATATTTTTGGGTCATTACACCCCTGAAGCGATAGGGGATTATCTGGCGGGGCCAAACCACACGCTACCCACAGGGGCAAGTGCGAGATTTTTCTCCCCGCTATCGACCGAGCATTTTATGAAAAAATCGTCAATCATATCGTTTTCAAAAGAGGCAATAAAAGAGCTTGGCATACAGTGCGCAACAATTGCCGACGTGGAAGGACTTTTTGCCCACAAAGAGAGTGTAATGGCTAGGGTTAGAGATACACAATAAAGCAGACTCCATCCGTCGATGAACTTTTGCGCCAACAAAAAAGTCGGTGTAAAAGCTCATTTTTATTTTTTTATACTATGGCTTTACTCAACGTCCTCATAGCTTCCGACCAATACCGCCGAACCGAAAAATCCGGCCATTTTGAGCAGATTTGACGGAGATTTGAGTCTGTATAGCTCAACATCTTTTTTATTTGTTTTTATCATATCGACATATTTTTTGTCTTGCACGACAATCACCCCAATATAGCATACATCGGAAGTTTTTGAGCATCTCAATTCTGCCGATACAAAACCCTCTTTAGCCTCCGACACTTTTTTATACCCATTGCCTATGCTTTTGTTGTAAGCCTCTACGACTTTTGCCCCACGCTCTTTTGACATTGGGGTTACTTCGGCAAAAGCAAAACCAGACGCCGTCAATGCCAAAAGTGATATTTTTATTTTCATATTTTTCTTCATGATCCATTACCACCAAAAATTTTCATTTAAAACTACTTTTCTGTAGTAGTCTATATTTGCCTGAGCAAAAGCGGCAACAATAGGTAGTGCGTATGAAGCAAATACAAATATATCACCACTACCGGAACCTTCGCTAAACATTCCCGACAACACAGCAAGCCCAATATTTAGACCGATTAGGGCTAATCCTTTTTTCCACATCCCTTTGAAAAAATAAAACAATGCGCCAAACAGCAACCCCCAAATGCTAAATTTTGTCCAAAACGGCAAGGCTTTGTACTTTTCCCTGTCGCCAAACTCATGTCCAATCCCTCCGCCTACGGGCTTTGATTCACTAATTGCCAAAAATTTTTGTTTCCAACTCGGCACTATATTGAGGCTGTTTATTTGGGATTGTACATCCATCGAAATCTCCTTTTGTATGATTTTGAAGGATTGTAGTCTTTTATGTGGGCAGGAAACTGTCCGGCTTGAGGGTTAAGATGCGACATTTCCAAGAAAATGATGAAAATGCCAGAAGATAAGGAAATGGGGATCGTGATGGATATATCATATTTCGGGTACGGAGCAAATTTAAATCAAGAAGCAATGTTGATGAGGTGTCCATGGGCACGGTTCGTCTCAATAGGCAAGCTAATCGGGTATAAATTTGCAACAAATACAGACGGTGTCGCAACCCTCATAAAAGCAGATGAAGCATGTGTCTTTGGTGCAATATGGGTGCTAAGCAAAGAAGATGAGGAGTTTTTGGATCTTTTTGAGGGGGTAAAAGGCGGCTGGTATACAAAAGAGTATCTACCGATAAAGTACGGCAATTCAACTATAAATTGCATGATATATATAGCCTCAAATAACACACCAGGACTTCCTATTGAGGATTATTTTGAGGATATTTTGCGGCAGTGCCAAAAATACAGATTTGACAAGAGGTATGTAGCATATATGAAAAGCAAAGGGTGGATGCTATAATTTATTCAAAAAAACAAAGGGGTGAAAATGTCTGATTTGAAAGAGTTTGAAGAGTTGGAAAAAGATATTTGTGCTTTTGCGAAAGAAATGCATGACAAAGAACATAAAGTACATTACGAAGGGCCATTTATAACCGGCAAACTGGAGAATCCGAAGATACTTTTTTTGAGTATAAATCCGGGCGGTGGCGATGAAACTGTTACAAAGAATGACTTCAAAAAAGTAAAATTTAAACATTTAGATGAAAGGTATCCACTGGCAAAAGAACTTGAGTATATTTTTGGCAGAAATATATTGGAAAACTCTTGCGAAACATATATGGAATCGTTTTTTGCAACCGCAAAAGAAGAAAATCTTAATGAACTATTGACAACCTTTAAAGAAAATAAAACAAAGCATGACGAATTGTGCGAAAAGGCGCTGAGCCTAGCCTTAAAAACAAAACCAAAAATGATAGTAATCATTGGACTTGGAAGTTTTGGCTATTTTTGCGACAAAAATAACTTAGAGTGGAACA
>ERZ650312.110-NODE-110-length-39202-cov-8.067872_pt1 | contig 39202 bp, 38 predicted proteins | sample MGYA00376248_ERZ650312 | MGnify/ENA primary metagenome ERZ650312 (study PRJEB26733, sample SAMN07839316) | wastewater metagenome | biome: urban; feature: wastewater treatment plant; material: waste water | place: USA: North Carolina | collected 2016-07-28 ... | reverse complement strand
AAAGAATTAATCAAATCATAGTCAACTTCATTAAAAAGGGCTTTTGTGACAGATAGGGCCATCAGGGCATCAAATAAAAATACTCCCCTGAATTTTATTTTCGATATATCTATCTCAAAATACTCGGCTAAGTCTTCAACCCCCTCGTATCCTACAAAAAATCCATTGGTCGCTACGTTTTTGTATTTTGCAGGGGCTACTATCATCTCTCCCTCCTGCATCCACGAAAACGGCTTTAGCTTCGCCTCTTCGTATGCCTCCATACTTCCATGCCAACTGACGTGATCAGGCGTAATCGGCAAAAGCAGATAGATATTCGGTTTAGCTTTTTTGGTGTAATGAATAGTAAAAGAACTGGTCTCAAGAATCCAAATCGGAGCTTTCTCGTCCATCTGAGCCAAAGGTGCGCCGATATTGCCGCCGACATCTGCCCCTCGCCTTTCTAGCAAATGAAACAACATCTGTGTAGTAGTTGTTTTACCGTTTGTCCCGCTAATCCAAATACTAAAAGGCATTTTGTCTGCGAAAAGATCATATTCACTCATTAGGTTTCTAGCTGAGCTTGTCAACGGATGGTGCGGCGGTATTCCGGGGCTTGTATACTCTCTGTTGCTGGCCTGTGGATCAAACAGATGGGACGGAAAGAGCAAATTTCCCCTCTCGTCGCTTTTTATCTCCGATATATTGTCGTCAAAAATCCTACAGTTACCGAATTTGTCGGCAATCGCTTTTGTTGTTTTTCCATATCCGAATAGTGTCATTATCGTATCTTAATCGTTAGTAGTGCAATAATATTAGAGAGGAGTGCAACAATCCAAAATCGGACTATTATCTTGTTTTCCGCCCACTTTTTCATCTCAAAATGGTGGTGGAGCGGTGCCATCAAAAACACCCTTTTCCCTCTGGATTTGTAACTTGCTATCTGGATGATAACCGACAACGTCTCAAGAACGAAAACAAACCCGAGCAAGATAAGGAGGATCTCACTTTTTGAGACGACGGCCAAAAACCCCATCAGGCCGCCGATAGGGAGACTCCCGCTATCCCCCATAAAAACCTCTGCCGGATTGGAGTTGTACCACAAGAACCCAAGCAATGCACCAACCATACAAAAAGCGACTATCGACAATTCGCCGACCCCTACGACTTTTGGTAAAAATAGATACCCGCTCCAAACGGCATTTCCTGTGATATAAACCAAAATACCCAGAGAGACAAAAGCAAAAACGCTAGGAACAGTAGCCAGACCGTCCAATCCGTCCGTTATATTTACCGCATTACTGGCCGCCACCATCACAAGCGCCCAAAACGGGATAGCCGCAAGCCCCATATCAAATAGCTGGGTCTTTACAAATGGAATATAAAAAGTGCTAGGGAAATCTAGTGAGAAGTATAAAAATGCACTAACCGACAATGCCACAAAAAACTGTCCGTATAGTTTTCCTCTGGCACTCAATCCCAGATCGTTTTTTCCACCCAGTATCTTGCCGAGGTCATCGGTAAGCCCTATAGCCATAAATCCTAACATCAAAAAGATAGATGATAAGACATACATATCGTCCATTTTTGCAGACAGGAGGGTTGCAACGAATGTTGCGCACATAAAGACGAGCCCGCCCATTGTGGGGGTATTTTTTTTACCCTGATGACTCTCCGGAGCCAACGAGTAGATCGGCTGTTTCATTTTTTTGGCTTTTGCCCACCTGATAAAGCTTGGCATCATAAGTATTGTTAGACAAAAAGCGGCAAAAAATCCGATAAGCGCCCTGACCGTGATATAATGAAAAATATTCACGTCATAAAAGCCGTAAAGCCAATAAAACATTACAAAATACCCTCTTGTTTAAAAAGGCAGATTTTAGTAAACTTTACCTCAAAAGCCGATAAACATTAGTTATTTAAGGCAAAAGGGAAAATTTTTATTGACTATAATATCCCAAAAATAAGCCGAAAGGTATTTGTAAAAATGAGACAAAAAACACTACTAATAATAACCGACGGGATAGGTCATTCCGAAAAAAAAGATTTTAATGCATTTTATGCGGCAAAAAAACCGACATACGACTATCTTTTTGCAAATGTCCCCTATTCTCTGGTAAAAACATACGGCCTTAGCGTAGGTTTGCCGGAGGGACAGATGGGAAACAGCGAGGTTGGACATATGACTATCGGAAGCGGTAGGATTTTGTATCAGGATTTAGTCAAAATATCGCTCTCCCTAGAAGACGGTTCACTGGCAAAAAATGAGAAGCTTTGCGCCCTATTTGATTCTTCAAACGATATCCACATAGCAGGACTAGCCTCCGACGGTGGCGTTCATTCACATTTGACGCATATCATCGGACTTGCAAAAATAGCAAAAAATGCCGGAAAAAAAGTATGGCTCCACGCCATAACAGACGGCAGAGACGTTAGCCCTACATCATCAAAAGAGTTTATCGGTAAACTTTTATCAATCTGCGATAACGATATAAAGCTGGCCTCAATAAGCGGTAGATTTTATACTATGGACAGAGACAACAGATGGGAGAGGGTCGAAAAAGGGTATGCCGCTATAGCCGAAGGTTCTGCGACTACAAATCTATTGCCTATTGAATATATAGACTCACAATACGAAAAAGGTATTACCGACGAATTTTTGGAGGCTGTCGCCTTCGACGGTTTTAGCGGGATAAAAGATGGGGATGGTTTTATTTTTGCAAACTTCAGATCCGACAGAGCCAGAGAGATCACATCAGCTCTTGGAAGTCCGACATTTAACGGTTTTGAAAGAGCCTACAAAAAAATCAATATAGTCACAATGACTGAGTACTCAAAAGAGTTTAGCTATCCCGTGTTATTTGAAAAAGACGAGCCGACTAATACGTTGGCCGAAACAATATCAAAAGCCGGATTGTCCCAGTTTCATACGGCGGAAACCGAAAAATACGCACACGTAACATTCTTTTTTAACGGTGGAGTCGAAACACCGTATCCAAACGAATCAAGAGCCTTGATACCTAGTCCGAAAGTAAAAACATACGACGAGCAGCCGCAAATGAGCGCATACGAGGTTAAAGATGCCGTTTTGACCGCAATGAACGAAGGGTATGATTTTGTCGTAGTAAATTTTGCAAACGGGGATATGGTGGGTCACACCGGAGTATTTGAGGCGGCGGTTAGGGCTGTTGAGGCTGTAGACGAGTGTCTTGGTGAGATAATTAAAAAAGCAAAAGCGATAGGATATTCCGTTGTTTTGACATCGGATCACGGAAATTGTGAAGAGATGAGAGACGATGAAGGGCATACGCTTACAAATCATACCGTTGGCTCTGTATACTGCTTTGTTATGGATGAGGCGGTTAAGACCGTCAAAGAGGGCGGGCTAAATAATATCGCCCCTACCGTTTTGACCTTGATGGGTCTTGAAATACCGTCCGAAATGGACATATCGTTAATAGAATTAGAAGGATAAAAATGACATTTACAGGCAAAAATGTATTAATAACCGGAGCCAGCAGAGGGATAGGCTCGGAGATTGCGAGATACCTTGCAAAAGAGGGGTTAAAAGTATGGATAAACTATCGTAGTAGTGCCTCAGAAGCCGACAAGCTAAAAGAGGAAATCGAAGAAAACGGCGGGAAAGCAGCCGTTATAGGTTTTGATGCAAGCGACGAAGAGGCTTTCGTAAACGGGGTAAAACTCATCCTAGATAGCGACGGCAGCCTTGATTATCTGGTAAACAATGCCGGAATTACAAACGATAAACTCTCAATCAGGATGAAGGCGGAAGATTTTGATTCTGTCATAAAAGCAAACCTAACATCCGCTTTTATCGGTTGCAGGGAAGCCCTAAAAGCTATGAGCAAAAACAGATTCGGAAGCGTCGTAAATATATCCTCGATAATAGGTGAAACCGGAAATGCCGGACAAACTAACTATTCGGCCAGTAAAGGCGGCATGATCACAATGACAAAGAGCTTTGCGTTCGAGGGTGCGGCTAGAGCTATCAGGTATAACTGCATCACACCGGGGTTTATTGAGACAGACATGACAAAAGAGCTCAAAGAAGAGATAAAAGAGTTTAATCTAGCTAGAATTCCGTTAAAAAGATTCGGTAAACCGTCTGAAGTTGCTAGTGCCGTAGCATTTTTGCTATCGGATGAAGCATCATATATAACAGGGGAAACGCTAAAAGTAAACGGCGGAATGTTAATGTAATGACAATTTTTAACCGTTTTAACTTAGCTTTAGATATAATCTATCGTATTGAAATTCCTCGAGGAGATATTTATGGCAGTTTTTGATGATGTAAAAGCGGTTGTAGTTGAACAACTAAACGTATCCGCAGACGAGGTGAAACCTGAGTCTAAATTTGTTGAAGATCTAGGTGCCGACAGTCTTGACGTAGTTGAGCTTGTTATGGCTTTAGAAGAAAAATTCGACGTAGAAATACCTGACGATCAGGCAGAAAAAATCCAAACGGTACAAAATGCCGTAGATTTCATCGAGAGCATCAAAAAATAAATTTTTAACTCCGAATCTCTCGGAGTTTTTTTCTTTTATATTTTACTTCAATCCTTCGGAGAAAGACCTTGAAAAGAGTTGTCGTAACGGGCATCGGAATTGTATCAGCGCTAGGGCTAGACGCCAAAAGTTCTTTTGAGGCTATACTAAACGGAAAGTGTGGCATCGAAAGGATTTCATTATTTGATCCGGAAAACTTTCCGGTTCAAATTGCAGGAGAGGTCAAGGGATTTGATCCAACCGTTGTTATGGATGCCAAAGAGGTAAAAAAATCCGATAGGTTTATACAGCTTGGGCTACAAAGTGCCGTTGAAGCATTCGGTGATGCGGGACTCACTTCTGACTCGATCAATATGGAGAGGTTCGGCGTATCTGCGGCTAGCGGCATCGGTGGACTTCCGGCAATAGAGAAAAACTCTATCATACTGAGAGAACAAGGACACAGAAGGGTATCTCCGTTTTTTATCCCATCTGCGCTTGCAAACCTACTGGGTGGAATAGTGAGTATTGAGCTAGGACTCAAAGGGCCTAATTTATGTGCCGTGACCGCATGTGCCGCAGGGACTCATGCGATCAGCGAAGGGGCAAAATGTATCATGCTAGGTCAAGCGGACGCAATGTTGGTAGTAGGTGCCGAATCTGCAATTAGTTCGATAGGGATAGCCGGATTTGCCTCCATGAAAGCTCTCTCGACCAGAAATGATGATCCACAGCACTCATCCAGACCTTTCGATAAAGATAGGGACGGATTTGTAATGGGAGAGGGCGGCGCAACGCTTATTTTGGAAGAGTATGAGGCCGCCAAAAAAAGAGGGGCAAAAATATACGGGGAGTTGATCGGATTTGGCGAGAGCGGCGATGCTAATCATATTACCTCACCTAGCATGGATGGCCCGCTAAGAGCGATGAGGGCTGCCGTAAATTTTGCAAAAACCAGAATAGGTGATTTCAAAATAGACTATGTAAATGCGCACGGAACATCAACTCCGGCAAACGATAAAAACGAAACTGCCGCACTTAAAGAGCTGTTCGGTGGAAAACACAACTGCCCGCTAGTAAGTTCTACAAAAGGGGCAACCGGACATTGCCTAGGAGCAGCCGGCAGCATAGAGGCTGCGCTTACGCTAATGGCGATGCAAAAAGGTGTATTGCCGGCCACAATCAACTACACGACTCCGGATGATGATTGCGACCTTGACTATATACCGAATAATGCAAGAGAAGCCAATATAGAGGTTGCCATGAGTAACTCATTTGGTTTCGGTGGCACAAACGGTGTCGTAATATTTAAAAAGGTGTAATGTGGCTTTTTTTCTTGATTTTGAAAAGAAAATACAACAGCTACAAGAGGAAATAGAACTGGGGAAGGTCAGAAAAGACCTTCATGCGGTTGAGATACTCGAAAAAGAGCTTGAAAAAGAGGTTGTAAAAACCTATAAAAACCTTACAGACTACCAAAAACTACAACTTGCTCGCCATCAAGACAGACCTTACGCCTTGGACTACATAAACCTGATAATGACCGACCACTACGAGATACACGGCGATAGACACTTTAGGGATGACCCATCTATTGTATGCTTTATCGGCAAAATCGGTGAGATAAAATGTGTCGTTATCGGTGAAGAAAAGGGGAGAGGAACAAAAAACAAAATCCTCAGAAACTTCGGTATGCCACATCCCGAAGGGTACAGAAAAGCTCTCCGTGCAGCAAAAATGGCTGAAAAATTCAATCTGCCGGTTCTTATGCTAATAGATACTCCGGGGGCTTATCCAGGCCTAGGAGCAGAAGAGAGGGGTCAATCAGAGGCTATCGCTAGAAATCTACTGGAGCTTAGCCAGCTTAAAACACCTACCGTTTCTGTTGTTATCGGCGAAGGTGGGAGCGGCGGTGCCTTGGCTATCGGTGTTGCCGATCGCTTAGCAATGATGAGATATAGTGTATTTAGTGTTATTTCGCCGGAGGGTTGTGCGGCAATACTTTGGAGCGATCCGGCAAAGGTTGAGACGGCTACAAGTGCCCTAAAAATAACACCGAGCGATCTTGCCTCTTTAAATCTTATTGACGACATCGTAGATGAACCTATAATAGGCGCACATAGGGACAAAGAGGGTGCGGCAAAGGCGATAAAAACCTACTTTTTAGATTCTATATCGGAGTTTAATACGATGAGTGAAGAAGAAAGGCTATCTAAAAGATATGAGAAGCTTATGTCTTTAGGTAGATTTGAAGAGAAAAAATAAAACCTCCCGCCAAAATCTTCGGCGGGAAATTCAAACCAAAATTACTTCCAGTTTCTTATAATCAGGTGACAGGTGTTGCAAGAGTTTAGTATTTTGCCGTATGAAGCAAAAGCCTCGCTATAGTTACCTTTTTCAAGTTTTTTTAGCATTTCATCTGCATTTTTATTTACTAGCTCACCCTCTTTTAATGCCGTTTTATGCAAAGCTTTTTTCTCGGCAGGGAGGTAGTTTACAAGACCGTCTTTGAGAGCAGCTACTTTGTTTGCCGCCTTTAAAGCCTTAATACCCTCGGCTACTCCCTCTTTTGAGCCATACAAAAGACCTTTTTGGATGGAGGCCATAGCCTCCTCCTGTGCTTTCATATCTTTCATCAAAGCTGCTTTATCTTCAGCAAAAAGGATCGACGGCAAAAGAGCCGCCGCAGAAATTAGTACGATTTTTTTAAACATATTGGAATCCTTTTAGTGAACTTCTTTGAATTTTGAGACTTTCCATAGATACGTTAGAACAGTTAGGACTCCAAAATACACAAGTATCCAGATACCCAGAGAGTTTCTCTCGTCTTTTTTAGGATCGCCGACTTTTTCAAGATATTTCACTACTTTCTCTTGAGACTCTTTGTTTAGACCTACTCTTGGCATTGCGGTACCGTGAAGCAGTTTTTGAGGATCGTTTATGAACCCTTCAAGATAATGTCCACCTTTTGATTTAATCATCTGAGATAAGTCTGGTGGAACTGAACCCATATACTCTTTTATTCTTGCATCGGTGCCAACTCTTTTGATTCCTGCATAGCTTACAGAGTGACATCTGACGCATGCCTCCTCGGTAACTTGTTTATCGGTTAGCTCTTTTGAAGCAATAGACGATAGGTAGGCTACTATGTGGCTAGCATCTTCAGCATTGATACCGAGATTTGGCATTGCATATTTACCCGGTTTGGCTTTTGCCGCCGCCTCAGGATTTTGGATGAACCCTGCTAGGTAGTTATGGTCGTAAATGGTCGCAACATTTGACAAGTCAGGCGGAACGACACCGTATGTGTTGGCCGCATCCATTTCGCTCATAGCAAGCTTTAGCCCCTCTTTGTTTACAGAGTGACAAGAGATGCATTGAGCCGCAACAAGCTCTTTACCCTTTACAGCATCACCGCCGGAAGCTTTTGCAGGCAAATCTTTGAATGCAAAATCAGGCGGGGTAACTTCAGGGTGCATGACGTGGTGCGCATAAGGCTCAACACCCCAATACATTGCGCCTACAACGGCGACTATAATGGCTAGTATTTTCAAATCTTTCATATTAACCTCTCTTTCTTTCTATAGCTGAAATTAGCGGTAGAACTACCAAAAGAAGGGCAAGGAAAGAGATTGAGAATACAAATCCGATCCATGCATTGATACCTGTTGGAGGGAGTTTACCGTAAACGGTAAGACCTATCATAACAACTATCAAAAGCCAGAACCAAACTCTAAACAGAGGTCTTTTGTGTGCAGGCTTAACGCTTGGGTCTCTATCCAACCAAGGTAATACAAAAAATATAACGTTAGCAATACCGAAAGCTATAAGACCTAAATCGGCGCTAAAGAAAATACCCCTAAGAACCTCGTAAGACCATAGGAAATACCACTCAGGGTAGATATGAGGCGGTGTCTTCATGCTATCCGCAGGCATAAAGTTGATCGGATCCATCGCAAAGTTAAAGTGATAGAACACTAGATAAAAGAAGAAAATCATAAAGCCCGATAGAACAAAAAAGTCTTCAGCCAAGAACGTAGGCCAGAAAGGCATAACTTTTGAACCTTTTTTGTCTCCTGCCTGAAACTTTGCCGCTTCAGCTTCAAAGTCTATCTCTTCACCCTCTTGGTTGTTAACGTGAGGAATCCTAAGTGAATACATATGAAGACCGATAATCCCCATAATTACAAGTGGTAGGATTAGGACGTGAAGTGCAAAAAATCTTGTTAGAGTTGCGTCGGCAACAACGTAGTTACCTCTAATCCAAACAACGAGTTCTTTACCTATAAACGGAATACCGCCGAACAGATTTGTAATAACTTGTGCCGCCCAGTAGCTCATTTGACCCCATGGGAGCATATAGCCGGAAAATCCTTCTGCAGAAAAAGTAACAAAAAGGAGCATCCCGCTGATCCAGATCATCTCTCTGCCGCCTTTGTAAGAGCCGTAATATATAGCTACAAACATATGGATATAAATAACAAGGAATACGACCGATGCCGCAACTGCATGCACATGTCTAATAAACCAACCGTAGGCCACCTCTTGCATAATCGTCTTGTTAACGCTATCAAAAGCCAAAGCTGTGTCAGGCTTGTAGTACATAAGCAAGAACATACCGGTAACAACCAAAAGGGTAAACAGTGTAGCCAAAACTACGCCGAAGCTCCAAAGGAAGTTAATATTTTTCGGAATCCAATACTCCGTCATCATTACTTTGGTTAGAGCAGTTGTGTTTAACCTAGCGTCTATCCAACTTTTATTTTTATCAATCGCCATTTATACTCCTCCCTTACGCTTTTAGCTCAGGGGCTAGTTTTTTATACTCTTCGCCCTCTTCACCGAGCATGATTGTATTGCCTTCGACTTTGTACGGAGGGACAGCCAACGGTTTTGGAGGTGGACCAAAAGTATTTCCGCCGTTTATATCAAACTCACCGCCGTGGCAAGCGCACTTGAATTGTTTTTTATCGGCCTCATATGCCGGTATACACCCAAGATGGGTACAGATAGCAATAACAACAGTATATTGATCGTTTCCGACTTTTACGTTCGAGTTATTTTTGCAAGCTGCCATATCCGGAGCTTTTTTAAGTATATACACAGGTTTTCCCCTGAATTCGACGGTTCTAATCTCTCCCGCCTGCATAGAGGATACGTCAACTTTGGTTACTCCGGCGGCAACAACGCTAGGAAGTGGATCCCAAGTTTTTACCATACCGTAAACCGCCGCAGCACCGCCTATACCGGCGAAGCTTCCGAGGGCTGCTAGCAGAAAATCCCTCTTTGACTCGTCAACAGCCATAACATCTCCTTGAAATGAAAAAGTAGCCTATTTGAAGCAAAGCGCTATCAAATTGTAAAGCATAAAATTATATCTCAAAATTATAAATTTATAAAAAAAAATAAAGCTTTTTTTTCCTATTTTTTAATCAATTTGACGTACATCAAGATAACATCGATGGCGGCCGGAGTAACACCACTTATCTGGGATGCGTGAAATAGGGTTTGGGGGCGAATCTTTTTCAGTTTTTCGGTAACTTCAAAGCTAAGCCCCGGCAATCCGTCATAGACAAAATTAAGCGGAATTTTTACATTTATGTAGCTTCGCATCTTCTCAATTTGTTTTTGTTGTTTTTTTATGTAGTGATAATATTTGCATTCGGTCAAAATGAGTTCTTTTATTTCGTCATCCATCCCGACAGTCTCAGGTATAAGTTTTGATAATTTTTCCTTGTCAAAACTATTTCTACCTATCAGATTAACATATAAAACTTTATCGCTTATATGCTCCTCCCCCATCTCACTCAAAAGGGCTAAATTCTCTTTTGAGGAGGTAAAATATTTTTCTTCTAAAGAGTCCAAAAGCGACACGATCCTCTCTTTTTTATGGATCACCCTTGCATAAAACTCTTCGCTCAAAAGCCCAAAACTGTAGCCGTAGCCACTCAACCTCAAATCAGCATTATCTTCCCTTAGAAGCAATCTATATTCAGCCCTAGATGTGAACATCCTATACGGCTCATTTGTCCCTTTGGTCACGAGGTCGTCTATCAATACACCGATATAACCCTCTTCTCTCCCTACTATAAAAGGTTCTCTCCCTTTTATTTTTAAACTTGCATTTATCCCTGCAATCAGACCTTGAGCCGCTGCCTCTTCATATCCCGTCGTCCCGTTTAGCTGTCCGGCAAGATACAGCCCCTCTATTTTTTTTGCCTCAAGTGTATGGTTTAGCTCGGTCGGCTGAACAAAATCATACTCAATCGCATATCCATATCTGGTTATGACGGCATTTTCAAGCCCCTCAACGCTCCTGATCATATCGACCTGAACATCAATCGGGAGACTCGTCGACATGCCGTTTATATAGTATTCGTCCGCATCTTTGGTCTGCGGTTCTATAAATAGGTGATGCCTGTCTTTGTCGGCAAATCTGTTGATCTTATCCTCTACACTAGGGCAATATCTGGGGCCTATCCCCTGAATCTGCCCTGAAAAAAGCGGAGCTCTATCAAATGCATCCCGTATTATCTGATGGGTATTTTGATTCGTATAGCCTATATAGCACGGGAGTTGGGTTGGATTGAAATTACTCTTGTCGGTTCTAAAGCTAAACGGTATCGGCTTTTCGTCCCCGCCCTGAATGACAAGCTTCGAAAAATCAATACTTTTTGCATCGATTCTAGGGCATGTCCCTGTTTTTAGTCGCCCAACCTCTAACCCTAAGTCTCTTAACCTCTCTGATAAACCTTTTGCTGCAAACTCGCCGAATCTTCCAGCCTCTTTTTTAAACTCTCCGATATGGATGAGACCGTTTAGAAACGTCCCCGTGGTAAGTATTACCGCTTTTGCACCATATCTGTTTCCAAGTTCCGTGACAACACCCTTTACCGACCCCGCCTCCACTATCAAATCAACGACAAGGTCTTGCTTCACGTCCAGATTTTCTGTATTTAGACATACATTTTTTGCAAAAGCATTATACGCATCCATGTCGATCTGAGCCCTCGAACCTCTGACGGCCGGCCCCTTTGTATCATTTAGTATTCTGTATTGGATCGCACACCTGTCGGTCACTTCGCCCATAAATCCGCCTAAAGCATCTAACTCTTTAACCAGATGCCCTTTTGCCAATCCACCTATCGCCGGATTACAGCTTGTTGCCCCTATCCTGTCTATCAAAATAGTAACGAGCAGGGTATTTAGACCCATTTTAGCGCCGGCCAGAGCTGCCTCAATTCCGGCGTGCCCGCCACCTACAACAATCAAATCATATTTATGTGTCATTAAAATACCGTCTATATTACATAGTTTTAAAAGCGCATTTTACACCAGATACGCAAAAAGCGGAGATGTTCAAAGCTACTAGTGAAGGGGGAGTGCTTACGATTAAGGCCTAATTCTTAGGCTACATGCAAGATTGAGGAATTAATAAGCAATTTCGGGACTTGCGCCCCGAAATTTTTTAAAAACCGGAAGATCTTAAAATAGAGCTAATACCCACCATCAGATCATTTATGAAGATTATAGAAAATACCGAAGCAACCGCCGATATCCCCAAAATAAATTTGAACGGAGCAGTAGCGTTATGCATATAGACCGTTCTATTGCTTGTAGACGGTTCCCTAAGAAACATATACACTATCAGTTTTAGATAGTAGTAAACAGCTATGGCACTGTTTAGAGCCATAATCAAAGCTAGCCCAATGTATCCGGAAGAGACGGCTGCCGACAAAATATAAAATTTACCCCAAAATAGCGCAAACGGAGGGACACCGGCAAGGCTAAGCATAAATATCGCCATAATAATAGCCGGAATCGGCGCAATATAAATCATCCCGCTAAATTTTGTATACGGGTGGTCAAATCTGTTGTGGAAAATTTTGCTTTTATGTCTGGAGATCCAAAGCATTGTGAACGCTCCCAGATTTGCAAACATAAATAGCGCCCAGTACATAAACAGAGCGGTATTTGCCTCGTTTGTCGCTATAAGGATGGCCGCAAGACCGAAACCTGCATGGCTAATCGAACTAAATGCGAGCATCCTTTTTACCGACTCTTGTACGAGAGCCAGAATATTACCGATTGTCATGGTAGTTACGGCAGCTATCCAAAGCATAGTTTTTATCCACTCGACATCTATGCTTACCAGATACTCAAACAATCTAAGAGCCAATACAAATGTAGCGATTTTCGGCACTATAGACATATATCCGGCAAGCGGAGCACTCGCACCTTCGTAAACGTCAGGGGTCCATGTATGCAAAGGAACTATTGACAGCTTAAAGCCGATAGCACCTATCAAAAATACAAGGGCAATCAGTAGAGCCTCATAGTTTTTAACCCCTGAAGCCTCTATTGCTGCATACGATTCAGTGAGATTCACACTTCCCGTAGCAAGATAGAATAATGCGCCACCAAAGGCAAAAAATCCGGCTGCCAAGGCACCCATTGTAAAGTACTTGATTGCCGCCTCTATAGATCTGTCTCTGTTATGCATAGCAATCAACGTATACAATGCCAATGATGCGGTCTCAAGAGAGATAAACATCAAAATGATGTTATCGGTAGAAACCATTACCTGAAAACCTGTTACCATAAAGAGAAAAAGGGCAAAAAACTCGGAGTACTCATACTCGTGAAATCTCTGCGACGTAAGCGATAGAGGCAAAAACAGAGCCGACGCAACAAGAATTATTGCCTGCCCAATTATAGCCGGAGCATCGGTTGTTATCATCCCGAAAAACCCGATTTGATTAATCTGTGTCCCCAAAAGAGTATATAAAGCAAGGAGCACAATAGCAACCGAGAACATAGCATTAAATGTTTTTGTCGGAGTCTTAATCAAATCTATAACTAAAACGGCCAAAGCCCCAAGTGTTGTTATAAATACCGGATAAAGGGTCTGGAGATTTAACTGCGCAAAATTAATTTCGATAGGGCTCATCATTTAGCCGTCCCTCCCGCTATAGAGTTATAATCCAAAATGCTTAGCTTGGCCTCAAATGATTGTGATTTCTTAAACATCAATTCAACCAGCTTTTTGGCGCTAGACTCGGCCGGCTCAAGTATCGGCTTTGGATAAATACCCAGAATAATAACAAGCAAAGTAAGCGGAATCAGTCCTGCCAACTCTCTTTTAGATAGATCTTTTAACTCTATCACTTTTGAGTTTGTAACAGCACCGAAAAACGATTTTCTAAAGACGTTTAGCATATATATTGCACCCAAAATAATCGTTGTTCCGGCAATCAGAGTCATCACCGGGGAGACTTTGAAAAATCCTAATAGTGCCAAGAACTCACCTACAAATCCGATAGTAAGAGGTAATCCGACAGAACCCATCAACACAATGCCGAATATTACACCGTATTTAGGCATCACGGTAGTTATCCCACCAAATTCGTTCATCTCTTTTGTATGCAGTCTCTCATAGATGACCCCTACGAGCATAAACAGAGCACCGGAGACTATGCCGTGGCTAATCATCAAGAACACGGAACCGGAAATACCCTCCACGTTTAGGGCAAACATACCAAGCATAATAACACCCATATGTGAAACAGAGCTATATGCTATAACTTGCTTCATATCGCTTTGGGCGAAAGCTATCATCGCCGTGTAGACCACCATTATAAGCGAAAGTATCGCCACAGGGGTAACAAAGTAGAGCGACGCATCCGGCATAATCGGAAAGTTAAGTCGCAAAAAGCCGTAAGTACCCATTTTTAACAGTACGGCCGCAAGCAAAACAGAGCCGACAGTCGGAGCCTGTCCGTGTGCGTACGGAAGCCAAGTATGGAAAGGGAACATCGGAACCTTGACTGCAAGACCGGCAAAAAATGCCAGAAACACCCAAATTTGAACATCCATCGGCAAAATTAGCAGATGCCAGTTTGGTATCGCAAAGCTCCATACGCCTGTTGCCTCATGAAATGCAAACCCTAGGTAGATAATACCAAGAAGCATAATAAGAGAACCGGTAAAGGTATACAAGAAAAACTTGACGGCGGCATAAACCCTTTTGTAAGAACCCCATGAACCTATAATATATAGCATAGGAACCAAGGAAAGCTCAAAAAAGATGTAAAAAACAATAGCATCAAGAGCTATAAAAAACCCTACCATCGTCACTTCCATAAATAGGAGGGTAACAATCAGGTTTTTCATATTTTTTAGCTCTTCCAGAGCGACTATGGCTATAAACGATATAAACGTCGAAAGAGCCAACAGATAGACCGAGAATCCGTCTATACCGACATAATAAAATATACCGTAGTCAGGTATCAACGGGAGTTTTTCGGTAAACTGAAACCCCGGATTTTTTGGATCAAACCCTATTAGTACCGGAATCGTGAGTAAAAACTCAATAAAAGTTGCGGCTATACCGAAATTTTTAATGTTCTCTTTGGAGACAAAAGAGGCGGCAACCGCTGCCAATGCCGGAAAGAGAAGCAATATTGATAAAATGTGTTCCATCTGCTTTTTTCCTTACTTTATCGGGCTGTAAAGCGCTGCAAAAACGATAAGGACCAAAATACCGACAACCATCCATCTAAGCATAGACGAAAGATTACCGCTTTGTATCCCTCTGGATTTCTCACCGCTTTTGTATATTACAAGCGCTATCGTATCGACGACAAAGTCTATAATTTTGAGGTCTATTTTTTTCCATGCAAACTCTGAAAGTTTCGTATACGGAACAACCAGAAATCTGTTGTAAAAATCAGGAATATAGTATTGGTTATAAAACAGCTTATACAAAAAGGTGCTCTCAAGCTCTTTGCTAAAGCCGCCTTTGTTGTATTTATACACTGTAAACGCTATCGAGCAAACAACCGCAACGGTTGTCACCGCAATTAGCGCCATAACAGTCTGAGACGATATGTGCGGATGAAAAATCGGCATAATTTTTTCAAGTATAGTCGCCAAAGAGTGTTCAAAGAAACCTGCAACAACCGCCAAAATAGCAAGCGGAGACATTGCAACCAACATATACCAATAAGCCTCATGCGGGTGAAGCGACGGGAAATGCTCCTTATAGTTCTCTTTGCCGAAAAAGACAAGCATAATAAGTCTAAAGCTGTAAAATGCAGTTAGTACCGCCGTCACTAGAAGCACTGCCCATAGTATGTAGTGGTGAGTGCCGAAGGCAACTTCTAAAATCTTATCTTTTGAAAAGAATCCGGCAAACGGATATATACCCGCAAGTGCAATAGAGGCCAATATCATCATTATTGCAGTAGCCCTCATAGGCTTATATAGGCCGCCCATTTTTTTGATATCAAGCTCGTCGTGCATAGCGTGCATAACATTGCCTGCGCCAAGGAACAAAAGCGCTTTGAAAAATGCGTGCGTCATCAGGTGGAAAAGCGCAATCCAGTACGCCCCAAGACCTGCCGCAACAAACATATAGCCTAGCTGTGAAAGCGTTGAATATGCAACAATTCTTTTTAGATCTCGATTTACAAGACCCATAGTTGCCGCAAATGCCGCAACAAAAGTACCGAGACATGCTACAAAAAAGCTAACTTCCGGCGTAAGGGCAAAAAGCTCGTGGCTTCTGACCATCAGATAAACACCTGCCGTAACCATCGTAGCGGCATGAATTAGAGCAGAGACAGGGGTTGGACCCTCCATCGCATCTGCAAGCCATGTATGGAAAGGAAACTGTGCCGATTTACCCATAGCACCGATAAACAAAAATACGGCCGCAATAGACAATACGGTCGGATCTACACTTTTTACCGCCGCAAAAACTTCCGTATATTTGAGGCTTCCGATTTGCCAAAACAGTATAAACAGACCTACAAGCATACCAAGGTCGGCAACACGGTTCATGATAAATGCTTCGTTTGCGGCCCATGTAGCAAATGGTTTTTTATACCAAAAACCGATAAGTAGCCAAGAACAAAGGCCGACACCTTCCCATCCGATAAAAAGACCCAAAAAGTTATCGCTCATTACAAGGACAAGCATCGAAAATACAAACAGCGAAAGGTAGCTAAAAAATCTATTGAACCCTTCGTCGTGGCTCATATACCCTATCGAATAGACGTGAACCAAAGTCGATACAATCGTTACTACACACATCATAACTATAGATATTTGATCGACCGTAAATCCGAAATTGACTCTAAAATTACCGGACGCTATCCATTCAAACAAAACAGCACTCGTAACGTGCCCGTCCATTACTGCAAAGAGCTGAATTATAGCCGATACGGTAGCAGCAAACAGCAAAAGACTCGGAACTATACCGGCTAGAATGTTCTTTTTGTAGCCGCCCAGAGCGCCGGCAAAAATAGAGCCGACCAGCGGTGCAAAAAGCGTTATATACAAGAGTGTTTCCATTTTTGCCTTACCCTTTCATAATCTGTAGATTGTCGAGATCCAAAGAACCCATCCGCTTGTACATAAGTATCAAAAACCCTAGGCCTACTGCAACCTCTGCCGCAGCAATAGCGATAATAAAGAAAGCGAAAATCTGTCCGCTCAGATCTTTTGTGTAATAACTGATGGCGGCCAGTGCTATGTTTGCAGCGTTTAGCATTATCTCGGTCGCAAAAAAAAGCATCAATAGATTTTTTCTCCTGATTACGCCAAACAGCCCTATAGCGAAAAGGAGAGTTGCAAGCGTCAGGTACATATTGAGAGTTATCATTTCCCCTCCTCCGTTTTTTGTCCAATTCTAAACTCATCAAACGATTCAGCTCTCTTATCGTCTTCGACGTTTGTCGTCAAGCTTATATCCATTTTTTTACCGGCTAGAATAATTCCGGCAATCATCGCAATCAGAAGCATCAAAGATGCAACCTCAAACGGGATTAGATATTTGGTAAAAATCACAGCGCCTATCGCCTGCGGGTTATCTGCACCCGCCGGAGCCGTCACGTAAGGCTCCGATAGTGTAATTGGGGCGCTCAACATCAAAACAATCAACACCGCAATAACGGCCGACATTACAAAAACCTTTCTAGGATTTTTAATGTTTTCGGCCGTCTCTTTGGCGCTGTCGAAAAACATCATTCCAAACGCATACAAAGCCATAACGGCACCTGCATATACGACTATCTGAACAACACCCAAAAAGTCGGCATTCAGGATAAAGAAAAAGCCGGATATAAAAATCATCCCGGCCGCCAAGGCGCTCATAGCGTAAAGTATGTTTTTGCTAGTTACGGTGATAATAAACATAGCCGCCGTAAGTGCGGCAAACGTATAAAAAGCTATTTGCTCAAACATCATATTCCTTAGTACGCTAACGGCGTTTGTTTGATATTTTTGTCTGCGTCTTTGCTGATAGCGCCAAATCCTTCAAACTCTTTTTGTTTTCCGGCTTTCAAAAAGTCTATCGGGGTCAACATGTCGTCTTTTAGGACAAAATGCGCTCTCTGCTCGGAGGCGTTTTCGTATCTAGGGCCGTGCACGATTGCTAGCTCAGGGCAAACGTCGGCACAATAGCCGCAAAAAATACACCTACCCAGATTAATCGTATATTCGCCTATAGATTTACGGCCGTCTTCGTCTTGAAAGGTATCCATTCTGATACATTTTGCAATACATATTTTTTCGCAAAGTCCGCAACCTATACATCTCTCATTGCCACTCTCCAAAAGCCTCAATAGCTCGTGAACCGCTCTATATCTAGGCCCTATAGGAAGCTTCTCTTTTGGATACTGAACCGTATGGATGTCAAATTTGATCATCTCCTTTAGCACTATCCAAAGACCTACGAACAACTCTATCCTAAGAGAGCGTTTTACGACTCTTGCAAACCTGGCCAGAGGTTTTGTAGGGTATTTTTCGATGTCTATTATTTTATATCCCATAAACAAACCCTTAAATCAGTATAAATATGCCGGTGGCTATGATATTGACGACCGCTAGCGGCATAAGCACTTTCCAACATAGCCACATTAGTTGATCCGGTCTGACGTGTGGCCATGCGGCTCTTGCCCAGAGGAAAAGGAAAATAAAGAAAGACGCTTTCAAAACTATTGCAATCCCGCCCGGAATAAACCACATCGGGTTGAAACCGCCGAAGAATATAATAGATACCAAAAAGGCTATCGTAAACATATTTGCATATTCGCCGATAAAAAACATCCCCCATCTCATCCCCGAATACTCGGTAGCATAACCGGAGACAACTTCTGCCTCATGCTCTAGCAGGTCAAACGGCGTTCTATTTGTCTCCGCATAACCGGCGATAACAAACAACACAAACGCTATCGGCTGATACCAGATCAGCCAGTCGGATACGCCGCCGGACTGGTAGTTGTTTATCTCAATAAGAGAGAGGGAACCGACCATCATCAAAGGGGCGAGAAGGGCAAAACCGGAGACAACCTCAAAGCTTAGCATCTGGATAACGGTTCTAGCGCCCCCCAAAAGAGCCCACTTGCTCCTTGAGGCAACACCCGCAAACAAAGGGCCGTACATACCGGTAGCCATAACGGAAAGGACAAATAAAACACCGATATTCACATCGGAGATAATAGGTCTAACCGTATGCCCCATAAGCTGAAATTCCGGCAAAAACGGGATAGCCGCCATTGCTATAAAAGCGGTTGCCGCAGTTATAACCGGGGCGATCATAAATATCGGCTTTATAGCGTTTTGAGGAACTATATCCTCTTTCGTAAACAGCTTAATACCGTCTGCCAAAATCTGCAACAACCCGTACGGGCCGACGTGCATAGGTCCAAGTCTTCGTTGCATAAATGCCAACACTTTTCTCTCCACATAGGTCGCAAACCCGGCAAGAGCTGAAAAAACGGCTATAACCGTAATTATCTTGATTAGTGTTTCAACTACCATTATCCCAAAATTATCCATTTCTACCCCTTGATTATCTCGATCCGTTTAAATGCGTACCCGTCTCTAAGCGTCTCGAACATAGGATTATTCGGCTCAAAAGAGGCGGCAATCACGATATCCGAAGATATTTTGCCATCATGCGCCACTTTATATTTGGCCGATTGCGAACCTAGTTTTATTGTTACCGTCTCATTCTCTTCCAGAGCATATTTTTCCATCGCACCTTTGCCGACATATAGAGCGTCCGGCTCATAGGCAAGCTGCTTGCAGATAGAGGTCGCCTCGCTAAATCCATTGACCGTCGAACCGGCATAAACCACCCCGCCGTTCATCTCCTCTAGCTCTGCTACGTCCTCTATCGATGTGTTTGTCTCTGTATCTTTGGTGTCTAGTATGTATCCTCTATCTTCCGTACCGTCGTTTAGGAATTTATTCGGTAGGTCGTCAAAAGATATTGATTTAAATCCTTTGCTAACAGGGAGTTCTTTTGTATAGTCTATGGTGAACTCTTTGTTTATCCCTATAGCATTTGCGAGATCGTTTAGTTCATACCCTTTAAACTCTATTGCGGCATTTAGTGGGACTACCCTTTTGTCTATTGATACAAAAGTACCCTCTTGTTGATTTAGAGCCGGCATATCAAGGGCGTTATCTCTTTGTTTGGAGCCAAAAGAGGTAAGGATAAAATCACCCTCTTCGTTGTACCCTACGCTAAACCCTTCTCCCTCTTTATCTATATCGCAAATCATAGATACACCCAGAGTATTTGTCTGGGACGGGATTATTACTACTTTAAAGCCCGATGCTTTTTCAAACAATGCGGCAAGTTTTGCAATGTTTTCGGCTCTTGGGTGTGAGTAGAGGTCTTGGCCTAGGATTAGGGTTGCCTTGTCTTTTTTGAGGGTAGTCATCTTCTCTTTGTCTTCAAGGGCAAGACCGATTTCGGTAAATAGCTTGGACGACAACACCTCTACCTCTTTGGATACCGATTTCTCTATCTCTTTTTCAACCTCTTTTTCTATCTCCGATTCCGTACCGTCTTCTGCCGTTACTTTTTCTTTGACTATCTCTTTTATCTTCTCTTTTACTTTTTCAGTGACGGTTTTTACGTATGTAGTCTCATAAGTTTTTAGCTTTTGAACTATCTCGGACGGCAGTTTATCTTTGTCTGCAAAGGCATCCATTAGAGCCAAAATTGTTTTTTCTTCGCTGAGCGGTTTGTAATTTAGCTGGAGCATATTTTTTGACAAACCGGATATGACCGTATCATTGATAGGGTGCATATAGACGGCGGCACCTTTATTCATCGTCACGGCATTATTTACAGCGAATCTCAACACCGGATTGTCGTTTTTAATCATTGTCCCGACTGTTACGACAAAATTTGACCCGTGCGTCTCTTTTAGACTACCGCTATACAAACTTTTTCCACTAATAGATGAGTATGCCTCTATGAATTTTTTGTATTCGTAAGCGTCTTTATTGACTAGCCTTATCCCTGTTTTCTCTTTTATTTTTTGGAGTATCAAGGCCTCTTCGTTTGTTATAAAAGAGTTAAATTTGATATAGCTTGCAGATTTTAGAGCGGTTATTGCTTTTTCAAATGCTTTTTGATCTTTTGAAGCGGTATTGTCGTAGTCAAAACCGAATCTTCCGGCACCACACAAGCTTTGGAAGTTCCACTCGTTTCTAACTCTGTATATTTTTTCTTCCGCATTATCTATTGACGTATGTTTTACTTCATAGTATAGGTGGCAAGCAGATGAACAATGTGCGCAAGAGGACGGTATTTGCTTTAGCTCCCATGCATTTGATTTATATGTAAAGTCAGAGCTTGTAAGCGCACCCACCGGACATACCGCAATACACTCACCGCATAGCGTACAGTCAAGAACATCAGGATTACCGCTTTTTGTGCCGATGATATTTTTTTGCATTCTTGTCCAAATAGTGAATGCATTTTTCGGCATCGTCTCTTTGTAGGCTTTGTCTATCTCGGCACCGCCCCTAGGTGTGGTCCCCAATGCATTGTCGCCTACCATATCCTTGCATACGGTTGTACATCGCTCACACACTATACAAAGCGAGGAATCGTATTTGATAGGCCCCCATTTTTTTATAGGTCTTGCACAATCCGGTACACTGTACTCTTGAGTGTCCACACCCACTTCCATCGTATAGTTTTGAAGTTCGCACTCACCGGATTTATCGCATACGCCGCACTCAAGCGGGTGGTTGATATCGTATGCCTGCATAATAGCTTTTCTCTCGGTTTTGATCTCTTCCGAGTTTGTTACTATCTGCATCCCCTCTTTCGGTTTTGCATTACACGCAAATACTTGTTTGCCATCGGCTTCAACAAGGCATATTCTACATGCCAAAGTAGGTGAACATCTATTAAGATAACAAATAGCCGGAATAAAAATATCGTTTGCCCTTGCGATATTCAAAACTGTATCGGTATCGTTACCCTCAAGCTGGTATCCGTCGATAAAAAACTTTACTTTTGCCATTATTTCTAGCTGCCTTGCACGGTTATTTTTGCTCTTTGAAATTTATACTTGCCACCCTCTGGTTTGAGGTCTGAAACTATAGCAACAGTTCCTTTTAATTTTTCGTCGATTTTGAATCCGCCGGAGTAGGTCGTATCCTCTAGTTCGATAAGTATATTTTTCGCATTAGATATTTTAGCCGCTTGCACAAAGGCTTTTGAGCCTAAAATTTCGCCATTTTTATATTTAATATTATAGTTTTTACCCTCACCCAAAAATTTTCCCACACAACTGCAAGTATACACCACCCCGCCGTTCATCTCCTCTAGCTCTGCTACGTCTTCTATCGATGTGCTTGTCTCTGTATCTTTGGTGTCTAGTATGTATCCTCTATCTTCCGTACCGTCGTTTAGGAATTTATTCGGTAGGTCGTCAAAAGATATTGATTTAAATCCTTTGCTAACAGGGAGTTCTTTTGTATAGTCTATGGTGAACTCTTTGTTTATCCCTATAGCATTTGCGAGATCGTTTAGTTCATACCCTTTAAACTCTATTGCGGCATTTAGTGGGACTACCCTTTTGTCTATTGATACAAAAGTACCCTCTTGTTGATTTAGAGCCGGCATATCAAGGGCGTTATCTCTTTGTTTGGAGCCAAAAGAGGTAAGGATAAAATCACCCTCTTCGTTGTACCCTACGCTAAACCCTTCTCCCTCTTTATCTATATCGCAAATCATAGATACACCCAGAGTATTTGTCTGGGACGGGATTATTACTACTTTAAAGCCCGATGCTTTTTCAAACAATGCGGCAAGTTTTGCAATGTTTTCGGCTCTTGGGTGTGAGTAGAGGTCTTGGCCTAGGATTAGGGTTGCCTTGTCTTTTTTGAGGGTAGTCATCTTCTCTTTGTCTTCAAGGGCAAGACCGATTTCGGTAAATAGCTTGGACGACAACACCTCTACCTCTTTGGATACCGATTTCTCTATCTCTTTTTCAACCTCTTTTTCTATCTCCGATTCCGTACCGTCTTCTGCCGTTACTTTTTCTTTGACTATCTCTTTTATCTTCTCTTTTACTTTTTCAGTGACGGTTTTTACGTATGTAGTCTCATAAGTTTTTAGCTTTTGAACTATCTCGGACGGCAGTTTATCTTTGTCTGCAAAGGCATCCATTAGAGCCAAAATTGTTTTTTCTTCGCTGAGCGGTTTGTAATTTAGCTGGAGCATATTTTTTGACAAACCGGATATGACCGTATCATTGATAGGGTGCATATAGACGGCGGCACCTTTATTCATCGTCACGGCATTATTTACAGCGAATCTCAACACCGGATTGTCGTTTTTAATCATTGTCCCGACTGTTACGACAAAATTTGACCCGTGCGTCTCTTTTAGACTACCGCTATACAAACTTTTTCCACTAATAGATGAGTATGCCTCTATGAATTTTTTGTATTCGTAAGCGTCTTTATTGACTAGCCTTATCCCTGTTTTCTCTTTTATTTTTTGGAGTATCAAGGCCTCTTCGTTTGTTATAAAAGAGTTAAATTTGATATAGCTTGCAGATTTTAGAGCGGTTATTGCTTTTTCAAATGCTTTTTGATCTTTTGAAGCGGTATTGTCGTAGTCAAAACCGAATCTTCCGGCATTACAGAGTGAGCTAAACTCAAAATCGTTTGTAACTCTGTATATTTTCTCCCCGATCGCCTCGGTTTTAGTGTGCTTAAACTCATAATAAAGCCCGCATGCCGATGAGCAATGAGCGCATGCAGACGGAACCCTTTTTAGCTCCCAAGCGTTTGAAGCATATTTGAATCCTGTGGATACAAGTGCTCCGACCGGACAAACCGCTATACACTCTCCGCACAGCGTACAATCCAGAGTCTCGGAGTTTTTAGGCCCTATCTGCGATTTGTATCCGCCGACTTTTATCTCTATAGCATCATCGCCTATTATCTCATTACATGTGTGTACGCATTTTTCGCACAAAATACAAAGCGACGGGTCATACTGGATAACACCCCAGTTTTTTATCTCTCTATTTTGCTCTTTGGCCATAAACTTTTGAGCGGTTACCCCAAACTCCAATGTTTTGTTTTGGAGTTCACATTCGCCCGACTTATCGCATACGCCGCACTCAAGCGGGTGATTTACGCAGTAGAGTTGCATAATTTTTTTGCGCTCTTCGGCCAACCTCTGCGAATTTGTATTTACAACCAATCCGTCAACTACTTTTGTCTGGCATCCAAGCAAAAGACCGTCGTGGTTTTCCGCCTCAATTACACACAACCTGCAAGAGGCGATAGGCTCGCATTTTGATAGATAACAAAGAGTCGGAATATAAATGCCGTTTTTTCTAGCTACTTTTAGTATCGTATCGTTTTTCTCGGCCTCGCAAACAACGCCGTCAATCGTAATTTTTATCTGACCCATTTTACACCGCCGCCATAGCTATATAGTAACATCTCATGCACCGATTAGCTTCGTCTATCGCCTGCTCCATCGTAAAACCGTAATTAACCTCAAGATTATTAGTTTTTCTCTCCAAAACACCCAGTTTTTCACTATGCTCTCTGGCTAGCCCCTTGATCCAGCCGCCTACTCTCTCTTTTTTATCGTAGACTTTTAGAGCCTTGAGGTGATCTTCCATAATCTCGTCGTCACTTCTATATACTTTACCCTCAAAAATATATCTGGACATTACGCTTGCCGCCCTTTTTGCTTGCCCTACCGCATTCACGATAGTCATTGGACCGTATTCACAGTCTCCGGCGGCAAATATTTTCTCTTTGTTTGTTTGATAGGTTTTACCGTCTGTCAATATCGTATTCCAGCTCGTTTTTGCTATCTCCCACTCCGGCGGCAGCAAAGACAAATCAGCATCCTGACTGACCGCAGGAACTAAGATGTCGCATTCCATCTCAAAGCTTTTTCCCTCTGCTTTTAGTAGTTGAGGCTTTCCTCCGGCAGGATCAGGGGTGAGTTCGTACATATCGATGATTAATTTTTTTATCTTCCCGTCTTCGGAGATTATCTCGTCGATTGCACTATAAAATATAAACTCTACGCCCTCTTCGACAGCTTCATGGTACTCCTCGTATGAGGTGTTATTGATGATTGTTTTTTCGTCTCTTCTATAGAGCATTACGACTTTTTTTGCATTTGCTCTGATTGAACAACGGACAACATCCATCGAGGTAAAACCACCCCCTACGCATACGACCGTTTTACCGGTCAGATCTACCGGAGCCCCTATTCCGTATTTCTCAAATAGGTTTATCTCGTCAAGAAAAGGTATAGCAGGCCAGTACCCCTCATCTTTCGGATTTTCGTTTTTGGCTCTGATTTTTTTTGAAAGTCTCGCACCCGTAGCTACCAAAACCGCATCATAGGAGCTCTCAAACTCCCTCATCATGTCGGCAGTTACTCTGGTATCCGTAATAAAATTTACACCGACACTTTTTGCCAACTCTATGTCTTTATTATATTTTCCGATAGGCATCCTGTATTCCGGAACCCCGACGGCAACCTCGCCGCCCAAAACCGGAAGCTCCTCGTATACATCGCAATGTATCCCGTCAACCGCCAGATAATATGCCCCTGTAAGTCCGGCTGGACCCGCACCTATTACAGCGACTTTTTTGTCCGTTTTTGGCTTAGGGGTTACCGGATGAAACCAGCCTAAGTCCCTATCTGTCTCATAGTCCGCACCTATCCTTTTTAGCTCCATAATCGCTATAGGCTCATCCAGATTTGTCCTTCTGCACGCATTTTCGCACGGGTGCGGGCAAACTCTGCCGCATGTATGCGCTAACGGCATAGTCTGCCTTGTCGCTTTTAGACTGTCGTCAAACCTTAAATCTCTTACCCCTTCGATGTATGCCGGAATATCGACGTGAGCCGGACAGGCATCCATACAGGGTGCGGTTATTTTGGAGATATACGTTATATCGTCGTTTGTGAAGTACCTTGACGGCTTTTGCCCTTCAATCAAAGCGGTAAACTCACCCTCAAAATGCTCCAAAAGAGTCAAAATAGGATTTGGAACAGTTTTGCCGATCTCGCATTTTGAGGTCTCTTTCATTGAAGCGCAAATCTCTTTTAGGTGCAAAAGATCCGACGCTCTCCCCTCGCCCTTGGCAATTTTGTACAAAATATCGTACACGATTCTGCCGCCCCATCTGCCGGGCGCACATCTGCCGCACGCCTCGGAGTACTCTTGATAGGTTTTGGCATACTCCATCGCAAGTTTTACGACATCTACGCTTTCATCAAAAATAGCAACCCCGTTCCACCCTATAAAGGCCTTGCTTTTTGTGTCGGTATCGTATTCAAACGGAAAATGAAACTTGCTTTTTATAAGTTCTTCCGCCGATTTTTCTCTGTTATCGATGAGTTCGTCTTGCCAAAGGCTAAAAAGGATATTTGCCATGTTACTTCTTTACTACTATTGTCCAGTCAACTTCATTGTATTTTAGGCTGTTCATCAGCGTCCAACCGTTCTCTTTTACTACGTCCGCACTTTTTTGCACCGAACTAAAATCGCCAACTTCAAACAAAAAGATTGCAACTTCCTCTTTTGCTATCTCTTTGCCCATTAGCTCCGTCATACGTCCGTAAAAATCACTCTTTAGGTGTCTAAGATCGAATCTTTTCATATTTTCATATCTCCTTTTGCGGTCGGCAAAGCCACAGCAAAATTACTCTCACTAAAGCTTGCTCTATCGAGCAGAGATGAATTCTTCATCATCTATCTACCTCACCGAATACAGTGTTTGAGCTACCTATCATCGTTACGACGTCGGCTAGCTGAACGCCAGGGAGCCACGCCTGCAATATTCCGGTATGCCAGAAGCTAGGGGCTCTGATTTTTAGTCTGTACGGATACGGCTCACCGTTTGAATAGATGTAGTACCCAAGCTCCCCTTTTGGAGACTCGGTCGCCACATATACCTCTCCGACAGGCGGTCTCATCCCTTGAGTTACAAGGACAAAATGCTGCATAAGCGAGTAGTTTTGGGTCATTATCTGCTCTTTTGGAGCCGATACGTAGTTTGGCGCATCAGCCATTATCTGCGAGTCGGTATCCTTGTAGAGCTTTAGGCACTGGTCGATTATTTTGACCGACTCTCTCATCTCTAGCATATAGCATCGGTATCTACCGAAACTATCGTTTGTCTCGGCTACAGGAACATCGAAATCAAGTTCGTCGTAAATCTCGTACGGCTCCTCTTTTCTGATATCCCACTTGATGCCGCTCCCCCTTAGCATAACACCGGAGCAACCCCAGTCTACCGCCATCTCCGGAGACAAAATACCGACATCCTCCAGCCTCATTCTCCAGATTCTATTTGAATCCAGCAACCCTTCGTATATTTGGATATTCTCTTCCAAGGAGTCTATGAATTTTTTGAGATTTACCATCCACTCATCAGTTACGTCTAGCGGAACACCGCCGATTCTGATAGATGAGTGAGTAAGTCTCGCCCCGCAATAATCTTCGATAAGATCCATCGCATGCTCTCTTTCTCTAAATGCATACAAAAAGACACTCATTGCACCGATATCAAGGGCATGCGTAGCGATAAAGAATAGATGCGAACAAAGCCTGTTAATCTCTAACAGCATTGTCCTGATTACTTTCGCCCTTCTCGGAACTTCAAGCCCTACCAGTTTTTCAACCGCAAGGGCAAAGCCATAGTTGTTTGAACTGGCGGCAATATAGTCCATCCTATCGGTTGTCGGCAAAAATTCGTTATAAATCATATTTTCAGCCATCTTCTCCATCCCTCTATGGAGAAAGCCGATGTTTGGATATGCCTTTACGACCTCTTCGCCGCTAAGTTCCAATACAAGATTCAAAAGACCGTGCGCCGACGGGTGGTTTGGACCGAAGTTGACAACCATTTTGTTGTCTTCTCTGTCAAACGTAATGTTCTCAAAATAGGGCGCTAATTTATTCGGTTGTTGCATTTTTCGCCCTCCTATCTTTCTCTGTCTGCAAGTGTAGACTTGCTAGGATCAAATTTTTCTATAAGTAGCGGTCTATCGCCCTCTTGGTATGCTATCTCCGTGGCACTCTCTTTATACTCTTCGCCGTATCCGACCTCTTTGCCGAGCCTTGCAAATCTCTCGGTATCATATCTGTCGATAAACGCCGCATCTCTAAGTTCTGCTCCGATAATCTCCCTAGCCTCTTTGCCGTATATCTTATCGACCTCATACCAACTTGCAAACTCATCCCCCTGAAGCGGATAGGTTTTTCTAAGCGGGTGGCCGACCCAATCGTCTGGGAGCATAATTCTTTTTAACATCGGATGATTATTTACTCTGATGCCGAACATATCGTACATCTCTCTCTCGGCCCAGTTGGCAGACGAGTACAAAGAGCTAACAGATTCAACATTTTCGCCGTCTTTAATAAAGCATTTTACCCTTGCTCTTTTCCGTTTACCCATCGAAAGAAGCTGATAAAAAACTTCAAATCCGCCACGCTCGGCAACAAAATCTACGGCACTCATTTCGCTTAGCTGGTTATAATTTAGCTTCTCTTTAAAAAACTTAACTACATCAAAGCTAACGGTAGAGTCTACGATAACAACTAGTTGACCCTTTTGGATGTATGCCTCTTTTAACTCAAATACAGCGCTTATAGCCTCAACGTCTTTGGCAAAAACTTCGTCACCCTCTACGCTCTCTTTTGGCAGTACGTCGGCAACTCTAAATCTATCCGTGTAATAAGATTGTTTTTGGACATTATCTTTTGGCGTATATTTTCTCATTACACAAACCTTTTTTGGATTTGCGCACGTGAGGCTTTGTTTTTTCTAACATGTTGCTGTAGCATCATCACCGCATACTGAAGCGTCTCAGGCCTAGGTGCACATCCGGGAAGATAAATATCAACCGGAATGATTCTATCGACACCTTGAACGGTGCTATAGGTGTTAAACATCCCGCCGGTATTTGCACAAGAACCCATAGATATAACCCATCTAGGCTCTGCCATTTGGTCGTATAGCCTCCTAATAAACGGGGCGTATTTTTTTGTTACCGTTCCGGCCACCACCATCACATCGGATTGTCTAGGAGAGGCTCTAAAAATCGTGCCGAATCTGTCAAAGTCATACCTGCCTGCACCTGATGCCATCATCTCAATAGCGCAACACGCCAGACCGAATGTAAAAGCCCAAAGGCTGTTTGAGCGCCCCCAGTTAACAAGCTTGTCGACAGTAGTCAAGGCTACCGGAAGACCGCCGTTTGCGGCGTAGTTTACTTTATGCTGTGCCATTGCAGCGCTCCTTTTTTCCAAGCGTATACGAATCCGATTGTCAAAAGAGCCAAAAATATGACCATCTCAACCATACCGAACCATCCAAGGGCTTTAAAATCGAGCGCCCACGGGAACATAAAAATAATCTCGATATCGAACAAAATAAAAAGAAGACCGAATAGGTAAAACTGAGCCGAAATCTTGTTTGGCTGAAGGTTAGCCTCCGGACCGCACTCGTAAATCGATAGTTTTAGCTTTTCGGTGTCTTTTCTTGCCATTAGCCTACTTACAAATCTAGCCAAGTTGGTAGTCGCAAAAAAAGCGGCGAACGTAAAAACGGTCAATACGAATGCGCCGAAGTACGGATGCGCAAAATCGGAATGAGTCATTGCCAAGCCTTTTTTTGGTTTTTTTCTCTGCCGCCACAAAACCTTCCCGCACTCATAAACGAAAAGACCGAACGGACAAATTTCAAGCGGCCGTTAATATACCGACAAAATAATTAAAATTACTTTACCTAAAACGGGGTATTAGTAACTTAAAGTTACAGTTTTTTTTGAGGAAGATAAGTTTATATGTAGAGAATAGTAACATAAAATTTGGGTGAGGTTTTGCCTTTAGGACAAAAACCCCATCGATTTTTCATTGTCGAAACTGCTTGATATCTCTTTTTTAATCTCTGTTACAAAATCATCCATAGAAAATATCGGCTGCTCTTTGGCGGCGACATTCATCGCCGCATTTTTGACGACAAGGGCGATTTGTCCGCCAGTTAGCTGATGCGAGGCCAATTTTTCCATATTGAAACCATCGCCAAACGGAGCATTTTTCGGAAGGCTTTTTTGCCATATCGAAATCCGCTGTTCAAAATCGGGCTTATCAAATTTTATTTTGTAGTTAAACCGTCTGGAGAATGCCTGATCAATATTTTCAAGGAGGTTTGTAGTGGCAATAATCACCCCGTCGAATCTCTCTATCTGCTCCAAAAATATGTTTTGCATCTGATTATGCATTTTGTCTGCGCTAGAAAAAGCAGATTGGCTTCTGGAGGATAAAAACTGGTCGGCCTCATTTAAAAGGAGTACAGGCTCGGTTTTGGATTTATCCCTCAAATCTTTATAGGTATCAAAAATCTTTCGTACATTTTTTTCGCTCTCACCTATATACATTGATAATATTTTGCTACAGTCAAAACTGAGAACCTGCTTTTTTAGGGACTTTGCGAGACTCAATGCCGTCATAGTCTTTCCGGTTCCAGGGGGGCCGTGAAAAATGATTCTGGCCTCTACTCCTGCCTTCTTATCCTTTATGCCCCACTCTTTGAGTAGATTTGAAACATTTTTGTCAAGCTGCCTTAGTACCGTGTCCAGCATCTCTCTGGTTTTCGGGTTCAATACCACATCGTCAAGGGAGCTTTTTGGCTCAATCAATTCAAAAAGCTCTTGGTCTTTCATCAAAGACTCCAGCTTGATTTTTACCTTTCTCTTTTTTTTCTGTGGATACACAATGTGCTTTAACACCTCTTCGGTTATATAAAAAGATCGGCTAATCCCTCCAAAGGGGGTTAAAACCTCTTCGTAATCTATAATCTCGTGTTGTATCAGTTTCGCACCGTCCTCCAAAAGCGAACGATTTTTTATCCTCTCGTAATCATCGGAACTAACAAGCTCAATCAGAGTATTCATCTCTCTCAGGTTATCCCCCTCGCCGGAATACTCCTCTTTCAAAAGAGCTAAAAAAATTATCCTCTCCTTATCCCCAAGATGCTTCTCTTTAAAAAAATGCTCCAACTCTAAATGGACTTTTGTCTGTTTGATTTTTTCGGCTATTCTGGTTTCAAGGTCTGATAGTTTCGTCTGAAGCCTAGTGATATTCGGCGAACCGCTCGAATAACTATGCCTGATAGCGGCAATCTTGTGATACAAATCAACCCTAAAAAACTGCTCTTGCAAATACTCCAGATGATCAGTGTACGGTTTTATGTCCGGTAAACCCATCTCAAAACTCCCCTCTTCAAGGAGTTTCAAAAAAGAGGGGCTAAGCGATACGGAGGAGTTTAGCAGCTCCAAAAGCGATGTATCGCTAATTTTTTGCGCCCCAAAGTTGTCGTTGTTTACCACCCAGCCTAGCTCAATCAGATTCTTTACGATTCCGAGCTTTGAGATATGTTTGTAGTTTTTGGAGCCGAACATCTCGCTTAGCGCTTCGGAGCAGACTATACTCTCCTGCCCTTTTATATATTTCTGGGTCATAACTTTTAAAAGCGAAGTTGACTCGATATCGCACTTTAGTTGCGAATATACAAATGTCTCTTCTATTTTCTCATTCTCAATAAAATCTATCAGATATCTCAATACAATCCCTCTTTTTGCCAACTTTTATTACGATTAGAGATTTCATATAGAATTCTCAAATTTTGAGCAAAGCCCAAAATTAGGTCTTCGGCAGACAGCCCACGCCGCTAGCGGCTTTTTGACCTCTCTTTATTTTAGAGGTTTCAATTTTACAAATAAAATTCTTTTGGAGAGAAGTTGAATGGTTTTTTCATATTGCGAACAAAGCGGTGAGCCGCTAATAGAGTTGGAGGGGGAGAATTTTAGGCATATCGTATCGGCGAGACGGAGTAAGGTTGGGGAAGAAATACGGTTTAGAAACCTTAGAGACGGATTTGAATACACTTACGAAATCTCGGCAATCGGCAAAAAAAGTGCCACTGCAACACTGCTAGATAAAAAATATATTGAGACGAAAGATTTCAGCGGGGCAAAAATCGGATGGTGCATCGTAGATCCAAAAACAATCGAAAAAATACTCCCACACTTGAACGAACTGGGTGTAAAAGAGCTTTATTTCATATACTCTGCCAGAAGCCAAAAAAATTTCAAGCCAGACTTTGAGAGGATGGAAAAAATCCTCATAAACTCATGTTGCCAATGCGGGCGAAACGATTTGATAAAGATGAAAGTTTTTGGAAGTCTCAAAGAGTTTATGGACGAGACGGATGATTTTTCCGTTTTTGATTTCGGGGGCGAAGCTCTGGCGGCAGAAGATAAAAATAAACTATTTTTAATTGGCCCTGAAGGGGGTTTTGGCAACGAGGAGAGAGAACTTTTTGGGCAGAAATCAAAAAAAATACTCTCGTTTAGCACCAAAAATATCCTAAAAAGCGAAACGGCAGTTTTGGCGGCCGCAACATTTTGTATTCTTCAATAGTAGCCGCTGCCGATTCATCACTATTGCAAAAATGCGCAAAGCTTAATTTAAAAAAATATTAGATAAAATTCGACCCTTAATTTTAATCTAGTAAAAACAAGAAGCTTTAATAAAGAGGAAAAAATGAGAAAAGATATTCATCCAAATTACGTTGAGTGTTCGGTAAGCTGTGTTTGTGGAAACAAATTTACTTCTAAATCCCTACAACCTGAAATGAGAGTAGACATCTGCTCAAAATGCCATCCGTTTTTTACGGGCGAAGAAAAACTGGTAGATGCTGCCGGTAAAGTTGAGAAGTTCAAGAAAAAATACAATATGAACTAATCCTTGCCTCTTACTTTTGTCCCGACCCCTCTTGGAAACCTAGAAGATATAACCTTTCGGGCGGTCGCGGCGCTCAAATCTGCTACCGTCGTATTTTGCGAAGATACGAGGGTGGCAAAAAAACTACTTGATTTACTATCTCAAAAATACAACTTTGAAACAGAAAAAAAACGTTTTATATCTCTCCACTCCCATAACGAGCAAGAGGTTTTAAAAACTATAGATATATCCGTTTTTGCTTCAGAGTGCATATATCTCAGCGATGCGGGGATGCCGTGTATCAGCGATCCCGGTGCATATCTGGCCAAATACCTGCAAGAAAATAATATACCGTACGATGTTCTGCCGGGCCCTAGCGCCGCTGTGGCTCTGTATGCCGCAAGCGGCTTTTTGGATTCTAGGTTTTTATTTTACGGGTTTTTGCCGCACAAGAAAAATAACAGATCTGAAGAGCTAAACAAACTTTTATCGTCGGAATATCCGGTAATTTTTTATGAAGCACCGCATAGGATAGAGGAGTTTTTTAGGGAGTTGTCAGATATGGCACCGGATGCCGAAGTATTTGCGGCAAAAGAGATGACAAAACTCCACCAAAAATATTTTAGAGGATCCTCAAAATCTGTTTTTGAGCAAATCCAAAACTCATCAAAAAAAGGGGAGTGGGCAGTTGCGGTCAAGTTCTTGGGGCAAAAAAACGACAAAATAACCCTCGGAATAGATGAGATAAAAGCCCTCGACTTGCCCAAAAAACAAGCCGCAAAGCTGATTGCAAAAATAACCGGAGAAAATCCGAAAGAGCTTTACGAGAAAATGGTAACGGAGCGCTAAAAATGGATATTTTCCGCCTCTTTTTTTAAACTTTAGCGCCCCCTTTATCTATTTAGAGAATTTCTGTTAAAATTTTTTTATGTTCATATACGGTAAACAAATTTTTTGGCATCTGGTTCAAAATCACCCTTCGATTATAGAAGAGGTCTATCTTGCAAAAGAGATAGATAAAAAAGAGTTTTCAAAAGTAGTCTCCTTAGGGAAAAAAATAGTCAAGCTTGACCCCAAAAAAGCACAGGCAATGGCAAAAGGGGGAGCCCACCAAGGGTTTTTGGCAAAAGTGTCGGATATTGCCCTAAAGCAACTATCAGAGCTCAAAAAACATGACTTTTTGCTAATACTATCAGGCGTAACAGACATGGGAAATATCGGTTCTATAGTCAGAACCGCAAGAGCTTTGGGCGTTGACGGAATAGTTATTTGTCAGATCAAAGACGTAAATCTGGATGGGGCTGCAAAAGCGAGCAGCGGAGCACTATTTGATATCCCTATTTGTATCGCCCAAAACACGCTTGATGTCGTAAACGAACTTAAACAAGTTGGATTTGAGATCATTTCGGCGACAATGGACGGAGAGGATGCATCATCCTATCCATTCAAACAAAAAAAGGCGCTCATCATGGGTTCGGAAGGGGAAGGTGTCTCCAAAAAAGTTATCGAAAAATCAGATAGAACGATCGGAATAACTATGAGAAACGGTTTTGATTCACTAAATGTCGCTATTGCGGCGGCAATCTTAATAGATAGGATTAACAGGTAATGAAAAAAGGGTTGGAAGAGCTTAAAAACATTGATCCCCAAGTTATCGCCGCAAGAGTCCACATCGTCCAGACAACGATAGAGGATATGTTAAACAAACGTTTTGAAAAAATCAATCCGGTAAAAGCAAAAGGGCTTGTTAAAATCTTAGAGCAAGAGTTTGACCTTGATCTATCCGATTGGCTAACAGAGTTTGAGGCTTTTAGGGAGCAAAAAGAGCCTGTAGTGGCTACTATGGATAAACTCCATATGGAGTCTGCCAAAGAGGAGACAAAAAGGGTTCCCAAAACAGCTATAGCCGTTTTGGTGGCGATTGCCCTCGGGGCTACGATATTTTTTTCTTACAGCGGCGGCAATAAAACGGTAGAACCGAATACGACGGCAACGGTCGAAAATAACGCCGGAATACTAAATACAATAACCGTTCCGTCAGAAAACAACCAAACGATCGAGGCAAACAAAACAAACGAAAATAACGCCTCTTTGGATATTAACGCTACGGCAAAACCGCAAGTATCGGAACAAAAACCGATACAAAACGGTGCGCACACCCTCTATGCGGAACCCTCATCCAAGGTATGGATGGGGATAAAATATCTGGATACAGAAAAAGATAGATGGTTTGAGGATACGATAAAAGGACGATACGATTTTAACGCCAGCAGAGAGCAACTAATCACCTTTGGGCATGCCATGGTAAAACTCGTTGCCGATTCAAATGCCACAACTCCGGTTGACGGTGGAAAAATCAGGTATCACTACAAAGACGGCGTAATCAAAAAGATTACGGTTGAAGAGTACGATAAGCTATCGGAAAAGAAAAAACACTAAAAAACTAAAAATTTTCAAGAGGACAGAGAAGTGTTTGACGAAATTGAATTTAATAAAATAAAAAGGCTTCCCCCTTACGTCTTTGCGGCGGTAAACGAACTAAAGATGCAACAAAGATACGCAGGAGAGGACGTAATAGACTTTAGCATGGGAAATCCGGACGGAGATACCCCGGAGCATATCGTTGAAAAAGCGGTAGAGGTTCTAAAAAGATCAAAAGTACACAGATACTCTGCCTCCAAAGGTATTTATAAACTAAGAGAGGCTATCTGCAAATGGTACGATAGAAAATACGGGGTAATTTTGGATCCGGAGAGCGAAGCCATAGCAACTATAGGCTCCAAAGAGGGATATGTTCATCTTGTATTTGCAATAACCGATCCGGGCGACCTTGCCATTGTCCCAGATCCCAGCTATCCGATACACACATACGGGATAGTCCTTTGCGGCGGAAATGTAAACAGGGTTCCGCTAAGTCCGGAGGACGGTGATTTTTTTGGAAAACTGGAAAAAGCAATTAAAGAGTCTACCCCTAGACCGAAATACGTTGTCGTTAACTTCCCAAACAATCCGACGACGGCTTGCGTAGAGCTTGATTTTTACGAAAAACTTGTCGCTCTCGCCAAACGAGAGAGATTTTATATCATCTCCGATATAGCATATGCGGATATATCTTTTGGGGATTACAAAACTCCGTCCATAATGCAAATTCCAGGGGCAAAAGATGTTGCGGTTGAGACGTTTACCCTTTCAAAAAGCTACAACATGGCAGGCTGGAGGGTCGGCTTTGTCGTAGGAAACAAAAAACTTGTGGGCGCATTGGCAAAAATCAAAAGCTACTTTGACTACGGTATGCACACATCTCTACAGGTTGGAGCTATCGAAGCTCTAAACAACGGTGCCGAAGATGTCGAAAAAATCAGACAGATGTATGAAAAAAGGATGCATATCCTGTGCGACAGCTTTAATGAGGCGGGTTGGAAAATAGACAAACCGAAAGCGTCGATGTTTGCATGGGCAAAAATACCGGAACATCTACGACATTTGGGGAGTTTGGAGTTTTCAAAAAAGCTCCTTTTGGAGGCAAACGTAGCGGTAAGCCCCGGTATCGGTTTCGGCCCTTACGGTGATGACTACGTTAGGATTGCGTTTATAGAGAACGAAAAACGGACAAGACAAGCGGCAAAAAATATAAAAGAGTTTTTGAAAAATGGGTGATGTGCTAAAAATAGGGGTTTTGGGGTTAGGTACCGTAGGCGGTTCGGTTGTTAGGATACTAAAAGAGAACGAGGGGATAATAACCGCCAGAGCCGGAAAAAAAATAGAAGTAATTAGCGGCGCAACCAGAGAACCGGAGAAGGCTGCAGATCTAGGGATCAAGGTAACGACGGACGTAAGCGACGTTTTAAACGATCCATCCGTGGATGTCGTAGTAGAACTGATGGGCGGGGTTGATTTTCCGTATTCCGTCGTCAAACAGGCACTCCAAAGCGGAAAATCGGTCGTTACGGCAAACAAAGCGATGCTTGCCTACCATCGAAGCGAACTTGAATCTTTGGCAAAAAATCTCCATTTCGGATATGAGGCTAGCGTAGCGGGCGGGATTCCGGTCATATATGCCCTAAGAGACGGTCTTCCGGCAAACCATATCCTCTCTATCAAAGGGATAGTAAACGGAACATGCAACTACATTCTAACCAGAATGATGAGAGAGGGGAGCGATTTTGCCGATGTCCTAAAAGATGCCCAAAAGCTAGGCTATGCCGAAGCCGATCCGGCACTAGACGTAGGCGGCGGAGATGCGGCGCACAAGCTTGTCATTTTGGCCTCTATCGCCTATGGAATAGATGCCAAACCTGAAGATATACTAATTGAAGGGATTACCGAAATTGCGAAAGAAGATATAGAGTTTGCAAAAGATTTCGGATACGTCATCAAGCTTCTGGCAATAGCAAAAAAAAGAGGGGAAGAGGTAGAACTAAGAGTTCATCCTACCCTAATAAGCGAAGAGCATATATTGGCAGATGTTGACGGCGTTATGAATGCCGTAGCAATCACCGGAGACAAAGTGGGTGAAACTATGTTTTACGGTGCCGGAGCGGGAGGAGACGCTACCGCAAGCGCCGTTATAGCAAACCTGATAGAGATAGCAAGATCCGAGAGCGCCGCTGCCATGATGGGCTTTAACAAGCCTTTAGAGAGCGGGCTAACACTCGCCAGCAAAGGGGATATTTACGGCAAATACTATATTCGGATAGAAGCCGCCGATGTCGTCGGTGTTTTAGGTCAAATATCAAACGTTTTGGCCTCTCACGGCATATCGGTAGAGAACTTCAAACAAAAAAACAAAGGGGACTCTGCCAATCTCTTATTTAGCACACACGAGGCAAAAGAGGAGGGAATCCAAAAAGCGTTATCCGATGTGGCCGCACTACCGTGCGTATCCAAAAAGCCGGTTATGATAAGGATAGAGGGGTAACCCTTTGACCGTTGTTATCACAGGGGCTTCCAGCGGTATAGGGCTGGAACTCTCAAAAAGATATGCCGCAAAAGCCTCCAAACTGTACTTGATAGCAAGGAGGGAGGTGGCACTAAGAGAGTTGGCACAATCCTTATCAACACGCTACCCGCTCCTATCTGTTGAGATTTTCCCGACCGATGTTACCGATTTTAAAAAACTTATCGAAACATCGGAGCAAATCTGCCGCTCCTCAGAAAAAATAGATATTTTGATTGCAAATGCCGGAATATCTAGTGAGCACAAATCCGATATTTATATTTTTGACGATTTTAAAAAAATAGTTGAGACAAACTTTTTATCGGTTGCCGCTATATGCGAGATTTTTGCCAAAAAGATGAAAGCTCAACAAAGCGGCAAAATTGTCATAATCTCATCCCTTGCCTCCCTTGTCGCTTTTCCGACAACCGCCGCATATAGCGCCTCAAAAAGGGCGTTAAATTCATTTGCCGACTCAATGAGGCTGCTACTAAAAAACGACGGCATATCGGTAATAAATATACAACCTGGGTTTATAAAGACACCGCTAACCGACAAAAACGATTTTAAAATGCCTTTTTTGATGGAGCTCGAGTATGCCGCCTCCAAAATTGAACGGGCGATCGAAACAAATAGGGCCGAATATGCCTTTCCGTTTTTGTTTGCTTCATTCGCAAAAATACTCTCAAAAATCCCCCGCCGCCTTAGAGAAAAAATCATATCTGTTGCTAATTATGAAAAACACCGTCCAAAAAGGGGCTGAAGCAGAGAGCCTCGCCGTTTCATATTTAAAAAGGATCGGATATCAGATTGTAGAGACAAACGTAAGGGAGAGGTTTAGCGAAATAGATATCGTCTGCCTACGAGACGGTGTTTACCGTTTTGTGGAGGTAAAATCCGGAGATGGATTTGAACCCTCATACAACTACACCCCTGCAAAACAAAAAAAACTCCTCAAAGGGGTAAACCTCTATCTTTTAAAACACAAAATCACGTCTCCGTTTTGTCTGGATTTATTAGTTATCAGAAGCGGGGAGTTTGAGCTTTATGAAAATGTCACTTTTTGACCTTCAAGCCTCGCATAACGAAAATAAGCAGAAAAAAATCTACAAAAGTTTTTTTGAAAATACCGATACCGAATATGGAGCCGTCGGCTGGCTAAGCCACAAAAGACAGGAGATTAGATTTTCAAAGCTAATCGAAGGAACTGAGCTATCAAACAAAAAAATATTGGATTTCGGATGCGGAACGGGGGCATTTTACCGATTTTTAAAATCTGAAAATATCGAATGCGACTACACCGGAATCGATATCTTAGGTGATTACGTTGCAAAAGCCAAACACCTCCACAAAGGGGCAAGATTCAAAAATATCTCTATAAGAGACGAATCGGAGATATATGATTACGTTTTCGCCAGTGGGGTTTTTGCCTTTAGCAGTCCAAACGTTTTTTTCGGATACCTTGAAAAAGCGGTATCCATCTCAAAACACGGCTTTATTTTTAATCTCATCCTAAACGCAAAGTATGACGGATATCTAAAGCTCTCAAAAAGCGCCCTCCTCTCACACCTAAATTCAAAATACAAATACAAGACAATCAGCGGCTATCTGGACTCTGACATCACCGTAAGCATTGTTAAAGATTAGGGGTCGTATAATGAAAAGACAAGAGCAA
>ERZ650312.109-NODE-109-length-39342-cov-8.124545_pt1 | contig 39342 bp, 27 predicted proteins | sample MGYA00376248_ERZ650312 | MGnify/ENA primary metagenome ERZ650312 (study PRJEB26733, sample SAMN07839316) | wastewater metagenome | biome: urban; feature: wastewater treatment plant; material: waste water | place: USA: North Carolina | collected 2016-07-28 ... | reverse complement strand
GGATGATGCTGCCGAACTGCTTTTATTTTGTAAGGTTATTTTTTAGAATGGGTATAATAACCCACTTGTGCTGTGCCGTTTCAGACGGCCTCTCCCGTAAAACAACCCACAAAACAACACCCACACATCATGCCCCATATCCGCCTGACCGTGCTCGGCTGCGGCAGCTCCTCCGGCACCCCCGCCATCGGCTGCACCTGCCCCGTGTGCACCAGCCCCCACCCGAAAAACCGCCGCAGCCGTTGCAGCGCCTGGCTCGATATCGGCGGCCAAGGCTGGCAAATCGACACCGGCCCCGATTTCCGCAGCCAAGCCCTGCGCGAGCAGCTGCCGCGCATCGACGGCGTGCTCTACACCCACCCGCACGCCGACCACCTCAACGGCATCGATGATTTGCGCGGCTTTTGCTACAAGCAGCAAGGCAGCATACCGATTTACGGCAGCGCCGCCACCCTGGCCAACATTAGCGAGCGCTTCGACTACGCCTTTTTCCCGCCCGGCAGCCACTGGAACCGCCCCGTGCTCGAAGCGCGCCCGCTCACCGACGGCCTCACGCTCAACGGCGCGCCGCTGCAACACTTCCAAATGCCGCACGGCCATTGGCACACCACCGCCTACCGCATCGCAAACATCGCCTGGCTCACCGACATCAACCACATCAGCAGCGCCCAAATTGCCGCCCTGCAAGGCCTGGATCATTTGTTTATCGACTGCTTAAGCCCGCGCCCCTACCCCAGCCACTTAAGCTTCGATCAAGCCTGCGATTATGCCGAGCAAATCGGCGCCCGCCACACCTGGCTGATTCACATGACCCACGCGCTGGGCTACGAAGAATTGCTCGCCGCCTGCCCGCCCGGCATCGCCCCCGCCTACGACGGCCTCACCGTTAATTCAAGCTATTAAACTGCGGAGGTACGATTAGCTTTGCCAAAGCAAAGCGTAATCGTACGCATGCCACACAAACAGCCGTCTGAAACTGAAACCCTTTTTCAGACGGCATCGTTTGGTTTACCCCATTTAAACCGCGTAGCAAGCCGTAGGTACGATTAGCCGCCCAAAGGCGGCGTAATCGTACGCATGCGATACACTCCGCGCCAGCTTTGAATAGGTTAAAAACAAACAGGCCGTCTGAAACCCTCTTTTCAGACGGCCTGTTTGCTTTCCAACGCCGGCTTAACCTTCCTGCCCACCACTGCTCCGCCTTTGCACAGCACGCGCGCGCCCAATCATACCCACATGGTATATCCATCCCGAAACTATGCCGATTGTCACTAAAATCCGCCCCTCAGCCCAAACCGCTGCTCTTCTTTACGCAATTTATTAAAATCTTAGCAAATCTTTCTTAACACATTGCCCATCCACCATGAATCCCAACTTTTTCCCACGCACTCCGCTGGCCGCTGCCATCTGCCTGCTCGCCTTCTCCACGCCCCTTTCCGCCGCCGATATTCCCGCTGCCGCCGAAGCTGAGGCCGGGCGTTTGCAGCAAGAGCAACTATTGCGCGAGCAGCAGCGGTGGCAGCATCTGCAAGAGCAAATGCGCCCCGCGCCCGAAGCCCGCTTGGGCGAGGCCGCCGCGCCTCTCGCTGCTTTTTCTTTGAGCCAGGCCGAGTCGCCCTGTTTTGCGGTGCAGGAAATCCGCCTGGTTGGCGAGGCGGCGGGCAAGTTTCAATTTGCGCTCAAGCAGGCATTGGCCGAATCGGGCTTTGCCCCCGGCATGTGTTTGGGTGCACAAGGCATCAACCACATCATGGCTTTAGCCCAAAACGCGCTGATTGCCAAAGGCTACACCACCACCCGTATTCTGGCTGCGCCGCAAAACCTCGCCGGCGGCGTGCTCACGCTCACGGTGATGCCCGGCCGCATCGGCAAAATCCGCATTGAAGCTGCCGATGATCCGACGCGCACCGCCGGGCGCATTGCTTCGTTTCAAAACGAATTTCCGCTTTCAGACGGCCAAATCCTCAATTTGCGCGCCCTCGAGCAAGGTTTGGAAAACCTCAAGCGCCTGCCCACGGCCGAAGCCGATATCCGCATCGAGCCGGGCGAAGCGCCGGGCACAAGCGATGTGGTGGTGCTGTGGCAGCAGCAGCTTCTGCCTTACCGCTTCTCTTTGGGCGCCGATGATGCGGGCAGCAAGGCCACCGGCAAATATCAGGGCAACCTCACCTTTGCCGCCGACAATCCTTTCGGCCTGAGCGATTTGTTTTATGTGTCCTACGGGCACGATTTGGGCCACAAAGCCAGCTACACCGACAGCGCAGGCCACACCACCGGCAGCGGCAGCCGCTCGCTGGCGCTGCATTATTCCGCGCCCTTCGGCAACTGGCTGTTGGCCTTCAACCACAACCGCTACCGCTACCATCAGGCCGTGGCCGGCGACAGTGAAAACTACGACTACAACGGTGAGAGTTTCAACACCGATATCGGCCTCTCCCGCCTGCTCTACCGCGACGAGCGCCGCAAAAGTCATGCCGCCCTCAAGCTGTGGAAGCGCGAATCCGACAGCTTTATCAACGATGCCGAAATCAGTGTGCAGCGCCGACAAACCGCCGGCTGGCAGCTGGGGCTTTCGCATAAAGAATATTTGGGCGCGGCCACATTAAACCTTGCCGCCGCCTACAAACGCGGCACCGGTGCCAACCAAAGCTTGGCCGCGCCCGAAGAAGCGCTGGGCGAAGGCTCTTCGCGCATGAAAATCTTCACCCTCGATGCCGATTTCAACCTGCCTTTCGCCCTCGGCAAACAGGTGCTCGCCTACGACACTTCCCTTCGCGCGCAATGGAGCCGCTCGGCGCTGGTGCCGCAAGACAAAATCGCCATCGGCGGCCGCTACACCGTGCGCGGCTTCGATGGCGAGCTCAACCTGGCTGCCGAGCGCGGCGGCTATTGGCGCAACGATTTGAGCTGGCATTACCACCCCGGCCACGCCGCCTATATCGGTGCCGACCTCGGCCATGTGGCCGGCCCCTCGGCCAAATACCTGAGCGGCCAAACGCTGGCCGGCGGCGTGGTCGGTTTCAAAGGCGGGTTTAAAGCCGGCGGCAGGCTTTATTACGATGTGTTTGCCGGCAAGCCCTTTAAAAAGCCCGCCGGCTTTCAGACGGCCAACACCGCATTGGGCTTCAGCCTGAATTATTCGTTTTAGGATTTGCCCCGCACAACGTGTAGGCCAAATTCTCGAATCCGACCCTTGTTCGCAGAACAAGCATGCCTGAAAAACAAACCTTGTGCCTGTTTGGCTGCTGCATCAACCAACATTATTGATATTGACCGGTAAAGCATCATGAACAAAACCCTCTATAAAGTGATCTTCAACAAAAAACGCGGCCAAATGGTGGCCGTGGCCGAACACACCGCCCGCGCAGGCAAATCCACGCAAGACAGCGCGCCCGGCGCCGCTTTGTCGGCAAGTGCCGGTGCGGCTTTGCGCCTGCCTGCCATCTGCTTCTCGCTGCTGCTCGCCTTCGGGCAGGCGTGGATTGTGCCCGCGCATGCTGCCGGTATTGCCGCCGACAAAGCCGCACCGGCCAATCAGCAGCCCACCATTCTGCAAACCGCCAACGGCCTGCCGCAAGTCAATATCCAAACGCCCACTTCCGCCGGCGTGTCGGTCAACCAATACCGCCAATTCGATGTAGACGGCAAAGGCGTGATTCTCAACAACAGCCGCAGCAACACCGCCACCCACACCGGCGGCTGGATACAGGGCAACCCGTGGCTTGCCGGCGGCGAAGCGCGGGTGATTGTGAACCAAATCAACAGCAGCAACCCCTCGCAGCTGGGCGGCTATATCGAAGTGGCCGGCCGGCGCGCCGAAGTGATTATGGCCAACCCCGCCGGCATTCAGGTAAACGGCGGCGGCTTTATCAATGCGGCCGGCATCACCCTCACCAGCGGCCGCCCCATCATCAACAACGGCCACCTCGAAGGCTTCCGCGTGCGCAGCGGCAGCGTGGACGTGAGCGGCAACGGTTTAGACACGTCCGGCGCCGACTACACCCGCATTCTCGCCCAAGCCGCAACGGTAAATGCCGGCATTTGGGCGCAGGATTTACAGATAAGCGCAGGCAGCAACGATATCGCCGCCAACGGCGCAACAACCGCCGTTTCAGACGGCCCGTCACTTGCTGCCGCCGTGGCCGTCGACACCGGCGCGCTAGGCGGCATGTATGCCGGCAAAATCAGCCTCATCAGCACCGAAAAAGGCGTGGGCATCCACAATGCCGGGCAACTCTTTGCCGCGGCCGGCGGCGTGAGCCTTGCTGCCGATGGCGAAATCGTCAACAGCGGCAGCATCGTGGCCGCCGATAAAAGCGGCAGCAGCAGCGCCGATAAAGCCGCCGTTGCCATTCAAGCGGCGCATTTCCACAACAGCGGCAGCCTTTCCGCCCAAGGAGCCGCCCGCATTCAGACGGCCTCGCTGAACAACAGCGGCCTGCTCGCTTCGGCCGCCGAATTAAACATCCGCAACCAAGCCGCTCTTGCAAACAGCGGCCGCATCAACGCCGCACGTTTGGATATGGAAACAGGCCGTCTGAACCACAGCGGCCACACCACCCAAACCGGCTCGCAAGATTTAGCCATTGAAGCCGCCAACCTGCACAACCGGGCCGGCGGCCTGATCGGCTACACCCCGATCGACAGCGGCAACAACGGCGCATCCGATCAGGGCAACAGCAGCCACCCAAGCGCCCCGCCCACCACCGCCACCGGCGGCGGCCGCACCGAAAGCGCCCCCGCGCCCACCGCCCCGCAAGCCCTGCCGGCCGGCCGCATCAGCGTTTCAGACGGCCTCGACAACAGCGGCAGCATCAGCGCCAACGGCAACACAGATTTAAGCACACACCAAAGCCTGAGCAACCAAGGCGGGCTGAACCTCAACCGGCTGAGCGCCGCAGGCCGCAGCCTCAGCAACACAAGCGGCCGCATCAGCGCCCACAGCGCCGACATCCGCACCGATACCTTCCGCAACCACAGCGGCAGCCTTCAATCTTCAGACGGCCTCAACATCCACACCCAAACGTTGGACAATCATCAAGGCACGCTCCAATCGGCCGGCAGCCTGCACATCAACAGCACCGCGCTGCGCAACCCAAGCGGCCGCATCGCCGCCCCAAGCATCAGCCTTGCCGCCGCACAACACCTCGACAACACCGGCGGCAGCATTGATGCAGAGCGCTTAAACATCAAAGCGCAAACGCTCGACAACCAAAGCGGCCACATCCGCAGCAACGAGTTCACCGAGCTCAATCTTTCAGACGGCCTGGCCAACCACGGCGGCCAAATCAGCAGCGCCGGGCAGCTTTCCATTCACGACAACCAACAAAACACGCTCAGCATCCGCAACCTAGGCGAAATCCTCGCCGGCGAAGATGCCCGCATCCAAGCCCAATCCCTCGCCAACAGCGGCAGGCTTGCCGCCGGCCGCGATTTGAGCATCGCCCTGCAACACAACTTCAGCAGCCAAGCCGATATCGAAGCCGGCCGCCGCCTCAGCATAGAAAGCGCAGGCCGTCTGAACAACCGCCACACCCTGCAAGGCGGCGAAAGCGTGCACCTGAGCGCCACCGATATCGACAACAGCGCGGGCGGCAACATCCAATCCGGCAGCACAACCCACCTGAGCGCCGCCCAAAGCCTCAGCAACCGCGGCCTGATCAACAGCAACGGCCTCACCCTCATCGAAGCCGGCACCACCTTGCTCAACAGCGGCAGCGGCCGCATCTACGGCAACCATGTGGCGCTGGCCGCCACCGATTTAATCAACCGCGACGAGCAGGAAAAATCCGCAGCCATCGCCGCACGCCGGCAGCTCGATATCGGCGCGCAAAACATCACCAATCAAGAAGGCACCCTGCTTTCCAGCGAAGGCCGTCTGAACATCGGCGGCCGCTTGGGCAACACGCACGAAGCTGAGGGCAGCGCCGACACGCTCACCAATGCCGGCGCCCGCATTGGAGCCCAAGGCAGCGCCCGCATTGTCGCCGCCCGGCTTGACAATCTGAATCCGCATTTCGCCGGTGAAGAATATTTGGTTTCACAAGAAAATATCACCGAATTCACGCGGGTGGGCGAAGCAGAGCCTTTCTTCAGAAACGGGCGCGACGGCCATTTCGATTTAGAGACACACGACCTCAACTTCCGCCTGAAAAACGGCGGCAACATTCCCATACATAAATACGGTGCCCAAAGCCTGCGCAAAGCAGATTACAAACAATCTGTTTACAAACAGCGCATCACCTCAAGCACGCCGGGTGAAATCATCATCGGCGGCAACCTACACATCAGCGGCGACGCTTGGCGCAACCAAAACAGCCAAATCCTGGCAGGCGGCACCATCGAAGGCAATCTGAAAGCAGCCGATAAAGCACTGATCGAAAACCACGCCACCCCCGCCACCGTGCGCACTGAAAACAGCGGCTATTCACGCCGCGGCAGCTACAACAGTCACGGCACATGGGGCGATCGCCATATCGACTTTGATAAAGACGTTACCCCCGTGGCCAGCCCGCCCGCCACCACCGAGCCATTTGCACAGGCCATCTCTATCGTTGAGCAGCGCGTGGCCGATCTGCCCGCCCACGCAGGCGCAGCCGCCGCGGCAAACACCGCAATCAGTGCGGTGAATACCGATGCCCGCCTGCCTGAAATCCGCAGCATCGCCGCAAACACCCGCCTGCCCGGCAGCAGCCTGTTCAACATCAACCCTGCCCGCCAAGGCTATTTGATTGAAACCGATCCTGCTTTCACCGATTACAGGCAATGGCTCTCCAGCGACTACATGCTCAAGGCGCTCAATGTCGACCCTGAATACACACACAAACGCTTGGGCGACGGCTATTACGAGCAAAAGCTGGTGAACGAGCAAGTGGCCCGCCTCACCGGCTATCGCCGCCTCGACGGCTACAGCAATGACGAAGCCCAATTCAAAGCGCTGATGGATTCCGGCCTCACCTTTGCCAAAGCCCAGCAGCTTGTGCCCGGCATTGCCCTTTCCGCCGAGCAGGTGGCCCGCCTCACCAGCGACATCATCTGGATAGAAAGCCAAACCTTCACCCTGCCCGACGGCAGCCAAGAAACCGTGTTTGCGCCCAAAGTGTATCTGCTGGCGCGCAAAGGCGATCTGAGCAGCGGCGGCGGCCTGCTCAGCGCCGATGCTGTTTCCCTGCAAGATGCAGGCAGCATCCGCAACAGCGGCACCATTGCCGGCCGCCGCTTGGTTGACCTCGGCGCACAAGATATCCGCCACAGCGGCCTGATTCAAGGCGGCGAAGTGCATGTGCAGGCCGATGACGGCGTGCACATTGATGGCGGCAGCATCGCCGCCGGCAAAGCCCTCTCGATTCAGGCAAAAAGCATCCGCCTGCGCGCCACCACCGCTACCGGCGGCGATGAGCGAAACGGCAGCACCATTATCAACCGCACAGCCGCGCTGAATGTGGCCGCCCTTTCAGACGGCCTGCTGCATCTGGAAGCGGCCGAAGGCATTCAAGCCGACGGCGCACTGATCAGCAATGCTTCCGCCGGCGGCCACACCCGCCTGATTGCCCGCAGCGGCCACATTGATTTGGGCACCGTGGCCACCGCCAAACACGAAACCCACGGCAGCTTGAGCGATGCCGGCCACCGCCATGTGCACCAAAGCGCCGAAACCGGCACCGCCATCAGCGCAGCCGGCGACATCACCTTAGCCGCCGGCGGCCGAATCCGCGCCCGCCAAAGCCAAATCGACAGCAGCGCCGGCCGCACAGCGCTTTACGGCACGCAAGGCATCCAACTTAGCGAAGGGCGCCAAACGCTTGATTTAAGCGAAGCCACCCGCGACAAATCGCGCGGCCTGATTTCGAGCAGCAGCCGCAGCGCCCGCTACAGCCGCCAACACGATGAAGCCGTGGGCAGCAGCATCGGCGGGCGCGAAGTGGTGCTGGCCGCAGGCAAAGAGGGCGACATACTCGTGCGCGGCAGCAGCATCATCAGCGATGAAGCCACCACCCTCACCGGCCGCAACATCGGCATAGCGGCCACCCAAAGCCGCTATCTCGACAGCGAATTTCATCAAACCCAAAAATCCGGCCTCAGCGGCGGCATCAAAAGCGGCGTGGTTTCAAAAGGCTACAGCAAATCCCGCCAAAGCCTGCAGCACAATGCCGACATCACCCGCTTGAGCGAGAGCCAAATCGGCAGCCTTAAAGGCAACACCACCCTGGCCGCCGCCGAGCAAATCGACACCCGCGCCGCCACCCTTTCCGCCGGCAACAATCTCACCCTGCAAGCCCAAAGCATTCATTTAGGCGCGGCCTATGCGCGCGAGCGCGACCAAATCGAAGCGCACAGCAAGCAAAGCGGCATATCGCTCGGCCTCAACCTCAAAGCCCCCGAAGTGCGCCAAGTAGAAAAACGCATCGAGGGCATACAAAACGCCCGCCGCCAAGATGGTGCGCTTAAAAAATGGCAGGCGTGGGACAGCGGCAGCATCGCTGCCAACACCGAGCAATTTATGCCCGCCATCGGCTTTAGCGCCACCCACAGCCGCAGTCAAAGCCAAGAGCAGCAAGATTATCTGCGCGCCATCGGCAGCAGCGCGCAGGCCGGCGGCACCGTGCGCATGCAGGCCGGTGCAGGCGATTTGAACATTATCGGCAGCCGTGTGTTTGGTGAGCAAGGCATGCAGCTGGCGGCTGCGCACGATATCAACATCGTGGCCGCCGAAGAGCAAATCGACAGCAGCGCGCAAAGCAGCAGCAAAACCAACGGTCTGATGGGCGGCGGCAGCGCCTTCAGCCACTTTATCGGCTACCGCGCCGATACGAGCCAAGAAACCGGCAGCCGCATTATCCACAGCAGCAGCACCGCGGGCAGCGGCAGCGGCGACAGTCTTATCCGTGCAGGCCGAGCCTACCGCCAAACCGGCAGCGATGTGTATGCCGACGGCAATATCGATATCGCGGCACAAAGCATCGATATTGCCGCCGCGCCCAATCCCTATCAATCCGACTACCGCAACCGCTTCACCCAAAAAGGCATCACCGTGGGCGTGCGCTCGCCGCTGATTCAGGCAGTGGAAACCGCCCAAGAAGCCGCGCGCGCCATGCAGCAGGTGGGCGAAAGCCGCCACGGCCGCACCAATGCCATGGCCGCCGCCAATGCCGGCTGGCAGGCTTATCAGGCCGCCCAAAGCGCCCAAGGGGCAGCAAAATCGGGCAACGCCGGCGGCGTGAGCGTGAGCATCACTTATGGCGAACAGCGCAACAGCGCCGCCCAAAGCATCAGCGGCCAAACCGCCCATGCCGCCAACATCGGTGCACAAGGTGCGGTGTCGCTCTTTGCCGTCGGCGCCGGCAGCGGCAGCGATATCCGCATCAGCGGCGCCGATATCGCCGGCCAAAGCGGCACCCGCCTTGCCGCAGAAAACCAAATCCACATCAGCGCCGCCGGGCAAAGCCACAAGGAGCAGCGCAACAACCGCCAAGCCGGCTTCAATGCCGGCGTGGCGCTCGATTTCAGCAACGGCGTCTCTTTCGGCATCACCGCCGGCGGCAACTACGGCAAAGGCTACGGCAACAGCAACGAAGCCGCCCACCTCGGCAGCCATATCGGCAGCAGCCAAAGCGCCACCGCCCTGCAAAGCGGCGGCAGCACCACCCTCAAAGGCGCGCAGGTGTTCGGCAGCAGCATCGAGCTCGATGCGCAAAGCCTCCACATCGAAAGCCTGCAAAACCGCGCCGCCCACCAAAGCCGCCAATATCAGGGCAGCGCCCAAATCACCGTGGGCTACGGCGTGTCCGGCAGTGGCGATTTCAGCCACAGCCAAATCCGTGCCGACCATGCTTCGGTGGCCGAACAAAGCGGCCTCTTCGCCGGCGATGGCGGCTATCGGGTGAATGTGCAGCAACACACCGATCTCAAAGGCGGCCTTATCACCTCCACCGAAAAAGCCGAAGCCGAACACCGCAACCGCTTTCAGACGGCCACCCTCATCCACAGCGATACCCACAACCACAGCAAGAGCAAAATCACCCGCAATCCGGCAGCTGGCAGGCTTCGCCCCACTTTCAATAATACCTATAAAAAAATTATCATAAATAAGGTGTTGCATGATATGCAACGCAGGCGTAATATGTGCTCAACTTGATTGGTTTAAACCAAATGGATTAACTCATGGAAAATACTTCCACCGTAGAATCAGCCAAGCAAAAGCTCAATGATTGGCTCGACAAAGGCATTATCGTTTCAGGAAACAAGCTGCCTTCGGAAAGAGAGCTTGAGGAGCTTTTGGGGGTGAAGCGCATGACTTTGCGCCAAGCTTTATTACATTTAGAGGGTGAATCAAAAATTTTTCGCAAAGACAGGCGGGGTTGGTTTGTTGCCTTGCCTCGCTTCAACTACAACCCCAGCAGCGCCACGAGTTTCAAGCAAGCTGCCATCGAGCAGGGGCGCCTGCCCTCTTGGGGCTATCTGAGCAAAGAGCGTGTCCACGCCGCTGCGCCAAACATTTTGGCCTTGCTCGGGGTTAAAGAAGGCGATGCTTTATACAAAATCTGTGGCTGGGGCGCTCTGGACAACCATAAAGTTTTTTACCATGAAACCTTTATCAATGCGCAAGTGGCTCCTGATTTTATCGAGCAGCTTGGTGAAGGCTCATTTGCTGAGGCGTGGGAAACAATCTATTCAAAAAAAACGCATACCAAGCATTTGGAATTTAAGCCCACCCGCTTTTCGGGCAGCGCTTGCAAGGGGATTGGCGGAACGCCGGGCACACCTTCTATTCGGGTGAAGAAATATCGTGCGGATGAGGCAGATAAAATCGTTCAGATCGATATCGAATATTGGCGTTTTGAATCAGTAGAATTTTTTATCGACTTATAGGAAATCATCATGAACCGCATACAAGCCCAAAAAATTGTTGAGCGCATACAGAATATTCCGCTTTATCTGCATGCCTACGCCTTTCATCTCAATATGAGAATGGAAAAAATATTGCCGGAAGGTTTATTGGATATTGCCAGCGAGCAAAAGCTTAAGGGCGTCAAAGTCCACGTTTTAGACGGCGAGAGCCAATCTTTAAGCTGCGCCGATGATGCGCGCTTGCAAAAATTCGGAGAAAAAGCACACAGCTTGGGCTTGGATGTTCATATCGAAACCAGCGCCTCCGATGCCGAAACCATTGATACGGCCGTGGCGATTGCGCTCAAATCCGGCGCTTCTTCGGTGCGCTTTTATCCGCGTTATGAAGGGCATTTGGCCGAAGTGTTGGCGCAGGTCAAACAAGATATCCAATATATCAAAGCGCATTATCAGCACAGCGGTTTAACTTTCACGCTCGAGCAGCATGAAGATCTGAAAAGCCATGAGCTGGTTCGCTTGATTGAAGAGGCCGATTTTCCCCAACTCTCTCTTTTATTCGATTTCGCCAATATGATAAATGCAAATGAAGAGCCGCTCCCGGCTCTCGCGGCAATGGCAAGCAAAATCACTCAGGTGCACATCAAAGATGCACTGATTATCCGCGAAGCCAATGGGCTGGGGCATCAAGCCTGCATTTCCGGCCAAGGCGATCTGCCATTTAAAGAGCTGCTTTTTCAGCTTATTTGCTTGGGGGAACACAGCCCGCAAGTGATGGCCTATGGCTTGGAAGAAGAAGTGGACTACTATGCCCCGCCATTCCGTTTTCAAGGGGAAGACAATAATCCGTGGATACCTTGGCGGCAAATGAGCGAAACAGAGCTGCCCAAAGAAAATCTGGATACACGATTAGAAAAAGAATTCGATGATGCCATCAACCAGATTCATTATGTACGAAATATTCTTAACGAATTAGCGCAAGAAGCGATAGCGGTATTAAATTAAATCCAAGGCAATCGATTTAATTTAAAAGCACATTTTATTGTTGGTGTCGGATAACGCCATTAGCCAAAACACAGCTATCAATGACATCATAACCCTTATGATGAGGTAAAAATCATGCTGACCAGAAAGAAATGGACCATATTCAGCCTGCTGGTTTTATGTGGGGGCACTATTTATAAGCTGCCTTCATTGAAAGATGCTTTTTATGTGCCCATGCAAGAATATTTTCATCTTACCAATGGCCAAATTGGCAATGCCATGTCGGTTAATTCCATCGTTACAACCATCGGTTTCTTTTTATCGATTTACATTTCCGATCGTTTGCCGCGCCGCTTTACGATGTCATTTTCATTAATCGCCACCGGCTTGCTCGGCATTTATTTGTCTACCATGCCCGGTTATTGGGGAATATTGTTTGTGTGGGCGCTATTCGGTGTAACCTGCGATATGCTCAACTGGCCGGTGCTGCTCAAATCGGTCAGCCTGCTGGGCGACAATTCCCAGCAAGGGCGCTTGTTTGGCTTTTTCGAAACCGGCCGCGGCGTTGTCGACACCATTATCGCATTTAGCGCCCTGGCTATCTTTGCCTGGTTTGGCGGCGGCTATCTCGGGTTTAAAGCGGGCATTCTGTTTTATGCTTCCATCGCCATTTTAGTCGGCGTGGTTTTATTCTTTGCGATGAAAAACAACAGCTCGGAAGACGAAAATCCGGCATCGGCCGAAGCAACCGAAGAAAAAGCAGAGAAAAAAGCAGAAAATCCGAAGCTGGGCAGCGTGTTGAAAAACAAAACCGTTTGGCTCATCGCCTTCAGCATTTTTTGTGTTTACGCCGTGTATTGCGGGCTGACTTTCTTTATTCCCTTTCTGAGCAACATCTATGCCCTGCCGATTGCATTGGTTGGTGCCTACGGGATTATCAACCAATATTGCTTAAAAATGGTAGGCGGCCCCATAGGCGGCTTAATCGCCGATAAAGTTTTGAAATCGCCGAGCAAATATCTTTTCTACACCTTTATTATCAGCACGATTATGCTGGGTATATTGATTGTGTTGCCGCACGAGCATATGCCGGTTTACCTGGGCATGACATGCACTTTATTGTTTGGCGCAGTGATTTTTACGCAACGGGCTGTATTTTTCGCGCCCATTGGTGAAGCAGAAATCAGCGACAAAAACACCGGCGCGGCCATGGCGCTGGGCAGCTTTATCGGCTATGCGCCCGCAATGTTTTGCTACAGCCTCTATGGCCACGTTTTAGACGCAAACCCGGGGCTGCCGGGCTATCAAATCGTTTTTGGCTTAATGGCTGTGTTCGCCTGTGTCGGGATTTTCGTTTCCGCATTACTGGTGAAAAATATCCGTAAAAACCGCCAACAGCGTTCATTGCAATCGGCATAACAACATCTGGAATATGCTCCAAAAGCCGGGATTCAGGCCGTCTGAAGATTATTTTTCAGACGGCCTGATTGTTTGACACCGCTTAAATTATTCAAACCAACACTGCATAGCCCCGCCCTGCCTTGATTCAAGTTTGATTCACCATCATTGCCAAGCCACTTCAGAAATAATATAAAAAAATATTATAAATTCATACGCATTTGTCATAAAAATTGGAAAATGCTAGAGTAAAGCCCATAAAGTAACACCAACCACAAAAATAGAAGGAGAGAAAATGAACGTGTTGAAATGGTCTTTATTGGCGGCCTCTTTGGGCTTGGCCGCATGCAGCAGCGGGGGCAGCAATCCGCCCGTGGTTACCAACCCCGGAGACGGCGGCGGTAATCCGCCGGTGGTGGTTCCAGACCCCGGAGATGGCGGCGGCAATCCGCCGGTAGTAGTTCCAGATCCCGGAGATGGCGGCGGCAACCCGCCGGTGGTGATTCCGGATCCCGGAGATGGCGGCGGCAATCCGCCGGTGGTTACTGAACCTGAAAATGGCGGCATGGATAAGAAAATCAGCGGCGAATTTTCTGAAGTAGAAGTTTTACGTTATCGTGAAATGCCACCTACTTACGATCCAATAGGTCCGATATGGGCAAGAAACACCGGCTCCACTGATAACATTAATGTATTGGTGTTAGATGGCAAACACATCAATATGCTGCCGCAAAGCATCACCGGCGACATCACGGTGTTTAGCGGGCACAATGAACACGGCCAGCCCATCACTAAAGCGGTGTCCAACAATATGCAATACTTGGTTCATGGTTGGTTTTACCGACCCACCGCAGCGCCATGCGGAGCCGATGATATCAACTGTCAATTTGATCGTATAAACTTGGGTATGATGGGCTGGGATCCTGATTTCCACCGCCATTCATTCTTTGCACAAGGCTATCGCACTCTGGATATGCCGGCATCCGGCGCAGCCACTTACAGCGGTCAGGCTTTGGTGAGCGATGCCGTTTCCAGGCTCCCCAGCATTACTCAAACAGATGCCTCATTCTCCGTTGATTTCGGTGCCCGTACGCTCACCGGCAAAATCGGCTCGTTTCAGCCGTTTACCGCAAGCATTCAAGGTAATCGATTTGCCACAGACGATCGCGATATTCCTTTCGACAGCTATCCGATTTCCGCCAAAGGCGGCTTTTACGGCCCCAAAGCAGCCGAGCTGGGCGGGGTGTTTACCGACAATAGATTTGCCATCGGCTCTTTTGCTGCCAAACAAAATGCCAGCGAATAAAATGGCATAAATCAAACACAGGCCGTCTGAAACACAGTTTTCAGACGGCCTGCAATTTTTGCACTGATTATTGAAAAGTCAAAAACGCAGAAAATTGAAAACGCAAGCTTGGCAAATCCGTTTTGCATGCTTATGCAAACATATTCACCTTTATGCGCTTATTTGCATCTATCATTAAAAATTCAGCGGTGCCCGATTTTCACCCGATTTTCCATTTTCTCCCAAGCCGATAAAAACTAAAGAAATAATTACCCAAATCAAGAATACTTACCCTATTAAAATACTTGCAATGAGTAAAACAATTATCTATCATACCCTCGCCCGCAGTTGCGGGTATCTTATATAAAAAAACATAATTCTTAAATTCATTACGGAGTGAAAAAACATGGACATGAAAAAAACCATACTGGCCTCTTTGGCTCTTTTGGGCATGAGTTGCGCATTGGCAGCGGTTAACATCAACACCGCCGGTGCCGATGAACTCAAAGCTCTACCGGGCATCGGCTCGGCAAAGGCAGAGGCAATTGTTGAATATCGCAAACAACACGGCAATTTCAAAAGCGTGGAAGAGTTGAAAAATGTAAAAGGCATTGGCGAGAGCTTGTTCAACCGTTTGCAAGACGGCACGATTGTGCCCGCTGTGTAAACATCGCTAACTTTAATTTTGCTTGAAAAAGGCCGTCTGAACAAATTTGTTCAGACGGCCTTTTTTACGTTTACCGCCTTATCCCATCAATATACGTTGAAATACGTTGAACCATGATTAAGCACTTACTCAACACCGGCCTGCGCCCTTGCCACCCCCAGCGCCATGCTGCGCCCGGCTTCTTCCGCTTCGCGCTCACGCCCCGGCAAAGGGCGCGCACCCACGGTGCGTTTGAGCAGCACCAAGCCATACACCGCCGCCGCATGCGGCCACCAGCGATCGCCCGCTGCCTCCATAAAACGCCAGTTTTTCAACGCCTTGCCGCTACTCACCGCTGGCACATACACCATAAATTGCCCGCTTTCGATGGTAAAGCCCAGCGAGAGCGCCTGCTTTTTCAGCTGCGGCAACGGCAGGCAGCGGCGTTGTTCGGGCAGGCGCACACCATCAAACCAGCAGCTGAAGCGCCATAAAGAATGCGGGTTCAGCCCGGTGAGCACCAACCGCCCTTCCGGTTTCAAAGCCCGATAAGCCTCGGCCAGCGCCACCTCGGGCGCATCGCAGCATTCCAACACATGCGGCATCAGCAGCAAATCCAGCGCCTGATCCGCCCAGGCCGAAGCATCCGCCTGCATTTCCACATCGCGTCCCACGCACACCGCCTGCCCATTCGGCCACAAAGCCCAATCAGGCATGCCCGCCTGCACCACCGTGCCCGCGTGCAGCCCGGCCAGCGCACGGGCATAAAATTGCTGCTCGCGCTGAGCCGTGTAGCGCCCCGCATCGGTGCGGCCGAACCAATCTGTCAATATTTTGCAACTCATCGCCTTACTTTCATTCATTCCACTTCGCCTGCCCATCATACAGCCAGCCTTGCCATCCGACAAAACCTTCCCCGCCCATGCCCATGGCAAGCCTATAAATTATCAAGCAATTTAATGCCCTAATCACTTGACTGCACCCCCTCCAGCCAGTAACATCGGCAAAATCGAATTCCTATATGCTTCATATTAAAAGACTATGGCAAAATTAAAAACTATTGTATTGGCTGTGACCGGCCTTTCCGCCTTCTCCGCCACCGCCGGCCACGCCGCCACGCCCAATCAAGCAGGCATGGCCATGATGCGCCTGAATGCCTCGCTGCTTGATCAAGCCGCCACCAATTTTGCCTCCGGCAGCCTTTGGAACAATCTGCGCCGTGACTTCCGCATGGTTGAAGTCAACCCCGAATTGGTGCGCCGCCACGAAAGCAACTTCGTAAAAGGCAACGCTTATTTCAACCGCACCATCGACCGCAGCAAACCTTATATGTTTCATATTGCCAATGAAGTGAAAAAGCGCAATATGCCGTCTGAAATCGCCCTCTTGCCCTTTATCGAAAGCGCTTATGTAACCAAAGCGCGCTCGCATGTGGGCGCTTCGGGGCTGTGGCAGTTTATGCCCGCCACCGGCCGCCACTACGGCCTCGAAAAAACTCCGCTTTACGATGGCCGCCATGATGTAGCTGCCGCCACCGATGCCGCGCTGAATTATCTCGAATACCTGCACCGCCTCTTCGGCGACTGGTCGCTTGCGCTGGCCGCCTACAACTGGGGTGAGGGCAATGTCGGCCGCGCCATCAACCGCGCCCGCGCACAAGGCCTCGAGCCCACTTACGAAAACCTGCGCATGCCCAACGAAACGCGCAATTATGTGCCCAAGCTTTTGGCCGTGCGCAACTTGGTAAACAACCCGCAAGCCTTCGGCATGAATCTGAGCGACATCGACAACAAGCCCTATTTTAAAGCAGTAAACATCGATAAGCCTGCCGACGTGGCCGCCATCACCCGCTTAGCCAACATCAGCGAGAGCGAATTTCTCGCGCTGAATCCGGCCTACAGCGCGCCCGTATTTATTCCGAAAAACAACCGCAAGCTGCTGCTGCCGGTAACGGCTGCGGCCACTTTCGAGAAAAACTACCGCAACGCCAGCCCCGACACCCTGCTCTCTTGGGATGTTTACACACCGTTTTCCACCACCAGCCTTTCCAGCATTGCCGCTGAAACCGGCATGAGCGTGGCAGAAATCAAACGCCTCAACGGCATGAGCGCCAACAGCGTGGGCGCCGGCCGCAGCATTTTGGTGGCCAAAAGCAGAGCCACCACCGGCAGCTTCGGCCGCCACGACTTGAATTTCGCCAGCATCGACACCGACACCGCGCCCGACACTTACCGCTCCGATATGCCGGTGATGCAGCCCGCCGCACCTTCGGCCGCCGTGCTCGCCAGCGCCCAGCCTTTGTTGCCTAAGGCCGAGCCGATAACCATCGCCCGTGCAGCCGCTGCCCAAACAGCCGCCACCGAAGCCCGGCCGCAAATCCTCGCCGCCCAAACCCGCATCGCCACCGTGCCTGAGCAGGCTACTGCACAACCCATTGATTTCACGCGCGTGCAATCAACCGCTTGGTCTGACACAGCGCCCGCCGCTGCCACCACGCTTGCCGCCGCACCTGAAGCCACACCCATCACCACCGCCCAAGCCGACACCCCCATCAGCACCGATATAGCCATCAAAGAAGCTTTGCCGCTGCCCACGCAAACCGCAGCCGCCGAGCAGGCCATTGATATTGCGATCAACCAGCCGCTGCCTTTACCCACCCAGCCGGGCGCCGCCGTTGAAGCAGACGATCCGCTCTTGGCGTTGGCACAAGAATCCGCCTTGCGTCTGAGCGCGGCCGACAGCGTGCGCAGCGCATTGGCGCAAGCTGAAAGCAACGAAGCAGCCACCCGCATCCGCGCCACCCAGCAAGCCGAAGCCCGCGCCAAACAACAACAGCGCACCGAAGCCCGCTTGGCGCGTGCCGCTCAAACCCAACCGGCCGCAACCACCCACCGCGTGGCCGCCGGCGACACCTTGTACAACATCGCCCAGCGCTACAACATGAACGTGGCCGATTTGATTACCGCCAACAACATCCGCGGCAGCAACATCCGCCAAGGCCAAGTATTGAAACTGGCAGAAGCCTCATCCCAACGCAATGCCGTGCGCAATGTTTCCTACACCGTGCGCAAAGGCGACACGCTCAACACCATCGCCAGCCGCTTTAATGTCGACATCAACGACATCCGCCGCTGGAACCGCAACACCCGCACACTGGTGCCGGGCCAGCGCCTAAACCTGATGGGCAGCTAAAAGCCGCAATCCATTGAACCAAGCACATAGGCCGTCTGAAAATATTTTCAGACGGCCTATGTGCTTGCATAGCGTTATCAAAACAAATCTTCAAAGATATTGAAATCCCCGCCGCTACACATCTTTACTAAAAAGTAATTTTCCATCAACAAGCGAAATAATTTACTTTTCAAGCAAAACAGCATACAATCTAAACACCTTTTCTGCCAAGAAAACATCATGAGCACACCCGAATTGCGCCGCCATAATCTGCACAGCTGGATTTCACGCCTGCACGGCGGCCAACAAAGCCGCTTTGCCGCCGAAACCGGCATCAATCAGGGCGAATTGTCGGCGCTGCTGAAAAACAAAACCTTCGGCGAGCGCAAAGCCCGAAAAATCGAACAATCCGCCGGCATGCCGCTGCTGTGGCTCGACACCGACCACGGCGATTTCCACGCAACCACCCCCTCCGCCACCCCATCTCAAGCGAGCCACACCATGACCCAATTTGCCACCATTCCCGAAATCTTGGCCGACATCAAAGCCGGCAAAATGGTGATCATCACCGATGCGGAAGACCGCGAAAACGAAGGCGATCTTCTAATGGCCGCCCAATTCGTTACCCCCGAAGCCATCAACTTTATGATCAAACACGCACGCGGCTTAGTGTGCCTGCCGATGAACGACGATTTGGTCGACCGGCTCGGCCTGCCGATGATGACGCAGAAAAACGGCGCCCAATACGGCACCAACTTCACCGTGTCTATCGAAGCGGCACACGGCATTTCCACCGGCATTTCCGCTGCCGACCGCGCGCTCACCATCCAAACCGCCGTGTCACCCGCCGCCAAAGCCGAAGATATTGTACAACCCGGCCATATTTTTCCCTTGCGCGCACAAAAAGGCGGCGTGTTGGTGCGCGCCGGCCACACCGAAGCGGGCGTGGATTTGGCGCAAATGTGCGGCCTGATTCCCGCCGCCGTGATTTGCGAAATCATCAACGACGACGGCACCATGGCGCGTATTCCCGAATTAATGACCTTCGCCCAAACCCACAACCTCAAAATCGGTACCATCACCGATTTAATCGAATACCGCAGCCGCACCGAAACCCTGCTCGAAGAAATGGGCAGCACACCGGCACACACCCCGTGGGGCGATTTCCAGCAGCATGTGTATGTAGACAAGCTCTCCGGAGAAACCCACTTGGCACTGGTTAAGGGCAGCCCCTCGCCCGACACCGAAACGCTGGTACGCGTGCACGAGCCTTTCAGCGTGATGGATTTCCTGCACACCAACCCGCGCCACAGCTGGCCGCTGCCCGCCGCACTGCAACGCATCCAAGCCGCCGATGCCGGCGTGATCATCTTGATGCACCGCACCGAAAGCGGCGCCACCCTGCTCGACCGCACCCTGCCCAAAGGCCTGAACCAGGCACAACAATGGGACAGCAAAACCTACGGCATCGGCGCGCAGATTTTGGCCAACCTCAACGTGAAAAAAATGCGCGTACTCGGCAAACCTTCATCGTTTACCGGCCTCACCGGCTTCGGCCTCGAAGTGGCCGGCTTCGAAATGCCGGATGAAGTTTGATCAAGCACACCAAGTCCAAACAATAAGATATTGTGAAATGCAAGAAAAAGTAAAACAAAACTGCATGCTGCAACAGCGTAGCTTGGGTTGATAAACCCAAGGTTTCAGGCGGCTTGTGGATTTGTTGGGTTTTCAACCCAAGGTTTCAGGCGGCTTGTAGATTTAATACCAGCAATAAACACACAGGCCGTCTGAAACCTTTCAGACGGCCTGTGTGTTAGGGTCTGTTTACCATTCATTTCGTGGCAATTTTTTACGCTCAAAATCTTATACTAATTCAAAAAAGTAAGCTAACAAGGCGGCGAGCCGCAGACAGTACAACTAGTACAGCAAGGCGAGACAACGAAGTTAGGTTATTTTTTTGGATTGGTATTACGCACGAATGAATGCTGAACAGCCCCTAAAGCTCCATATCAATAATCTTTAGCAATGCCCAGCAACACCGCCGCCAGCACAATCAGCACAATGCCGATGATCACTTTTGTCATCTGATCAGGCGTTTTCTTTTCTTTCAGAATAAAAATCGAGCCCAGCGTGGAAATCACCACCGCCACTTGCGCCAGCGAAAAGCTGATGGCCACGCCCACGCGCGGTTGCGACACAAACATAAAAAAGCTGCCCAAGGCCCAAACAATGCCCGGCAGAATATTCTTAAACGCATCGCGGTTGTAAGGCTTTTCTTTGGCCGTGAGCAGCAGCGCCATCAGCACCATGCCGATGCTTTGCGGAAAAATCGCATCCGAGCCTTTAACGTCAAACGAAGCAGCCAGCACCGCATAAGCCAAATAGCCGAGCGTAGACACCAGCAACATCACCAGCGCCGCGCGCATATTGTCGCGCCTGGCCGCATCCGCCACCACGCCTTTGGAGCGAGCCGAAGTGAGAAACACGCCCAGCAAAATCAGCACCAGCGCCGCCAGCCCCAAGCCGGTGGTGGCCGCATTATGCCACTCCGACAACACCAGCGCGCCAAAGAGCGTGGTGGCCACCAGCTGCATGCCGGTGGAAATCGGCATGGTCGTGGCCGCGCCCACTTTCTTGATGCTTTGCAGCTGGCCGATTTGGCCGACCGTCCACAACATGCCCGAAGCCAAACCCACCCAAAACACTTTCTGCGTGATTTCAGGATCGCTGAAAAAATAATTCAGCGAAGCAAACAAAAGCGCGCCCACTGTGATGCCGAGAATCTGGCTGTAAGCCGTGCCGCCGATATACACGGTAAACAAAATCATCGAGCCCCAAAATAAAGCGGGCAATAAGGCAATGGCAATATCCATAATTCTCTCTGAAATAAAATTACATTTTGCAGATTATAACGCCTGCCCCGATATTTTGTTTAACACATCTCAAAAAGATGCCCGAAACAGCTTATTTTGATGCGGCGTTTTTTCGCGTTTGATGCCCGAGCACCCATAAACCGAGCCGGCTTTGCAGTGTGCGGTTCAGCATTTTGTTATCTTATTTCAAAAACAGTAAACAGGCCGTCTGAACATTTTCCAGCCCGATGCAAACGCGCTACAATAAGCCCTATTTTCTTTCAGACGGCCTCACCATGCCCGAACTTACCGACCTGATGCAGCAAGAAGCCGCCGGCACCGTGGCCGAAACGCTCGACTTCTGGCTCTATGAATGCAGCATAGACGAAGCGCCCGCAGCCGCCGAAGTGGCGCAATGGCGCGATATTTTGGCCGCCCGCGGCGGCAAATTCACGCGGCTGGCGCAAATCTGCCAAACTTGGCTGGATGAAGAATGCGCATGATGCCGCGCAACCGCTACAGCCTGCTTGCCCTTTTGTGGCTGGCCGCCGGCCTTTATTCGCTGCTGTTTCGCGAAGCGGCGGGCGGCGCACCGCCTTTTGCTCATTTCGACAAAGTGGCACATTTCGCGCTTTTTTTCGGCCAATTCTGGCTCACCGCCAAAGCCTTTATGCAGGCGAAGCGCCCCATTCCCTATGTCGCGCTATTCACCTTGGCCGTGCTCTTGGCCGCCGGCAGCGAAGTGGCGCAAGCGCTGTTTACCCAAAGCCGCCAGGGCGATCTGCTCGACGGCCTGGCCGATATCGCCGGTGCCGCCACCGCTTTGTGGCTGGCACACAAAGTGAGCGCCGCCAAAAAGCAGGCCGTCTGAAAGCCCCGCATTGTTCAGACGGCCTTTAGAATCTGTTCACCATGAAACAAACCACAAAAAAGATTGTGAACAAATGCTTAACCCATTTCAAACCATCCCTTCAAAAGAGCCCGCCATGCAACCCTACATCACCCGCCGCACACAGCTTTTGCAAAAAATCGGCCCCGACGGCCTGGCCGTGTTGTTTGCCGCGCCCGAGCAGCGCCGCAGCAACGACACCGATTTTCCCTTCCGTCAAGACAGCTATTTCCACTATCTGAGCGGCTTTCCCGAGCCGGAAGCCATTATCGTGCTCGATGGCGCCAAAGGCAGCAGCACGCTTTATTGCCGCGGCAAAGATCCGCTGCGCGAAACTTGGGACGGCTTTCGCTACGGCCCCGAAGCCGCACGGCAGGCATTCGGCTTTGACGAAGCCCGCAATATCAACGAATGGCCGGCAGAGATTCAGGCCGCCATCACCAATAAAAAGCAATTATTCGCCCTGTGGGGGCAATATCCCGAACACGACCGCACGCTGATGCAGCATTGGCACCGCGTGCAGCAAAGTGCCGGCCAGCGCATGCTCGCCGAATGCAGCCGCGCGCCCGACAGCCTTGCCGACCTGGCCGCCCCGCTCAACCCCATGCGCTTAATCAAAGATGCCGCCGAAATCAGCCTGCTCCAAGAAGCCGGCCGCATCAGCGCGCTGGCACACATCCGCGCCATGCAAACCACCCGCCCCGGCATGGGCGAATGGCAGGCCGAAGCCGAAATCGTGCACGAATTCATACGCCACGGCGCGCGCTTCCCCGCGTATAACAGCATCGTAGCCGGCGGCAAAAATGCCTGCTGCCTGCACTATGTGGAAAACAAAGATATTTTGCATGAAGGCGATTTGCTGCTGATCGATGCCGGTGCCGAATACCAAATGTATGCCGGCGACATCACCCGCACCTTCCCCGTCAACGGCCGCTTCAGCGCCGCCCAAAAAGACGTTTACGAAATCGTGCTCGCCGCCAACGAAGCCTCCATTGCCGCCGTGCACCCCGGTGCAAACTGGGCCGACATCCACGCGCAAGCGCTGCACATTTTGGTGCAAGGCCTGATTGATTTGAAGCTGCTCAAAGGCAGCGTAGCAGGCAATATCGAAAGCCAAGCCTATCAACGCTTCTATATGCACGGCCTCGGCCATTGGCTGGGGCTGGATGTGCACGACGTGGGCGGCCGCTGGCACGATGGCAAGCCCATTTTGCTACAAGCGGGCATGTGCACCACCATCGAGCCCGGGCTTTATATCAACGCCGCGCCCGACATTCCCAAAGCCTTCCACAATATCGGCATCCGCATTGAAGACAACATCCTCGTCACCGAGCACGGCCACGAAAACTACACCGCAGCCGCGCCCAAGCAAATCGAGGAAATCGAAGCCCTGATGCATTGATGCGCGGCATTCCCACCCAGCCCGTAAGGCCGTCTGAAAGCCTTTCAGACGGCCTTACGGATGCTGTATAGTGAAACGGATACAAAAATAGGAAATCTCAAATTGTGTGTAGGATATGTGGCGCAGCCACGCACGCGGTTTAAACGGCTTTGGCGGATGGTTTGCTACATGCGGCTTGTATAAGTTTTTCATTCATTCCACTATATAACCCCCTTGAAAATCCCACCCTTCCTATTTTCTGCCGCCCACGCCAACAGCCACAAATACAACCATGCCGGCAATTTGTGCAGGTATCGTTTGTAAGTTGATTTTTTGGATTGATATCAAGCCCGCAGTCTACCTCAACTGCCGAATAAAGAAACGCAAAAACCTTAAGCCATGCAAACGAATATCAAAATAGGCCGTCTGAAACCTTTCAGACGGCCTATTTTGATATAGAGAAATGAATGAAATTTTATACAGCCCCCGCAGGATATGCGGTGCTGTGATGAACACAGAAACCGCTTAAAATGGCTGAGCCACACCCCGCACACGACTTGGGATTGATTGCTTCCGTATCAGTTTTCCCTTAATTCCGCCATATCATTTATGCATTTTCTTATCCGGACGCAACACGAGCAAAGCCGCTACGCAACGCCTACCGGCAGATTACTGCCGCTGCGCATCCACCGCAGCCAGCGCCACCATATTCACAATGCGGCGCACGGTAGAAATCGGCGTGATAATGTGCACCGGCTGGTTCATGCCCATCAAAATCGGGCCGATGGTGATGCCGTCTGAAGACGACACGCGCAAGAGGTTGTAGCTGATGTTGGCCGCTTCGATATTGGGCATCACCAGCAAATTGGCCGAGCCTTTAAAGGTGCTCTCGGGGAAAATCTGCTGGCGCATGTCTTCCATCATGGCCACATCGCCCTGCATTTCGCCATCGATTTGCAGCTCGGGATTTTGCGCCTGAATCAGCTTTAGGGCTTCCTGCATTTTGCTGCTGGAAGCATTGTCGATCGAGCCGTAGTTCGAATTGGAAAGCAAAGCCACTTTCGGGGTGATGCCGAAGCGCTGCATTTCTTTGGCGCACATCAACGTGCCCTGCGCCAATTGCTCGGCGGTGGGATTGGTGTTGACATAAGTGTCGGCGATAAAGAAATTGCCTTGGTTGAGAATCAGCGCATTCATGGCAAACGCGTGTTGCTCGGGGTTGTTGTAGCCGATTACGTCTTCCATGATCTTGAAATGATCGCGATAACGGCCCACCATGCCGCACACCAGCGCATCGGCATGACCCAAGCGCACCATCAGCGCGCCGACCAAAGTGTTGTTGGCCAGCATGCGGCGGCGCGCCATCTCTTCGGTAACGCCTTTGCGTTTGAGCAGGTTGTAGTATTCCTGCCAAGAGGCTTCATAATGGGGGTTGTTTTCAATATCGATCAATTCGAAATCTTTGCCCGGCTGGATGGTGAGGCCGAGGTGTTGCAGATTTTCTTCAATCACGGCAGGGCGGCCGATCAGCACGGGAAACGCCATTTTTTGAGAAGCGATTTGTTGGGCGGCATGCAGCACACGCTCGTTTTCACCTTCGGCCAACACCACGCGCTTGATGTCTTTTTTGGCTTGGGCAAACACCGGGCGCATAAACAGGCTGGTTTTGTACACAAATTGATTGAGTTTTTCGACATAAGCGGCCATGTCTTCAATCGGGCGCGTGGCCACGCCGGAATCCATCGCTGCTTGCGCCACGGCCGGCGCAATGGTGGCAATCAGGCGCGGGTCGAAAGGCTTGGGAATCAGGTATTCGGGGCCGAAATGCAAATCTGCATCGCCATAAGCGCCCATCACCACATCGCTTTGCTCGGCCATGGCCAAATCGGCCAGGGCGCGCACACAGGCGAGCTTCATTTCTTCATTAATGGTGGTGGCGCCCACATCCAGCGCGCCGCGGAAAATAAACGGGAAGCACAATACATTGTTGACCTGATTGGGGAAATCAGAGCGGCCGGTGCCGATAATCACATCGGGGCGCGCGGCTTTGGCTTCGGGCGGCCAGATTTCCGGCTGCGGATTGGCCAGCGCCAGCACAATAGGATGCTCATTCATGCCTTTGAGCATTTCGGGGCTCAACACATTGGGACCGGAGAGGCCGAGGAAAATATCTTTGCCGGGCACGGCATCGGCCAATACGCGCTGGCCGTTGTCGGCAATGGCGTAATGTTTTTTCGATTCATCCATGCGCTCTTTGTCTTCGCGCGTTTGGAAAATCACGCCTTTCGAATCACACACGGTGATGTTTTCGCGCTTCATGCCCAAAGCCACCAGCAAATTCAGGCAGGCAATCGCCGCTGCGCCGGCGCCGGAGCACACCAAAGTGGCGTGTTCGATGTCTTTGCCCACCACGCGCAAGCCGTTGAGCACGGCGGCGGCGGTGATGATGGCGGTGCCGTGTTGGTCATCGTGAAACACGGGAATGTTGCAGCGCTCGCGCAGCTTTTTCTCGATATAAAAGCATTCGGGCGCTTTGATGTCTTCGAGGTTGATGCCGCCGAAAGTCGGCTCCAGCGAGGCGATAATGTCGACGATTTTATCGGGATCGGTTTCGTTCACTTCCAAATCAAACACATCAATGCCGGCAAATTTTTTAAACAACACGCCCTTGCCTTCCATCACGGGCTTGCCGGCCAGCGCGCCGATATTGCCCAAGCCGAGCACGGCGGTGCCGTTGGAAATCACCGCCACCAAATTGCCGCGGGCGGTGTATTTATAGGAAGCCAGCGGGTCGTTGTAGATTTCCATGCAGGGCGCGGCCACGCCGGGCGAATAAGCCAGCGACAAATCGTATTGGGTGGCCAAGGGCTTGGTGGGGGTGATTTGGATTTTGCCCGGATTGGGATATTCGTGGAAATGAAGCGCGGCTTCTTTGATTAAATCGTCCATATTGCTGAATCCTGATTATGTATGCGTGGAGGCCGTCTGAAAACGTTTCACACGGCGAAATAAAGCCGTCATGTTATCACGTGTAGTCAGCAGCGCCTACCCGTTTGTTAACAAAACGGCAGCTATATCAATGGCCGGCTGCGGCGGCCTGCGGCGCCAAAAGCTTGTCCATCGGTTTCAAATTCAAAGCATTGCCCTGGCTGACAATCCACTTGTCTTCCACCCGCCATTTGCCGGCGGCATCTTCCAGGCGCACATACCAATGGTTGGCATCGGGCAGCGGCTTGAACACAGCCGAATATTCATGCTTGTTGCCTGAAGCCACGCCGCCTTGCGCCGGCAGCAGCTTCACGGTTTGGTCGTAGGCTTTTTTGGCCGGATGCATCAGCACCAGATTCAAGGGCTGTGCGGCATCGAAATCGCCGCTCACCAACACCTTGGCGGCATTATTGTCGGGGCTCACCAGCACTTGCGCCGTGATGTGGCGCTTGAGCGCCTCTTCATCGCGGTGCAGCTGGATATCGATGTGTTTGCCGTCTTTATAATAATCGTCGCTCACCAAATCGGCGGCGTTGACTTGCGCCAGATAAAAGGTGATAAAGCCGGCCACCACCACGATGGCGGGCCCTGCCATCAAAAGCCAGGGCCACGGCTCTTTATACCAAACTTTGGATTGCTGCCTGGTCAAAATCATTCTCCAATAAACGATGCTTTTTCGGTGATGGTGCGCGCCGCATCGGCCGCCTCATCTGCTTTGCGGTAGTGGAAGGTAAATTCAATCGGATGGCTGCCTTTATCGGCATATTCCGGAATGGTGGCCACTTGCACCGGCACGGTAACGGTGTCGTTGCCGGCCACTTTGATGCCTTCGGCCGGGATGCCGGTGAGCGTAATATCTTCAAATCCGCTCACTTTGGCGGTGAGCACCTGCTCATCTTCGCTGGCATTGATGATGCGCAGATTATACGCATTTTCCAGCCAGCCCTGCGTGTTTTCACGCACCATCACACCGCGGTCTTTAATAATGTCGACATGCAGCGTTTCGCGGGTGAAAATACCGAAAAGCAAAGCCGCCACCGCTGCAAACAACACCGCACCATAACCCAACACGCGCGGGCGCAGCAAGCGTTTTTTGATGTCGCGCTCGCTGTATTCATGCTTGAGCGCGCTTTCGGTGGTGTAGCGGATCAGGCCGCGCGGATAATTCATTTTATCCATGATTTCATCACACGCATCGATGCAGGCCGCGCAGCCGATGCATTCATATTGCAAACCGTCGCGGATATCGATGCCCACAGGACACACCTGCACGCACATGGTGCAATTGATGCAGTCGCCAAGCTTGCTCTCTTCTTTGCTCACATTTTTCTTGCGCGCGCCGCGCGGCTCGCCGCGCTCGACATCATAAGAAATCACCAAAGTATCGTGGTCGAACATGGCGCTTTGGAAGCGGGCATAAGGGCACATATATTTGCACACCTGCTCGCGCATAATGTGGGCAAACAAAAACGTCATAAAGCCGTAAAAAGCGGCGGCAAAGAGCGCGCCACCGCCCGCAGTGAAGCTGAAAATCGCCGGCACAAATTCGCGTATCGGCGTGAACCAGCCGGCAAAGGTGATGCCCGTCCATGCGCACACGGCAAAAATCAGCAGATATTTGGTGGCCTTAATGCGGATTTTGGTGAAATTCCACGGCGATTTATCCAGCTTCAGCCGTTTGTTGCGGTCGCCCTCGATAAAATGGTCGATCCACAGCATGATTTCGGTATACACCGTTTGCGGGCAGGCATAGCCGCACCATAAGCGCCCCGCAATTGTGGTCCACCAAAAAAGGCCGAACGCACAAATAATCAGCAGGCCGGCCAAATAAATCAAATCGCCCATGCCCAAAGAGAGGCCGAAAATATAAAAATGCCGCTCCGGAATATCAAAAAGCACCGCCTGGCGGCCGCTCCAGTTAAACCACGGCAACACATAAAACACAAATTGCGTGGCCACAATGGCAAAAATGCGCCAATTGGCAAAGCGGCCTTTGGCCAGCTTCGGGTGAATACGTTTGCCGCCCTCATATAAATGCACCACCTGCTCTTTAGGCGCTTGGGCTTTCTGCTCTTTCGACATGATAAGGTTCCTTGGTAACGGTATTGGCAGTATCGGCTTTTTTATTTATGCGCCATTATACGTCTGTTTCAGACGGCCTGGCAGCACATATATCGAAAGCTTGATGTATTTCAAGCGGTGAAGGCCGTCTGAAAACACTTGCCAATTATCCGAATTTGTTTTAAAGTTTTTTGAACTAATACAACAAGAGTTTTGTATGACTCAATTAAACCCCAAAGGCACCACCGCTGTCAACATCGCATCATCCATTGAGCAGCTCATCCGCAACAAAAGCTGGCCCGCCGGCCACCGCCTGCCCACCGTGCGCGCGCTTGCCGACGAATTGGGCGTCAACCCCAACACCGTATCCGCCGCCTACAAACAACTGCGCGACGCCGGCATCATCGCCACCGACGGGCGGCGCGGCAGCTTTGTGCCCGAGAAAACCGAAATCCTGCATACCGAAGCCGCCATACCCGCCGGCCTCATCGACTTGGCCAGCGGCAATGTCGACCGCCGCCTACTGCCCGCGCTCAGCCCCACCCTGCTGGAGAGCTACCGCCTCTCCACCGACGTGGGTAACCACGGTGACCACCCCGAATTGATGGCGCATATCCGCCAATGGCTGCAAGAGCGCACCGGCATCCACGCCGAGCCCGTGCTGTTTTCCGGCAGCCTCGACATCATCGAGCGCGCCCTAAGCCAACGCTGCATGCCCGGCGCCAAAGTGATTATCGAATCGCCTTGCTGGCTGCCGCTGTTGGCGCTTTTGGCCAACCTGCGCCTCGAAGCCGTGCCCGCCGTGATGGACGAAGAAGGCGCGCTTATCCCGCCCGGCATCGATTTCAACGACATCTCCGCCGTGATACTCACCGCCCGCGCCCACAGCCCCACCGGCATCTGCTACAGCCCCGAGCGCTGGCAGGCCTGGCAGCAAGCCCTCAGCTGCCACAACCCTTTGCTGATTATCGACGACCACTGGGGCGCACTGAGCCGCCACCCTTTCCAAGGCATGCAAGGCTTTGCCAACGAATGGATCTACACCACCTCCACCAGCAAATTTCTCGGCACCGACATGCGCCTGGCCATCGCCGCCGGCCACGGCCCCACCCTCGCCGCCATGAAAAAACGCTTCACGCTGGGTCCGCGCTGGATCAGCAAACTTTTGCAACACCTCACCCTCAAGCTCTGGCAAGCGCTCGGCACACAAGGCATGGCCGCCATCGCCCAAAGCTACCAAACCCGCCGCCAATACCTCACCACCTGCCTCGCCGAACGCGGCATCCGCGTGCCCGGCCGCCACGGCGAAGGCATGCACATTTGGCTGAACGTGCCCAACGAAGCGCAGCTGATCCAATTTCTCGCCGCCAAAGGCTGGGCCGTGCAAAGCGGCACCCCCTTCAACCCCGGCAAACAACCCGCCGTGCGCATCACCATCAGCAATTTAAGCCTGGAAGACTGCCAAACTCTCGCCGACGATATCGCCGCCACCTTGGCCGCCGGCGGAGAAACGATTTATTGAAAAATATATTGGAAAACAAACAAAGGCCGTCTGAAAGAAATCTTTCAGACGGCCTTTGTTTGAAAGGGCATAAATTAATTACAAATCAAAACCATGTAGAAAATAAGTTTTTCCACCATTCCATTTAATCAAATGATCGCCTTTACCTAAAAGATTTTCTGCACCCTCTTCATCTAAAATGATTTTAGATTCTGTGTGTTTCTGAACTTTCAACGCAATTCGCGATGGTAAATTACTACGCAAACGGCCTTTAAACGTTGCGGCATCAGGGCGTTGTGTACTCAACACCAAATGAATGCCCGAAGCACGGGCTTTCTCAGCAAGGAGCGTCAATTGCTTTTCAATATCTGGATGATTATCGCAAAGATTGGCAACTTCATCTACCACAATCACACGGTATCTCGGACGGATGATTTCCGGCAATTTCGCCAGTTTGGTTACACGGTATTCCTTCATGGTTTCATAACGATTTTCGGATTCTTGCACGCAATCTTTCAAGAACTCATACATCTCATCATAATCATCCAAAATCCGCTCTTCCCACAAATCTTCTTCATTTTCAAAGATTTGATAATCCACTTTTTTCGGATCTAGGATTGCCACTTCCAATTTATCCCGACCTTTGCTCAAATCGAACAAGCTCTTCAACAGCGTACGTACAAATACTGATTTTCCCGAACCTGTAGTGCCGCCAACCAACACATGCGGCGCTTCTGTCAAATCTTCAAAGTGAGGTTCGCCTTGGTCATCCACCCCTACGCACACCGGCAAAACCAGTCTACCTTCATATTGCCGCAAAGCCTTGCCAAAAGCATCCGCGCCCAAACGCTGCCATGCTTCCGATTGACGCAGCCATTTCAAATCGTAAGCGAAAGCCTCCCCGTTAGTGCACTGGCTGATATGCAATGCCGCGCTTTCCACGCCTAACGCCGCGCAAACAGCCTTATGGTATTTTTCTAACTCGGTATATTTATGTAAGCGCAAACGGTAAATATCATAACGCACGCCGGAAGACAAAAACTCCAGTTCTTTCACATGTATACCGGCTTGTATCAGTGCTGATTTCAGACGGCTACCAGTTTCTGACGACTCAATCGTTACATCATGGCTGTCTGAATTTTTTACGATTTCCCCCTGAAAGCTTTTTGCACTTTTAGCAGCTAAATCGCTCAATTCTTTAATAAAAAGCTGTCGCGCTGCCAAATCATCATCAGGATTAGATTTAAAATTTTTACAACGCTGCCAAGAACGGCTCAACTCAACCGCTCCCGTGTGCCACAATTTTTGAATATAGGCATACAAATCTTCTTTACTACAAGGCTGCCCCTGCTTTACCTCAAACAAAGCGTCACTGAGCAACACCAACCATAAACGGGCATAATCCTGAAAACAGGTTTTAAAACCCGGAACTTCCACGCCCTTTGCATCTTCAGGATCTTCCAGCTTATCTGCTTTAGTTGCCCGTCCATCAGCAAAACAATAAGCAATACACAATACTGCCCAATCATAATTATTATCAAAATAAGGCAACGCACCTGCACGGGATAGTTCATCGCGAATTTCTTTCGCTTTTTTACTGGATATGATGCGCTTATCCATCAACTCATGGTAATACTCGGTATCCCATTTTTTTTCAGTACTGATTTGATACATTCAGCTCCCCTTATTCAAAATAAGTATTTTCGGTTACATGTGATTGCGCGCCACCGGTTGACAGCGACTCCGCTCGCACTAAATAGGTTTTACTCACACTACCCTCAAGTTGTCGGTAAACTTCCGGCGTGATTTCCGTATCCTGTGACAGCAAAATTACCTGCTGCTGCAAACCCTGCCAATGCCTGAACAATCCCTGTCGATGGCTTTCGTCCAAACGTGCCAGCGGCGTATCAATCACCAGCGGTGCTTGATATTTGGTTACTTCCGCCAACGCCGACACCAGCGACATAATCAATATCTGCATTTGTCCCGCCGACAATGCTACGCGAGTTTCGCAACCGTCTTGACCGAACAAAGTCATTTTACCCAATGCGTCAATACGCACTCGGTCTATTCGTACATCATGAGCGATTTCCCGATTGATTCGCGTAGCCGCATCACTCAGGACCGCAGTTTTTTCTGCCAATAGTCTTTCTTTCAGCCGCTCAATCACTTTTTCCACTTCGCCGGCACGTTTGGATTTGAGCATCTTAGGATTATTGTCACTCTCTTTGTCTTGCAGCTGCTCAACTTCACGTTTAGCCCGATTAAACGTGAGTTCCTGCCGCTCCAAATTGGCTTTCAGACGGCCTGTTTCATCTGCACACTTGCTGACTTCCCGATTGGCTTCTTTTAATGCCGCTATCTGTTCGTCTGAATTGGTGTTTTTCAGTGAATCAATTTTTTCTGCTAAATCCCGCTCCTGCTGCTCCCGTTCATCAATTTGTGCCAACAAACTGTCCAACTGCTCACTCGGCATCCGCCCCAGCTTGTTTATTTCGGTCTGAATTTCGGCATGGGCTTGTTGCGACAGATAGTTGTGTTCGATTTCTTGGGCACAATCTTCCGGCAAGGGATAAAACAACTTGTCCCAGCAATCTTTAACTGCTTCTTTCATCAGCGGCGCAGATAAAATCGGTTCGGCTAGGCTCCCTAAAGCTCTGCCTACTTTCTCGTTATTGGTAAACGCCGCCCAAAAATCATCCACTCTTTCAGCAATCTGCTCTTTACCAGCTTCATGATTAAGCCTTTTCGCTTCACCCTGCAGCCGTATTTGCAACTTTTCCAGTCTCTCACCCTGTACAAAAGCCAAAGGCATGGCTAAAACGGCTTCTTTCACTTTATTTCTAAAATCCTTTTGCTGTTGCTCAATTTGCTGCTTTTGCGTCAACAATTCCGCAGACGTTTTAATATCCCCGCCTCCGCCCAGCTGGTTTGTCAAGCTATCCCGCTTATTCTCCCACTCTCGTGCTTTTTTCTCAGCTTCCTGAAGCTGTTCTTTACAAATATCCCAACTGGCTTCTGCCGATTGTAAAGCGGCTTCTGCTTTTTTAAGGTCTTCCGCCACTTTTTTGGAAGCGCTTTCAGTAATGCAGCTGCTGCGGTATTTGCTCAGGCTGTCTTTCAGATGATTCAATAAGGTTACACCCAGCAAACCTTGCAAAGCTGTGTTCAACCAATTGCCAGCGCCACTCGCCTCAGCCGCCTGCACGATTCGCTCGCCATCAAAAAAGAAAAACGGTGCATAATCAAAAGGCAAGGCAAACGCATTGAGATACCGACCTGCATCTTTTTCATCAATGATTTCTGTTTCATCCCCTTTGACAAAATGGATATATACCTCATTGTCGCCGATGTTGCATTTTTTATCCCTGTCAAACGACCATTTACGACGAATACGCAAACCACAAAGCTGACCGCGCCAGCGTTGGAAAATCTCCATTTCCAAGCCCATCGCATAACTGCCGTAACGTGGTTCTGCACTGTGATACAGTGCTTGGTTTAAGAATACGGGGTAACTGATTTCATTCAAGCCCGCTCGTTTGAAGTGGCTCACGGCATCTTTGTCATACAAACACAGATAAATCGCTTCCAGCAAAGTAGTTTTACCATGTCCGTTTTCCGCACCAACCAACACCAAGTTGCATCCATCTATCGGCTCAGGAAAGTGAAATTCCGCATCTGCGTATGATTTGAAATTTTTTAATCTGATGGAACGAATCCACATAATCAACCCCAATATTTATTATTTTCAAATACTTCATCAAAGGTAATGTTCATATTTCTGCTGCGTTGCTTCTCTTGCTGGCTACGTTCCCAAGCAACCAAATCAGCCAACGCATCCGGTAAAACACCATGCTCTCGGCACACTTCTTCTAAAATTTTTTGAGTTACACTATCACTCCACAGCAATAAGTCGCCGATTTGTTCTTGCGTTTCTGCTTTCATGCATTTCTCCTTAAATGAGATTGGATCAGGTCTTCCGCCCAAATTTGTTTGATTAAATCAATTTCAGCCTGTGAAATCAGCTCACTTTCAAATTGTGTCTGCACTTTCAGTAGACGTTTTAAAATCATTTGTCGTGCTTCTACCGTAAACGGGCCGGGAATATGCTTGCCACCTTTTACCGTAACCGTGCCGTTGCGCCTTTCTACTTGGCGGTATTCCGGCAGATTGCGAATTTCCACCAGCCAATCACGGAATTCAAGCAAGGGCTGAAATTCAGTTTTACCCACATCAACAAAGCCCTGCAGACTTTTATCTTTGTTCACAACGGTGCATGTCCAGCAACCGAAACGGCTGGAATTGGTACCGCAACCGGGTGCTTCTTCCTGCGACAATACAATCGGACATTCCCCTCCCGCTGCTTCACGGTAAAGTTTGATGAGTCCGTCATGTGTACCGCCCCACTGTGGATTATGTGAAGCAAGAAACTCCCATACTTCATCAGTACTTAAGTCCACAATCGGACGGTAAACAAATGCATTCGGTAAACTACCGTGCGGCGTGAGATTAGAACCGGCAATGTTTTGATGACTTTCGATACTGGCCTTACGCGTTGAAGACTCATCTTTACGCACACCCAGAACAATAATCGCTGCTCCGTTTTCTGCGGCAGCATCCAAGATAAACTGGCTTGTCGGTTGAATTTTCAGACGATCTGTGCACCAACGCATATTACGGTTTGGCGAGGGATAGCCTTTCCCAATTAATAAAGTCCAAAATGTTTCAGTGAGTTTCGGTATGGTCACTTGCCCACGAACCGGAAGCTTAAAAATTTCAGCCGCTTTCACAATGCCGTCTAAAGTATCGCGCATGTGTTTTACTACCAGAGGACTTTCCACCAAAGTATCGTTGGAGACAAAGAAAACCTGCCGTTGGCGCAATGTCGGCGGCAACTCTAGGAGAATATCGAAAACGAGATGGGCAACCAGTGTGCTATCTTTCCCACCCGAAAATGCCACAATCCATGGATATTGCTGGCTTAAATCCAGATATTCCGCAGCGATAGCTTGGCGGATGTCATCAAACACGTCAACAACATGAATAGGAATTGCAGTCATACTTCAATCTTAATTAAATTATCCATTTGCACCTAAAACAGGTGCAAAGCGTATTGTACCTAAAATCGGTGCAATGAAAAACCTCCGCCTATCAGTCCATTCGAAAGAACATATTTATTTACGGCATTTGCTTACTCAACGAAGATTTGAGCTGGGATTATCACAACGTGCCTTAGCAGAAAGATTAGGTGTCGTGCATTCTTTTATCGGTAAAGTAGAAACCGGCGACAGGAGACTGGATATATTTGAATTTATTAATTATTGTAATGCTTTAAAATGGGATGCTTCGGAAATTTTCAATAAACTTTTAGAAGAATTTAATTCAAAAAACTATTATCCAGAAAAGACAGATATTGAATAAAAGCGCATAGCCGCTTGAATAAATTCCAAACAACCTAATGCGCTTTTATTTGATTATTTTTATTCGCTAATAAACAAGGCCGTCTGAAAAATATTTTCAGACGGCCTTTATCTTTCAGACGGCCTTATTTCTTCAAATCCGCCAAAATTTCATCAATCGTGGCTTTGGCATCACCAAAACACATCACCGTATTTTCATTGAAAAACAGCGGGTTTTGCACGCCGGCGTAGCCTGTGTTCATCGAGCGCTTGAACACCACCACTTCTTTGGCCTTCCACACTTCCAGCACCGGCATACCGGCGATGGGGGAGTTGGGGTCGGTTTGGGCGGCGGGGTTGACGGTGTCGTTGGCGCCGATTACCAACACTACATCGGTTTCGGGGAAATCGTCGTTGATTTCGTCCATTTCCAACACGATGTCGTAAGGCACTTTGGCTTCGGCCAAAAGCACGTTCATGTGGCCCGGCAAGCGGCCGGCTACGGGGTGGATGCCGAAGCGCACTTCCACGCCTTGTTTGCGCAGCAGATCGGTGATTTCGGCCACCGGATATTGTGCCTGCGCCACGGCCATGCCGTAGCCCGGGGTGATGATCACGCTGTTGGCGCCTTTGAGCATTTCGGCCACTTCGGCAGGCTTCACTTCGCGGTATTCGCCCGTTTCTTCGCCGCCCGAAGCAGCGGAAGAGCCATCGGTGCCGAAGCCGCCGGCAATCACGGAGATAAAGGAGCGGTTCATGGCTTTACACATGATATAGGAAAGAATCGCGCCGCTGGAGCCGACCAATGCGCCGGTGACAATCAGCAAATCGTTGCCGAGCATAAAGCCTGCGGCGGCAGCTGCCCAGCCTGAATAGGAGTTGAGCATCGACACCACCACCGGCATATCTGCACCGCCGATGGAAGCCACCAAGTGCCAACCGAAAGCCAGCGCGATGGCGGTCATCACAATCAGCGCAAACCAGCTGCCGTGTGCGCCCACAAAAATCAGCAGCAAGATAAACGACACCACCAGCGCGGCCAGGTTGAGCATGTGCTTAAACGGCAGTTGCAGCGGCTTGCTCGAAAACTTGCCGTTGAGCTTGCCGAAGGCCACAATCGAGCCGGTGAAGGTAATCGCGCCGATAAACACGCCGAGAAACACTTCAATCAGGTGAATGGTTTCCATATCGCTGGAAACATCTCCCGGCTCGATAAAGCTGTTGTAGCCCACAAACACAGCGGCCAAGCCGACAAAGCTGTGCAACAGCGCAATCAGCTCGGGCATTTCAGTCATTTCCACTTTTTGGGCTTTATAAATGCCCACTGCACCGCCGATGGCCATGGCGATAATCACCCAGCCCAGCCCGGCGGTGTTTTCACTGAAAATAGTGGCAAAAAGCGCAATCGCCATGCCGGCAATGCCGTAATACACGCCGTTTTTGGCGCTTTCCTGCTTCGACAGGCCGGCCAGCGAGAGAATAAACAAGACGGCGGCAACGATGTATGCCGCGGTAACCAATCCGTGTGACATATCGGCCTCCTTAACCTTTCCGGAACATATTCAACATACGGCGGGTAACGTAAAAGCCGCCGAAAATATTAATGCTGGCAATCAAAATGGCAACAAAAGCGATAAACGACACCGCCGCATGCCCTTGCCCGATTTGCAGCAGCGCGCCCACCACGATAATGCCCGAAATGGCATTGGTCACCGACATCAGCGGCGTATGCAGCGAATGGCTCACGTTCCACACCACGTAATAACCGATCACGCAAGAGAGCACAAACACGATAAAGTGGTTGAGAAACTCTGCCGGCGCCACCGCGCCCATCCACAAAATCAACACCGCGGCAATCACGGCCGGCGCGAGCCTTTTCCACAAAGGCTGCGGCTCGGGCTCAGGCTTTTTCACCGGCGCGGCCTGCGCCTGCTGCGGCGCGGCGGAAACTTGAATGGCGGGCGGCGGGAAGGTGATTTCGCCATCGCGGGTGACGGTCATGTTGCGCAGAATCACATCATCGAAATCAATGGTGATTTCACCGTCTTTATTCGGGCTGAGCAGCTTGGCCAGATTCACCAAGTTGGTGGCATAAAGCTGGGAAGACTGCCCCGCCAAGCGGTTGGCCATATCGGTGTAGCCGATGATTTTTACGCCGTTGTCGGTAACAAACAATTCGCCCGGGCGGGTTAATTCGCAGTTGCCGCCGGTGGCCGCAGCCAAGTCCACAATCACCGAGCCGGGCTTCATGCTTTGCACCATTTCGGCGGTAATCAGCTTGGGCGCGGGTTTGCCCGGAATCGCAGCGGTGGTGATGATGATGTCCACCTCTTTGGCCTGCTCGGCAAAAAGCTTCATTTCTGCGGCGATAAATTCTTCGCTCATCACTTTGGCATAACCATCGCCGCTGCCGCCCGCTTCATTCGGGAAATCGAGCTTGAGGAATTTGCCGCCCATCGATTCGATTTGCTCGGCCACTTCCAAGCGCGTGTCAAACGCTTTCACCACTGCGCCCAGCGAATTGGCCGTGCCGATGGCGGCCAAACCGGCCACGCCTGCACCAATCACCAACACTTGCGCCGGCGGCACTTTGCCGGCGGCGGTGATTTGGCCGGTGAAAAAGCGCCCGAAAGCATTGGCTGCTTCAATCACGGCGCGGTAGCCGCTGATATTGGCCATGGAAGACAAAGCATCCAAAGCCTGCGCGCGCGAAATGCGCGGCACCATGTCCATCGCCAGCACATTTACCTTTTTATCGGCCAGCTTCTGCACAAGCTCGGGATTTTGCGCCGGCCACACAAAGCTCACCAGCGTTTGGCCGGCGCTCAAGCGGCCGATTTCCGCCTCATCAGGCGCGTTTACTTTATAAATCAGCGGGCTGGCCCACACTTCGGCCGCATCGGCCACCGCCGCGCCGGCTGCTGCATAAGCCGCATCATTCAGGCTCGCGCCCGCGCCGGCATCGTGTTCCACCACCACCTCAAAGCCCAGTTTGAGCAATTGGGCAACGGTAGCAGGCGTGCACGCCACACGGGTTTCACCGGCCAGCGACTCTTTGGGAATACCAATTCTCATCAGTCTGTCCTTTTATTTTATGAAAGAAAACAACAAAATCTACATAACTTAACGTTAGCTTTATAACCAATTTAGCCGCCGAATTCAATATGTCCGGTCAAATTATTGTGAATTAAATAAAACAATTTTTCACGCCCAAGCTTCATGCAGGCCGTCTGAAAACCATTTGGCCGGATTGTAAACATTCAAGCCGACCGGCACCTTTTGCCTGAGCGCCGCTTCTGCACCCGCAAAGCAGCAAGCAGGCCGTCTGAAAGCGGAAGATAGCTGTGTTAAAATAAAGCATTGCTGCGGCCGGCCTTTCAGACGGCCAGATTATTGATTCAAACCACACAAGGAAACCACCATGAGAATGCTGCACACCATGTTGCGCGTTGGCAACCTCGATAAATCATTAGCATTTTATCAAGATGTTTTAGGCATGAAGCTGCTGCGCAAAAACGACTACCCCGAAGGAAAATTCACCCTCGCATTCGTGGGCTACGGCGATGAAAGCGAGCATACCGTGCTCGAGCTCACCCACAATTGGGACACCGAACGCTACGATTTGGGCAATGCCTACGGCCACATCGCCATCGAAGTGGACGATGCCTACGCCGCCTGCGATGCCGCGCGCGCCAAAGGCGGCAAAGTGGTGCGTGAAGCGGGCCCGATGATGCACGGCAGCACCGTGATTGCGTTTGTGGAAGACCCGGACGGCTACAAAATCGAGTTTATCCAAAAACACAGCGGTGCCGATTCGGTGCAGTATCAAAAATAAACTGCTTAGGGTCTGTTCACATTTCATCCGTGCGTAAGATTTTGAGCGCAAGAGCGCGCTTGCAAGGCGAAAAGCGCAGCAAGGTTGGACACCTTGCGAGCATTTTC